>Ga0265338_10007114_pt1 | contig 14013 bp, 8 predicted proteins | sample 42126metaG_FD_193579 | JGI IMG/M metagenome (GOLD analysis project Ga0265338, IMG submission 193579) | Rhizosphere microbial communities from Carex aquatilis grown in University of Washington, Seatle, WA, United States - 4-21-26 metaG | ecosystem: Host-associated > Plants > Roots > Rhizosphere >... | reverse complement strand
TTTTTTAACATGAGATAACGCTCTACCTGGTGGTCAATTTGCTCCGGTCAAAGGTGGTCAGTTTGCTCCGGTTTAAGGTGGTCAATTTAAATCGGTAGTAGGTGGTCAGTTTTACCGTTTTTTCCAGACAGTTACAAAAGGACACTAATATTGAACCAAATAGAAGTTGTAATTATTGATGAAATTTCAATGGTAAAACCATCATTAATTGATGCTATTGATGTCAGTTTGCGTAAAAATGGTGGACATCAATACCGTTACTTTGGGGGTAAACAATTGGTAATAATCGGTGATATAGGCCAACTACAACCAATCAATAAAACAAAAAGCTTGTTAAATGGAATAACAAAAAAGATAGATTATTTTGAAAAGCAAAAAAATAATACAGACAAATTTTGGGATATTAAAAAGTTAGATGCAATAATAAAAGAAAGTAAATACAAAGAAGAACAGCTACTTAAAAAAAGTTTTTGGGAAGCAGAAGTTATAAAGAAGTTGAAATTTAAGATTATTAGATTAACAGAAAATTTTAGGCAAAAGGACGATAAAACTTTTACTGAAGTTTTAAATAATATTCGGGTTGGTTTATGTAGTGACAATGATTTAAAACTGATTAATAGTAGAGTTATACCAGATTTTGCAAATAGAGATATTAATTCGTTTTTTATAGAGAACCCCAAAACTGTGTTTTTGGCAACGACATTAAAAATTGTAAATAAGATTAATAATCAAATGCTCGAAACGTTAAGTGGAGAAACTAAAATTCATAATGCTATTATTACAAATCATTTCCCAGCAAACGAATACCCTACTCTTGAAAAATTGAACCTTAAAATTGGAGCAAAAGTTGTTATTCTTAAAAACGATAAAATAACAAAATTTAATCCAATAAGAAGATATGTTAATGGTACAATAGGGTATATTATAAAATTTACTAGAGCGACAGTAACAGTTCAAACCGAAACTAAAATGAAATCAATTATTCAATTTAGAAGAAATATATGGGAATATGAAACAAGTGAAATTGAAATTATAAATGGTAAAGAAGTAAAAACGATTACGGAATCACAATTTATACAGTTTCCTTTAAATTTGGCATGGGCATTAACAATTCACAAAGCTCAAGGAAGCACATTACCAAATGTTATTGTAGATTTAACAAATACATTTGCAGATGGTCAAGCTTATGTTGCATTAAGTAGATGTACATCATTTGAAAACCTACAATTAGCATATCCCATTAAACGATCAGATATTAAAGCAAATAAATTAGAATTTGAATGTGAGTCTGCTCTACCAAAGATTTCTAATACTAAAATACAATATGTAAAAAAGGCAATTGAACAACATCAAAGAATTAGACTGAATAATAGTGGATTATATCCACCTGTTATACCAGAATTGTCAAGTAGAAAGTATTATATTATTAAAGATTCAGTTTTAGATATTAGTTTAAACCCAAGAGTCGAACCTTTATTTTAAATTAGTTTTAATACAAAATGCTTATTGATGCATTCAGAGATAGTACTGGTTAATGCTAAAGCTTAAGGAATATATTACTAAAACTTGGACTAGTCTATTACGCACGTGCTTTTAAAAGCACGTGCGTGTTGAGGTTTAAACTTTTAGCTGTTGATATTTGTAAAGGGTATTTATAGGTATAGCTTGATTGTAGATGCAAATAGATGACCTGTTTTTAATAGTTAAATCCTTAGATATTAATTACTATTACTTGAATTTTGATTGAACCTGAATGCTCAATTATGCATTGAGTATAGAGTAATTGAGTACTAGTTTAGCCAGTTCGACATTGAGACCTAGAGCTATTGGTTTTTTGTTTGTTTTGTATCAGAAAGCCAGTTTTTATGTCAGAGCCCCTGAATTATTATAGTAATAGTACTAGTAGTGTTACCGTTTTGAGGCTTATGATGAGGATATTGCGTATAAATATGTGTTGTTTATAAGGTAATTTAAAAAGTTAAAAAAAAACATAATAAGTGCCATTATAATAAGTATAACTAATAGTGTTCCAAATGTTATTTTAATAATAGAATGCTGAAATTTATGTTGTTAACCAAGATCGGATTAAATAGAACAAATATGAATTTCCGGAATCTTATATTCAAAACATTAAACATAAGTAATCCCATTAAATAGAATCAAAATCACATGTAATTTTATCAAATACAGTAAATGAATTTATGGGTAATCGAAATAGCACTTTGTTGGAAGAATTAAGCTAAAACGAAAGTTAAACATTGAAAAACATTTAACATGAGTGAAATGACAAATTTTTATCGAGGATATTTTTCACACATTTGTAACACATTTAAAATCTGTATTTTATAAAATGTTTTACTAATGTTTTACTAATGTTTTACTAGAAAAAACAAAAGCCTCATAAGTTTTTGACTTATAAGGCTTTATGATTTTTATTTGCGGTGCGGACGGGATTCGAACCCGCGACCCCCGGCGTGACAGGCCGATATTCTAACCAGCTGAACTACCGCACCGTGTTAGCTTTTATTGCGGTGCAAAGATATACATAAAATCATTCCACGCAAGGCTTTCAAACAAAAAAAGTACAAAATAATTAATTCAAATCATAAAGCAACTTTCAACAATCAACAAATCAAGAGTTTTACTACCTTTGCCGGCATTAAAATATTTTCGATTTGCTATATCCTTTACATATTGAACAAAAATTAGGTTTCGACAAGATTCGAGAGTTGCTTCAAAGCTATTGCCTTGGACAATTAGGTATAAATCAAGTTAACGAAATGACCATTAGCATTTCACATCATGCTATTGTGGAAATGCTGGGACAAACTAAAGAATGTAAACAGGTATTGCAATTCGAAGACAGCTTTCCCCAAAACAGTTATGTTGACCTTACTCCATGCTTAAATCGTATTAGAATAGAAGGAACTTGGATGCAATTGCAAGAATTGGGAGAGCTTAGGAAATCTATTATTGTGATATATGCCATTGTTTCTTTTTTCAAATCGAGAGAAGAAGGTTTGTATCCGCAACTTACTGAATTAGCCGGAAATGTAACCGTTCATAAACTATTGGTAGATCGCATTGATTCAATTCTTGATAAAAACGGTCGCATTAAAGATAACGCAACTCCCGAATTAGCCCACATCCGCCGATCGATAGGATCGAAACGTTCTGAAGTGAACAAGATAATGCAACGTCTTTTAAAAGATGCCAAAAACGAGGGATGGGCTGAAGGCGAAACCGAGTTATCGCTCCGTGACGGACGTTTGGTGATTCCCGTTAATGCTTCGTCGAAAAGGAAATTGAAAGGTTTTATTCACGATGAATCGGCAACCGGTAAGACATCGTTTATTGAACCTGCAGAAGCATTTGAAAAGAATAATGAAATTACTGAACTTGAATTCGAAGAACATCGTGAAGTAATCAGGATATTGACCGACTTTACCGATTTTGTCAGACCTTATAGGGAAGACCTATTACAATCACAACTCTTTCTGGGAACAATCGATTTCTTGATGGCTAAATCAAAATTGGCAATCGAACTCGAAGCTGTTGCTCCCATCGTTTTAAACGAACAAATGGTTAGGTTTGCCTATGCCCGTCATCCCCTTCTTTATCTATCACACAAAAAAGAAGGTAAAACCGTTGTAGCACAATATCTCGACCTTGATGTTAAACAACGCATCCTGCTCATTTCAGGTCCGAATGCCGGTGGAAAATCGGTATGTTTAAAAATGGTAGGCTTACTTCAATATATGCTACAATGCGGACTATTGATTCCTGTTTCTGAAAAAACCGAATGCGGTATATTTGATAATATATTTATAGACATTGGCGACGAACAATCTATTGAAAACGATTTAAGCACCTATAGTTCGCATCTTAAAAACATGAAGCATTTTCTTGAATTTGCTAATGCTAAAACACTGTTTTTAATCGACGAGTTTGGAGCAGGTACCGAACCGTTACTTGGTGGGGCGATTGCCGAATCGATTCTTGAAAATCTCAACGCAAAAGGTTGTTTTGGAATTATCAATACCCATTATACTAACCTGAAACATTTTGCCACTCAAACAGATGGATTGGTTAACGGAGCGATGCTTTACGACAGCGAAAACATGAAACCATTGTTCAAGTTACAAATAGGAGCTCCGGGCAGTTCGTTTGCATTCGAAATAGCCGAAAATATGGGCTTACCTAAAGCTATTATTCAAATGGCTTCGGAAAAGATTGGACATCAACATATCGATTTCGACAAATCGTTAAAAGAAGTGGAACGCGATAAGCAATTCATAGCCCGAAAGAAACAGGAAATAGACGAAAAAGAAGCTCATCTGCGTGATGTATTGAATAGATACAATGCCAAGATGGAAGACGTTAACCGGAAGAAAAAAGAAATTCTTGATCAGGCTCATGGTGAAGCAAAAATACTCTTGACAAACACAAACCGTGTGATTGAAAATACCATCAGGCAAATAAAGGAATCGAACGCTGAGAAAGAAACCACTAAAACAGCCCGTCAAGAACTGGAACAATATAAAACAGAAACGGAAGATACACGTGTTACGGAAGAAGAACGTATCAATCGAAAAATAGGACAAATACTGCAAAAGCAAGAACGGCGTCAAAACAAAACGACAAAAACAATTCCGGCAATTGGCAAAGCAGAATCGCAAAAAGCTGAAATACTCGATAGTCCAATTGCTGTTGGCGATAAAGTTCAGATGAAAGGTCAACAAGCTTTTGGCGAAGTAATCGAGTTGGATGGTAAGAATGCAACTGTTGCTTTTGGAACGATCAGGTCACGAACAATGATCGATAAACTACAAAAAGTTAGTAATGCAACATACAAGAAAGCAACGCACTCTGCAAAGCCGTCGTCAACTCAAAAGACAAATTTTGATGTCATGGAAAAACGTATGAACTTCAAATCGGAAATCGACATACGAGGTAAAAGGAGTAATGAAGCATTGGCTATAGTTATGGAATTTGTGGAACAAGCAATAGTTCTTGGCATAACACAGATACAAATTCTTCATGGGAAAGGCGATGGTATTTTACGAACTCAGATCCGAACCTATCTAAAAACAGTAAACGTGATACAATCGTTTAGCGATGCACCGCTGGAAATGGGCGGAGCTGGAATCACCATCATCGAATTGGAATAAGTTACAAAAGAATTATAACAACTGCGACCGAAAGGTAGTGGTATAACATTTAAATAGAACGAGGGCTTCAGCCCTTTAAAACGTAAAATATGGATACATCACAATTAGAAGTTCTTTTCGAAGACAATCACCTTATAGCAATCAACAAACCTGCAGGTATGTTGGTTCAACCCGATACAACCGGCGATAAGGCTCTTGAAGAGATAGTAAAAGAATACATCAGACAAAAATATGATAAACCGGGAGATGTGTTTTTAGGTGTAACCCATCGCATTGATCGTCCCGTTAGCGGTATTGTATTGTTTGCAAAAACAACCAAAGCCTTAACGCGCATAAATGAAATGTTTAAGGTTAATAAAATAAAAAAGACCTATTGGGCTATTGTTAAAAACAGACCTGCTGAACCCAAAGCGACTCTGGAACATTATATCTTTCGCGATACAAAACGTAATGTGTCAAGAGCTAGCGAAAAAGAAGTGCCCAATTCAAAAAAGGCTATCCTTTCCTACTCTCTTATATCATCGTCCGAAAATTATCATCTGTTAGAAGTAGATCTTAAGACAGGTCGACATCATCAAATACGTTGTCAATTAGCTAAAATAGGTTGTCCTATAAAAGGCGATCTTAAATATGGATTTGCACGCAGTAATGCTGATGCAGGTATCAGCCTTCATTCGCGTCAAATGGTTTTTGAGCATCCGGTAAAGAAAGAAATGATTACCATTATAGCACCAACACCCAAAGATGTGCTTTGGGATAGTTTTGTACGTCCTTTTGTTCCTAAGATGTAAAAACTAAAAAATGGAATGATCTTTCTTTAGTTTTTAGTTATTAGTTTTTAGTTATAAAATAGCTTTTGTGTATAAAACGAACTAATCTGTTAAAAACATATAGACATACAAACGTTAAAGATGCTAAAAACGATTTATGTTTGCAAAAAGTCAAAACAAGTATGATTAAAAAGGGAGTCGTTTCAATACTAGCTATTGTACTATCATTGCTGGTATATTCGCAAAATAAGAAATTTACAAAGCAAGATTACTTCGTTAAATATGCTCCTTTAGCTGTTAAAGAAATGAAACGTTCAGGCATTCCGGCAAGCATCACGCTTGCACAAGGGAGCTTGGAATCGAACAATGGGAATAGCGATCTAGCAATAAAAGGGAATAATCATTTTGGCATCAAATGTCATAGCGACTGGACCGGCGATAAAATGTATAAAGACGATGATGAGAAAAACGAGTGTTTTCGTGTTTATAAAAGAGCCGAAGACTCGTTTGACGATCATGGCGATTTTCTTAAAAATCGTCAACGATATGCTTTTCTTTTTAAACTCAATCAATACGATTACAAAGCATGGGCTCAAGGCTTGAAAGATGCCGGCTATGCCACAAATCCCAAATATCCCCAGCTCTTGATTACTTTGATTGAAGAGAACAAGTTATTTGAATACGATAATCAACAGGCAATAGCTAAAGTAAAACATCATCGGAAAGTCGATTTAAATAATCTGGCTCCCCCACCCGTTCTTGTTGATATCGATAGTTTCACGGTTTCATTGCCCGAACGGAAAGTCAAAATTAATAATAAAGTTAAATACATCATTTCGAAAAATGGCGACAGCTTTCAATCTATTGCCAATGACTTTGATCTGATGACCTGGCAAATTGCCAAGTATAACGACCTGTCGAGAGACAGTTCTCTTAAACCCAATCAAGTAATTTATATTCACCATAAAAGACGTAATTCGGAAAGGAAGTATATAGTACATATAGCTCAAAAAGGAGAAACATTACAATCTATATCTCAAACCTACGGTGTAAAACTGAAACGTATTTTAAAATTGAATGGCATGAAAGAAGTGCAACCAATTGATTCTGGCGAACAGATATATGTGCATAGATAATTAAAAACTAAAAATTAAAAACTAATATCAGTGTCATCAGTGGACAATTAAAAAGAATGAATCCCCCACTAAAACTCCCATTTCAACAACAAAGCATATTCTTGTTTCGAAGAATAAATCTTTGCCGAGAGCTTATTCAAATAAGCATACTTTGCCGAGAGTTGCATTCTTTTAGCAAATCGGTAACTTGTTTTAATATAAAATTTATCGCCCTCACCAACGACCAAAGCAGCCGTTCCGACCCTTACATCCGGTTCGTACACGCTAATTCCTGAACTGCCTGAAGCATCGAAAACCATGTACCTTATTCCGGTAGAAAATCTATCGTTGTAATAAAAGTCTATATCTTGAGAGAGGAAAAGAGAAGGTGATGTTGTTAGATCGGCAAAGATAAAGACCCCTTGAGTAATAAATCGCCAATGCCCGATTTGAGTATAGATTGCTGCTTTAAAACGATTTTCTTGACATTGGGTTATTCCCTTCAAAGGTGAACCGTTGGCAGTATCATTCTTAGGTTTATTGTAATATTTATATTGGAGTAAAAGCTTCCCATTATCAGGCAATGTATGTTCATAGCTTATTGAAGTTACCGAACCTGTCGATTCACTATATAATCCATATTGCAACCAAGGATGTTTATACAAATCGACCGAAGTCAGAATTGTATTGGAACTGTCTATCGATGCACGAATAGCCCAATACAACCCCTGCTCGTTCGAAGTTTTCCCTCCGTTCGAAAAACCTGAATTCAAAAAAGAATAATAGCCCTCACTATAATCGCGAACCAACAACGAAAACTGCAAATAACTGGTCAATTGGAATTCGCCACCACAAACAACAGCCGGTTTTATCAATTCGTTTACAGCTGCTTCGCCAAACAAATCAGAATGTCTTAGATGAATAAAGGCATTAACTCCTGTCAACGACATTAGCGAACCTGAGAATGCAAATGCATTATATGCCTTATCAATAGGAGTAATTGATTTATTGAATATATGAGTAATGTGCGTTATACCAATACTACCTGCATTAAACCTGAAGGTACCGTTAGCTCCTACCGAACTCAAAAGAACAGTATGTTTACTTCTTAATTCCGTCAAACTCCGGTGATACCCGGAATTGGGAAGGCTGGTAACGGTGTTTGTTGCCGAATCGATTATACCATCAATCTTATGTGACGATGCAAAGAGCGTACAATCAACATGTTTTCCTCCCATCGTTACTCCTGCTCCACGAAAAAAATGATTTTCGTCAACGCTTTTATAGGGAATCAATCCATCGCCACGTTTGCGAATATCGGTGAGATTACGAAAGGTATAGCCATTCCATGCCACCAAACCTTGACCGAAATGCAAAGAGAAATCGCCAATTACCAATCGCTTTATGTACTTATATTTCACCACCGAAACATTAGCACTATAAAAATCGAACCCTTGTTTACCAAAATGTTCACCTGCATCTTTTTCAGCAATAGCAGATACCTGAAGATATCTACCGATATCCGATTTCCATTTCATTACCGTTTTGGTTGGTTTACCAAGATATTTGGGATTAGTAACAATCGAATCGGCAATTGTTGCTTCGCCATATTGTTCCTGAACTATTACTCTATTTTGCAAAAAGGTTTTCTTCGATTTTCCTACCTGATTACAGCTCACAAAACGTTTAATCGTTTCAAAGTCTTTCGTATCAAAACCCATTACAGCTCGTAATTCATAAATAGACAAAACGGGTCGATGTTTTTCTAAATAGAGCCACAAACTCTTTATTTGAAAATCGCTTAACATGGTAAGTTTTTGAAGATCATCAAGGTCAGCATTATTTAACTCTATAGGATGTTGTATCAGTTCGTCGATGGTTGCAGCCATTTCTTCGATCGTTGCATTATCGGTTTGATCATCGGTTTGGAGTATTGACATTTGAATTTTCATTGTACTATCCTGATTTTGGGAATAGCCTGTACGATGTTGAATAAAAACCAAAAACAATGATATTCCTATGAGTGGAATAAAATATCTCATAATAAATAGCTATTGAAAGTCAACTCGTGATTTCACAATTACTAGCGACAAAAAATGTGTTACTAAATGAATTCCATTGCTAAAGTTTTTTTTAACTTTGCATTCTGCGGGAATAGCTCAGTTGGTAGAGCATCTGCTTCCCAAGCTGAGGGTCGCGAGTTCGAGTCTCGTTTCCCGCTCCAATTAAATAAAGACTTATTGGGGAATTAGACTAAATATTATTTATTATCAGTTTAAACATTCTTTATAATTTTTAAAACCACAATATTATCAATAAGTAAATATAATAAATTCACACCAGTTTATAAGGTAACAGTCATTCTATCTAAATATTCGTGATTTTGGGAAAGTTTCAAACTCCTCAATTCTTTGTTTAACGTTATTTCTTTCTTCACGAACAATATGTCCCATATCAAAAATAAGCTGGTATAAATGGATGTCTTCCCCATTTCTTCAATGCTAATACATCTGTATAGTAAACGAAATAACCCACTTCAACGAGATTTATTTTATTTTGCTCTTTAAGTATATATTCACTCAATACCATTTCGTACCCTTCTACTATTGGAATTAAAAAAATCCAATTACGTCCAATAATAATGGAAATTAATCCAAACTGGGTCAAAAATAGTAATTTCTAATCCAAATAAGGATTTATTTAATCCATTTTAATCATTTTTTAATCCATGTCTATTCCATTGTGAATCGGAATAACATGGAGAAGTCAATTAGTACACAAATTATTTAATATAATTAAATCGACTTTTGAAGTTTTCTGTAATATCGGTTGCGTTGTTTGAAGAGTTTCTCAAAGTAGTCTATTTTGCTGTCACGATAATCAAATATAACGGGAGCTTTTGCTGAACGTTGAATTCGACCGATATACTGAATAAGCTTACCCTCAAAAGCAAAAGGATATACGAGAAAAAGACAATCTAATTTATCAATATCCATTCCTTCTCCGAAATATTGTCCAGTAGAAATTACAATTTGGAAATGCCCCATTTTTATTTGTGCTATTTTTGATTTTCGAAGCGATTCAGAATCATCTCCGCTAATAGTTATTGTTTCGAATCGCTCTTTTAAATAGAGATTAAGTACTGATATGTGTTCTTTTCGTTCTGTAAGAACTAATATTTGTTTCTTTTCATCAACTTGAGTTAAAATATCGTCAATTATCATTTTATTACGAGCTGTATCAAAAACCAGAATTTTGGAAATTGTTTCGTATTTATCAATTCTATAATCAAATGGAACAAAAAGATTGGTTTCTTTTATATTGATACTTATTCTAGAATTAGAATTTACTGCACTTTGCTCACTATTAGGATTTGTTTGAGCTAATATTTCTCCGATATGAACAAAAATTAATTGTTCATCATTGTTTTTTCTAATAGGAGTTGCCGTTAGTCCATACAGATAAAACGAATTGAAATTATTGATTGCTTCGCGAAATGTTTTAGCAGGTACATGATGGCATTCATCAATAATAATAGTTCCAAATGAATTAGCAAATTCTTTTATATCTTCTAGCTTTACAAGGCTTTGAATCATTGCAATAGTTATCTTCTTACCAATTCGGTGATTTTTCGATGTTGCAATTTGACCTATTTCTTTCTTCGGAATTCCTAAAAATGATTGTATCCGTTCAACCCACTGGTCAAGCAATTGTTTTCGATGTACGATGATGAGTGCTGGTTGCTGTTTTCTAGTAATTAACTCTAATCCCATTATTGTTTTTCCTGAACCTGGAGGTGCAACAATAACTCCGAAATCTTTTTTATCAGTAATATCTAATGCATCTTCCTGATATTCGTACAAACTGATACTTGAATCAAAGCTTATTCCTTCTTTCTTTTGACGTTCGTCAACAATTTCAAATGCAATTGATTTATCCTTGCAGAACTTCACTAGTTTACCTACAAAACCTCTTGGAATTTCAATTTGATCAGTATATTCGTCAATGAGTTTGAAATATTTTTCAGTTTTCCATGTGCTTTTGCCTATTTTTGATTTGATGAGATAATCGGAATTGATAAAATTTAGGTTATCTCTCAAAAATGCAATGAGTTCGGATGAAAGTTGAATTCTATTTAGTATCACCTTATTTCGTAAAATAATTTGTAGGAGCTTAATCGGTTGAGTAAAACCAGTAATCAAATGTTCTGAATCAGAGCTTTTACCACCAAATTGATTAAACAGGTTATCAAGTTTATCAATCGAAAGTTTTTTAACTGTTGTCAGAAATTCCCATTGATTTGAAAATGCTTCAAATGTTTCAAGGTTAACAAATGCAGAATTTCCTTTTTCCAACGATTTCCCATTGAGTGGTAATGCGATGAGATTTCCAAAACCTTGTTTACTATGATAATCTTGATTAGGAAAAAGACGGTCGAAACTAACTTCTTTGTCAAATTCGGAAACGTTGTAGGCTTTCCGTAGCAACTCAAATATTAATTTTCGACTTTTAAAAGCTGAATATGGAGATTCAAAAAAAATCCAAACATGACCACCATTCCCCGATCGTGACCTTTCAAGATATGCAGGAATTTCATTTGAGTTACACTCATTAAGATAGTTTACGCATTCACGTTCCCAATTTTTACCATCAAAATCAGCAGCAATAAACCACGATGTGTTATCGGCTAAAAGAGCATAAATTCCAACGGTTGCTTTTCCTTGCAAATGTTCAATTATCGCATTATTGGAAAATGCTTGCAGTGTTTTACCATCAAATGTTTTAAATGAACCTCCTTGAGCCTTATGTTTATTGTAATCATCCCAATTAACATCGTAAGCAGGCATGTAACCACTTTTTCCATCCTTCTCCCAACGTCGGGCATAAACATCTTGACGACCATGAAATAACGAAACGAAAGTATTTATGTCGGTTGAATTATACTCCATCAAATGACTTTTCTTTTAAAATATCTGGGTAAAAAGGGAGTTTAAATCATTTTTTACCGTTTCATAATTGGGCAATTCATTTGGAATTTGATGTGCTAAACTATTTTTCCAAGCTGCTGTAAGATGTTTATCATTATCGGGATTTATCAATTGTTCAATTCCAATAAAAGTATGTCCTTTAAATGCCATTTTTTCGTGGAAGGCATCAACTATTTGCGAATAATTTAACTCGGTGAAGTGATTTGATAAATACCAAATATCATAAAAATCGCGTGGTGCAGTATAGGAACGTTGTATTAAAGCTCGCATTTTTTCAGCAAGCACTTCTTCAATTGAATAACACGGTACCTGTAAAGCATTTGTCGTAAGCTTATCGGAATATTGATGGGTTATATCTTTACTTGCTATAGGGAAAAGCATTAACTCATAAAGTATTATCTCAATTTTAATTTTTGTTTGCCATCGCTGCGGTGGTGGAGCAGTCTCATTTCTCGAATGGTCAGAACCCCAAAATTTAATGATTGCTTCATAACCTGTTAATTGATTTTTGTGAACAAGCTCTCGTAATGATTCAATATGTGTTGGCATCTCAACTCGTTGCTGTATGAGTGATATAATTTCTTGCAAGTGTTTCAACGTTAATTTGAATTCTTTGTCAGTTGATGTAAAATCAAGGTCTTCAGAAAAACGATATTCGGGTATGTAACACTTTTTGAGACATGTTCCTCCTTTGAAAATTAGTTTCTGACGTAACTCTGGTATCGAAAATAGAGCATCCATAAAATGACCTAAAGCCCAATCTTTATCAATGGTGCTTTTTACGACAGCTTTTTGTGTTGCAATGGTTACTATTTCTTTCTGTAAAATCATCAATATTGTTTATTACATATATCTAAAATCTCGTCACGACTAATGTTTAATCGTAATCGCCAATCGTTTACAAATTCACCTTTCTCTATTCCAGTCGGGTCAAAAACATTGTATCTATTGTTTTTGTTTTGCTTTGCAAATTTTACAAATGTTTTCAACCCTTTCTTTTCAAACAATTCAGCTAAAAAACCTAAACGTTTGGTTACAGCAATATTATTTATAGCGGTACAATATGCAATCATTTTTTCGCTTGAAAGTTTTGTTTGATTATACGCTCTGATAAGTTCGGCATAACCACCCGAATGTTCAGGCAAGTCAAAGCAATCGATAATTGTTTTTTCTACATCAGTGATTCGGTATTTGTTGCTGCCTCGACCTAGAGTCTGTATTCCAGCCATTTTTTTTGATGCAACGTTTACAAATTTATATGCTGTACCAAGAACCGTTTTATTTAGCTTCAATTTAGATGTTTGAATAAATACATTATTGGGAAATTGTTCTGTCAAGCCATGATAGTTCAGTGCCGACCAATAGGCAATTGCTCCAACCTCTGAAATAAAGCAACCAATTACTTTTTCATCACTAAAATTTGAACGGCAATATTTCCCTCTTTCAATTCTTAAAAGAAATTCTTTTTTTACAAGATTTTCAAGAATTGCATTAAGATTTACGAATTCTGTATTCAATAACTTCTCAATATCTGTTATTGAAAAGATGTCTATCTCATAATCATTTAGAAACTTCAGAAACTCCTGTTGTTCTTTAGAAATATTGGTTGAATGATATGCTCTTGCCATTACCTTTTAATATAGTATATGGGGTAATTATTGCCCCATATGATTTAATAAAATGTGATACAAATATAATGGTATAAACAATACAATTGTAATATTTTCAACAGAAAAAATGGTAATCCAGAAATTGCAAAAAAAATCTTAGAATCAGAAAAGGGATACGTACTATTCAAATATCTTTTAAAATAATTAGTCGGTTTCCAAACTTTCCAAGTTCTAATCTTTTAAACTTGAAACTTGGGAACTTTTAACCCATCTTGCAGCTTTCCTCACTAAAACGAAGAAAAATAAGACAAAAAAGCACTTTTTTCAAGCTTTAAATGACAATATCTTAGCATGAATAA
>Ga0265338_10007113_pt1 | contig 14017 bp, 8 predicted proteins | sample 42126metaG_FD_193579 | JGI IMG/M metagenome (GOLD analysis project Ga0265338, IMG submission 193579) | Rhizosphere microbial communities from Carex aquatilis grown in University of Washington, Seatle, WA, United States - 4-21-26 metaG | ecosystem: Host-associated > Plants > Roots > Rhizosphere >... | reverse complement strand
TCATTTTGGCCGCCCGTTTCATTTTGGCCGCCCGTTTCATTTTGGCCGCCCGTTTCATTTTGGCCGCCCGTTTCATTTTGGCCGCCCGTTTCATTTTGGCCGCCCGTTTCATTTTGGCCGCCCGTTTCATTTTGGCCGCCCGTTTCATTTTGGTCGCCCGCATCATTTTGGCCAACCACAAGGTTTGCCCCGACGGAAATTTCCAAAATTCCATGAAAATGATTTGGCATAACAACAAATTCGTGCAATGTAATATTTGCAAATCGTTTGGTTAATGCCAACCATTGTGTTTCAATCATTTTGCCGGCATTGTTCAATATCATTTGGGGATTGGTTTGATTATGGATATCATCGTTTTGGGCAACCACATCGTTTGGGACATTGGTTTCATTTTGGGCAACCACAAGGGTTGCCCCTACGATTTCACCAAACAAACACGCCCTGTTTTGGCAACATATTGTAATAAAATACAAACCGGCCTGCGAATAATCGTATCCTTTTAATCGGATTGATCTGCGATGATGAATGTTGGGATTGTACTTGCCCACGGGTTATTGTTTTATCGTTGGGGTTATTGTATGGATTATTATTGGAGATTTCTTTGGGATTATTGTTGAGATTATCGTTGGGGCAATCCCTCGTGGTTACCCAGCCCACCAGTTTACCCTACCATATTCATTCTCCAATCTGCCGAAGCCTCTCGCTCCGTCCTAGTTAGAACCAAGCCTTGCGCCATGCCGAACCAAAGCTCTTGTAGCGAAGCGTACAAAAAGCTGAGCTTTCGTTTTAGCTTTGATATAACGAGACGCTCAATAGAGTTCTTATCTATATTTTATTTTTCTTTCCTCCATTAAGTATTTCTTATTGTCTATTCCAACTATGTATGACTTAATCCAGTTATTCTTATTATCAAATTTATACGAATATTGTTCGTTTCGTTTAATTATATCATTTTCAATTCTTTCATGTTTGATTAAATTACCAAGGTTATCGTATTCAAATTTTAGAACACGTCGTACTATTTGTGAGTGATTGGACATTGATTTATAAATCATTGTATCATTATCATAATCACTTATTTGAATAATGCGATTTAAACTATCGTATTTTATTTTTTCGATTCTAAACATACTTCCTCCGGGAGAAAGTATTTTCTCATGAAATTCTACGAGATTATTTAATGAATCATATTGCATATTATCCGCAATTAATAAAGTATCCGGTCGGGAATAGAATGAAATAACTTTTTTAATTCTTGATGAATTATCATATTCATATTTTGTTTTGAAGGTATCTTTAGAAATATAACTCATTACACAATTCCCAACACTATCAAGTTTAATTTTTTTTGTTTCAACAATCTTCTTATTATCAAAAGTATTTATTTCAAATACCTTCAAAGAAGAGTTAAATATGTATCTCCATTTCCATCTTGAAGAATTTAAAGTTTTTGAACCTTCACCTTTATCGATATAACTCACTTTACCATTTAAATTTTTAAATCCGTCCGGATAGATATACCAGTTTGAGTCATAGTATTGACCACATACAATCAAATTATTAAGAAGAATTAGATATAATATGATTCTTTTCATTTCAAGGTATTAATTTCGTTTAATAAAGTAAAGTATACATTTTGTTCTTTTTACAATGATGCCTAATATCATCCCCAATTTACCCTACCATATTCATTCTCCAGCCTGCCAAAGTCTCTCGCTCAATCATTGTTAGAACCAAGGCTCATGCCTTACCGAACCAACGGTCTTGTAGCGAAGCGTACAAAAAGCTCAGCTTTCGTTTTAGCTTGGACATCCCGAAATTCGGGATGCTCAACTCGCGAACCATCACGCTACGACGAATATGGGTATTTATTTTGAAATTTATCAGCCATAATTGCATTTTATGTAGAGACGCACGGCGTGCGTCTCATACACGGCGTGCGTCTCATAATTGCCCACCCCAGTTTACATACCATATTCATTCTCCACCCAGCCGAATCCTCTCGCTCCGTCATTATTAGAACCAAGCCTTACGCCTTGCCGAACCAACGGCCTTATAGCGAAGCGTACAAAAAGCTGTGCTTTCGTTTTAGCTTGGACATCCAGAAATTAGGAATACCCAACTCGCGAACCATTCATATTATTACAAGCTACGCTTATCAGAGCTGGCTTACTTCTATCAGTCAATGAGTGTTTCAATTTTCAGATATAGTCTTATATAATTTAATATCTCTTTTGCGTCTGGTTCTAGCCTTTCCATTTCATGGTTATATCTATTCCATACACCTGTAAGCTCCAACTTCTCAGTTGATTTGGCTGTAGGAAATTTTCGAGGTAGTTCTTGAGATAATTTGGTCAATACAACACCAATTAAAGTTAAATTTCCTCTCACTTTGCTTTCAAAATTTGTCATCTTTTGCTTTAGCTCATTTGTTATGAGTGGAGAAGCAATGATTTTTGTAAGCTTATCCATTTCATCAGAAAAAACTTTTGAGTAATGTATTTGCCCGTATTCGTAATTTTTCCATTTTTCTAAAATCAGTGCAGGATTTGTAATTTCCTCCGTTTTTTCAGGTTCAATTTTCTCAAAATATTCGGGAGAATGAAAGTTTTTTTCAGCATAAGACATACTCACATATCCACCGGCAAATTTTGTAAACAATTCTTTCATTGCTTCATCATTTACCTTAATCTCTTTTTTGAAGAATGTATTAATAAAGTCCGTAAACATTATTCTAAAGTTTGCAGCCACCATAAAGTCAAAATCAAATTGATACGTAAAATCGGTCTCGGTTTTACTTTGAAAAAACGCCAATATTTCTTCAAAAGATTTAATCTGCATTTTAAAGGTTTCAGTCTTAATAGGGGTAAATAAGGTTTTCTTCGCTTGAAGATAACTTAGGATTGTAACTGTAACCACTACGCAAAAAAATAGAATTTGAAAAAGATCTTTTATAGTAGACACAAAGAAGCCAACATCAGAACCTAAAAGCTGTCCCTGACAATAAGACTTGTAAATGATTTCAAAAGCTATAAGTCCAATAAGTAATAATATTAGGATATAACACCCTATTCGGATGAACCAGTCTTGCCAAAGTTTTTTAATCATTTTTTTATCTTTTGAGTTTATGTTGTTAGTTAAAAATCCGATCATTAGTACAGATTTTCAATCCGTATCTTCATCAATCTCTGTATTTCCTTTTTATCCAGTCTTTCTTTTTATATATTCTCTTTATTGGATGGCGACATCGGTGGCATTAAGAATTCATAAGCATTTCCTTCCATTCATGCATTATTTGTCTATTGAGTTTTGCGATATTGCAAAAAAACTCATTAACTACTAACGGATCTCCCTTTCGATTTTCATTTGCATTTCTAACCATACACATGGTACAAAACTCTTTATCTGAACATTGAATACATTTAGGAAAGTCGTGGTTACGCAAGCCTCTTAAATATTGCACTTTTTGAGAATTATCCCAAATATCATTGAGAGAATTTTCTTTTACATTACCAACAACATAATCCTGCCAACCGGCACATGGATAAACATTTCCGTTGTCTGCTATGCAAATAGAGGAATGACAAACGCTACAAACGAAATCGTCTGATAAAATATTTTTTTTCTTTTCAGCTGCCAGTTGTATTTGTTCCAAATATTTTGCATCATTCGCAACTTTGTCATTAATCACTTCTTTGATTTCATGAATTGATAGGCGGCAACTCAGATTTTGTGTTGTATGGTTATATCTTGCTATGATGCCATAATCATCTCCGACATGAATCTTATGTTTTTCTGCCCATTTTATAACTTCATCATAAGAGTCTTTGTTTTGTTGCATTATTGGGCAGCTTATTTTCAAAGGAATGTCGTTTTCAATCAGTTTTAAAATTGCATTTTTTGTTTTCTCAAAACTGCCTTTCATTTGGGTTATCCCATCGTGAATACTGGGATTCATTGAATATAATGAAACTTGAACACCTAAAAGCGGGTTTGTTTTCATTTCTTTGAGAATCTCATCACTTAGTAATGTTAAATTACTAAGCACATTTATTGAAAAATCATATTCTTTGCATTTTCTTAAAAAATCGCAAAAGTTTTTGTGCAGCATTGGTTCACCACCACTTAACGTCAAATGCAACAACCTCATATCTTTGCATTGTTTTAAAACATCATAAAATAAATCAGGTTCGATATAACTTACTTTGTCATCATGTGGAATATAACAATGTATGCACCTTTCGTTGCACTTGCTTATAATCTCTATGTGCAAATTTGTTAGCTGAGGTTTACCTTTAAAGTATTCTTCTAAAAAATCTTGTGTGTCTTTTTCTAGATGAGCATTAGTCGGAGAATACCTCTTTTTTATTATTTTTGGTTCTAATCCCTTGTACGAAAACCGCGTGTCTTTTTCATCGCACTCTTGCAATGTTTCGCCAGATACAATAAATCCATCCCGTTCAAGCATGTAATAAAATTCCTTGGCGTCGTTCTTTATTGTACTAATGTCAACATCCGTAAATTGCTTATTTATTTTTTTAGTAAGCTCATCAAGTGTTTGTGGTGTCTTATCTAAAACAGACATAAAAACTGCTCCACTTTCTGATATAATTTTGTCACCTATGTGGATTTCGTTATTATTCGTTTGTTTATATCCGAAATTCCTATTGTCCGTAATATATCCAAAGGACTCATAGTTTCTGAATAAAACATTAGATTTTTGCTTAATAAACATTGCAATGCCTCCTTTCTTTAATAATCCGGCGACGAGTTTTAATTGTAAAACTTCGCCGCCTGATTAAATTGTTCATTAACGACCACCTGGTTTTGGTGGATTACAAGGTCTTCCACTCGGCTGACTATTAGGTTTGCATTCTGCCATCATTACAGTACTTTGTGCCAAGATTTCTGGTTTTTTGTAAATCATATGTTTTACACCTCCTTTCTAAAAAAATATTATTATTGTTATTAATCAAAACTAAGGTATTTTCCAAAGCTTTGACATGTATTAATTTTACCTTTTTCAAATATCCCTTTCATGGTTTTCAGTTGTTTTACAATTGGCTATAACATCAGGCTATATGGAACTCAATTCTAAATATATCCGACTTAACAGCATACTTCCATTTTCTACTGCATTGATTCCTAACCCAATAGAAATGATGAAATTGTATGAAGAATTTCACTACATCAAAACTAGCCAAATCATTTCATATAAAAAACCATTTGTTCTGATACTTATCAACAGGTTTGTTTTTTTCTTTTGTCCCTCCAAGTAGAGGCTGGTAGAGGCAAAAAATAAACCCTACCCGAAAGGGCAGGGTTTCTAAACTTTACGTTTAACCACATGCATTGCACATAGCAATAAGAAATTTTAAGCCACCTTTCGCAGTGGGATAGACACCTGAGTGCGTTCGCCGTTACTAACATAAACGGTAGTTTCAGCATCCATATAGCCCGGTTTAGCCGTTTTGATGCTGTACGTGCCCGCGGGTAGTGACTTAACCCTAAATCCGCCCTTCTCTGCCGATTTAGTATTAATAGTAGAAGAGCCCTCAACCCCAATACACACGCTTACCCCTTTAATCACCTCATTGTTGTCAGCATCATACACCTTGCCAACAAGAGCCATACGCCTGGAGCCACACTCAATGCGGCGCGCATTCCTGTACTGGTTGTAAAAAGTAGGCTGCGTGTAGCGCACCATCTCCACTAAGGCATCAATCTTCTCCAGATACCCGTTGCATTCTACATAAAGCTTGTCCCGTTTCACAATCAACTCCTTTCTGTCTATGCGTTTAAGCTTCGTGCTTGGGATAGAAGCATTAAAAGCATCGATAGCAGTTTTAAGAGCAGTGAGAACAGCAGGCGTAATGCCATAAGTGGCTAAAGCCGCCAGGTTTGCCGTGGCCTTGTTGTAAATCACTTGCGCGAGGTTGCGGGCTTTGTTCGCATTACAATACGTAAAATCCGATTTACTGATACTTACCTCTTTGAGTAGCGTTTTGTTACCCGTCACCTTGGCGAGAGCCACCATTTTAACCCGCACATCGTACGCCTTGTCACGCATATCTACACGTAAATCCGCCTTTGAGCCTGTTACATAGTTTTTAACAACCAACTGTTCATTGAGTTGTTGTAATAAAGGAATGTTTGCCAAAAATGGCGCGGCAATACTTGCATAAGTAGGCAAGGTGGCCGTAATAGTTGGATACAGACCAAGTGTTTGCGCCGAAGTATTCAACATTGAAAAAGTAAAATTTTGTTTTGGTTCCATATAAAAAAAATAAAAAATTATAATACACAAAGTTAGAAATAGTTTTTTGAAGAATTTTATATAATTTAGTTGTGACTTGTAAACAACTTATAAACAACATATAAACAAAAAGCTGTTAATAACTTTTCAACAAGAAGCCTTTAACCTAAGATAGTTATAGAAAAATAGCCCTTTTATCAACAAGTTGAAGCAACATCCACATACAGCAGTAAATAACAGAAGGGAGAGCTATAAAAAACCACTAAAAGATAAATCTATTAAAAATTCAATAAAACATTTCGAAAAGTACATCCAATAGAAGCATATGTAAAATTTCCTTTTTTGAAAACTTAACACCCTGGATTGAAAAAATAATCAGGATTGAAACTAAAACCACGAAGTGGTGATATTATTATAGTAATGTAAGGGAAGATGAGATGGAAAAACGCCGAAGGTGTGACATTATGTATGTCACACCTTCGGCGTTTTGAGCAATTTTTCATTGGTTTTCTATAATAGTGTCATCCCTTCGGGATTTGTATTGTTTGAGATCCATTTTCTTAGCGTCTCTGCGTCTTAGCGTTTAATCAAATTAATTTCAGAAGTATTACATATGCAAATGAAGGCTTGAAATCAAAACCACGAAGTGGTGACATTATTATAGCAATGAAAGGGAAGATGAGATGCAAAACACCGAAGGTGTGACATTATGTATGTCACACCTTTGGCGTTTTGAGCAATTTTTCATTGGTTTTCTATAATAGTGTCATCCCTTCGGGATTTGTGTTGTTTCAGATCCATTTTCTTGGCGTCTTCGCGTTTAATTAAATGCATTTTTCCTATCCCGGAGACCAACATGTGGTGAAAAGAAAAAAGTTTCATTTTTCAAGATGACATTTTCCCATACCTTGGACAACTTTTCCCATACCTTGGAAGCATTTTCCCATACCTTGGACAACTTTTCCCATGCCTTGGAAACATTTTCCCATACCTTGGACAACTTTTCCCGTACCTTGGAAACATTTTTCCATACCTTGGACAACTTTTTCCATACCTTGGAAACATTTTCCCATACCTTGGACACTTTTTCTTTTGACCCTTTTTTCGAGTAAATGCATAAAAAAAGCCCTAAGAATAGGGCCGGGCAATTTGAGTAAAAACATGGAACGATCCAATGTTTAGTAAGCGTCTTGATCTCTGGACCATTCAAATTGAGGATGTCTTTTCATTTGGTCAATAAGTAGGCATATTTCCTCCTTATCATTGGTTTTGCCTAACCACTCCAACGTGGAGTCCATTTTATTGAAGATTTTCATCTGTTGAGGCAATATATCTTCAAACTTTTTAAAAGCATTATAATAGACCAATTGGTTAGCAGTACTAACAAGAGTAGCCGATTTTATTTTTCCAAAAACAGTACCTTTTGCAGAGAGAAATTGCACATATTCATCCACCTCTTGCATAGTTATGCTTATTATGGCATCCCCTAGGTCCCATAATAAATCATTTTCAACCGAAAAATCAATATCATGCGTTTGCTTTACCTTATGATCCATCATATTTTGCAATGTAAGCACTCCGCTCAGCACCTCTATCATTATCTTTTTTCTTTCAGAATGATATAGCTGCTATGCATTATGTCGTGTTTTATCAGAATAAAATTTTAAATTAAGGTTAGATGGAATCCACATGAGAGATTTTTATTTATGAGAGATTGTCCCGATGTATCGGGATGTGGGTTTCATTCATTGATTTTGGTATAACTCGGATTGCATTTAGAACTTCGACTGCGCTCAGTTACCATTTAACAGTGCTCATTTGCCTTAGCCTGACGCAATGAAAATCGACTATTTATCATTGGCTCTATATTTATTTAAAGGTATAAAAATATAACTTTATAGGGTTTTAGTCAAAATGTAGTTTGAAAGATTATTCTCGAAATGCACTAGGGTTAAAATAACACATATGTTGTTATCAACCAGTAAATTCTCATCTACGATGGTATAATTATTGATACTTTATGTATCTTTGTATTTCATATGTTATATTAAGTAAATTACGATAAATATATCGTTTCTGACAAACCTATAATTTAACTAAAAAAACAAACATGAGAAGATTATTTAAACTCATATCCTTAAGAATTTATAGCCTTGCATTATTAATAATTGTGGGTTTCGGCTCATTTTCTGTATTGGCTCAGAAAGATATTCTTTTGTATTCTACCGATTTTACTGATTGGAATGATTCTCCGGTGCCAAGTTCAAGTGGTACCGTAGTTAATTTTGCGGGCGTTGGTGGAACCGGATTTTCTTCTGCAAGTTCTCCAATAGTAGGTGTTTATGCTCCATCAGCAACGAGAGGTATTACTTGGAATAGTTCAGGAGGTACTCTAACTTTCAGGCCTTTCGATTTTGTTTCTGGGGGAGCAGTGGTTCTTTGGGTGTATGGAGATGGAACTAACAATAGAACATTTACTGTGCCTGGGGCAAGTTCCGTTGGTTTTGACGATGTGCCAAGAACGAATCCAAGTGCACAGAAATATTCAGATATTTATTATGCTGCGGCTGCCAATAATTTAGGTTCAGGTGCAACTACTGCACTTCAACAAACTTTAGATGTTACCAAGATCGGTCTTTTTGCTGCAGGTAATGTGGCTCAAATAAGTAAAGTAGGTGGATTATATAAAATTTGTTATTTTTTTCCGTCAACTTACAAAGGTACACAAACTATAACAGTGACGGGTCTTAATAAAGGCTATGGCATAGTAGGTATTCAAGTTTATTCAGGTATAAATGGGACTGCTTATGTTGCATCTACAAATTATCCTAAGGCTCCTGCAGATGGTCTTGTAATGTCAGGCTCAGTTGGTGGAGCTGCGAATAGTGGTGTTGCTGTAAATAGCCCTGTTAAAATAAAAGAATGGGTTAGTACAACAGATGTGAAATTATCCATTGTTGGTATAGATTCAACAAGATTTTCTTTTTCTGGAGCAGCTGCTGATGGTTCATTAACTATCCCTAATGCTCAAGTTTTCAATATAGAAAAAACGCTGTCAATTAACTTTTCACCCTCAGTCAGAGCCGGTGTCGCAAATGCAAAGCTTAAAATAGATGCAGGAACATTTGCAGGAAAAGTTATTCCTCCCTATTATGTATCACTCACAGGAATAACAGGTGGTGGTGCTCCTCAAATTGTTGCTGATACTGCAACAATCCCCTTTTGGACATCTGTTGTGGAAGTTGCAACTAATAGCATTAGAATAGCAGGCTTAAATCTAACAAATGATATTACCTTAAGTATTGTTGGAGCGAATCCAGGTCGTTTTACACTTTCTACACCTATAATAACGAAGGCTGATGCCTTAGTCGGTAAAACAGTGAGTATTTCATATGAAGGACAAATAAGTGAAATGACAGAGAATGCTATACTTGTGATTAGTTCAATAAATGCTGCAACAGTAAAAGTTCCTCTAAAAGCTGTTACCTCAGATTTGCAACCAACATTGAACACTCTTAAAATAAGTGTTAAGCCAGTGGGTTCGGGTTATATAAATACATCTCCTGCCGGTACTCGATTCTTAAGCGGAAGCTCTGTAATTGCCACCGTGACTCCAGAAACTGGCTGGACTGTTGATTATTGGCAGGATGCGGCAGGAAATAATCGATATAAGAGAACATTTATTATTGCGGGAGATATGAACGACACTGTTGTTTTGAAAAAAGGGATTGTTGACACAACATCTACTGCTCCTGGCGGTTTGACTGCATATGCGGCAACTTATATCTTAGGTGATAATAACAGTATTAAAGCCTCTTGGTCTTCTGTTACCGGAGCAACATCCTATGTTGTAAAGGTTTATGATTCAACAAAAAAACTAATTCAAACCTTGACGGCGCCTACTGTAACTAGTTCGACAATTGGAAGTCTGTCTCCGGGTTCTTATTACTATTATTCCGTGGAAACAACAGTTGGAGCTCAAACTCAAAATTCAGGGCTGGTTGGACCGTTTAGAACTACGGGTGATTTCACCCCTTTTAGTTGTGGCCAACCTTAAATATACATATTTATCTAGTTTAAATAAAAAACACATATATGAAAAATACCCGGAACATAGTGAAAAATAATTGTGATAGAATGCTTTTGCTTACAATTATATTTTTGAACTTATTTGTTGTCACATCAGTTGCTCAGACGACAATTCCTTGGGCTTATCGTCCAACAATGGGATTTAGCGGGCAATATGATATTAGAATGATATCTGGTCAGGTTTTACAAGCAGCATTTTTGCGCTCTCAAGAAGGGCAACCGTTTGATGTTATTAAAGCTATGACAGATAAAGAAATGCAATCGTTGGAAAAATACTTAGCTGAAAATAACTATTTTTCTCGTCCAGCACCCAACGGTACTGCGGCTGCATATGGAGGATCTAGAGCATTAGACTTAACGAATATTAATGCTTCGTTCCCTGCAGCAGCACTTGTTCCAGCTCCTCCGTCTGCAGATGGTAAATATGAGATAAATAGAGCCTTGGTTTATGCAGACTGTGATGCTGACCCAAATACATTCCAATCTTCGTGTGCTAAACTGGATTTTGGTGATAATGTTTCTTGTACAACTGTTAAAGCTGCTTATTTATATTGGGTAGGTTCTGTTTCTACAACTGGAGTACCAACACAATATGCCGCTTATCCAACTGGAGTCCCTACAATGAATTCTTATCCTGCAGGTAACCCAAATCGAAATGTAATTGCTAATTACAAGTCAATTCTATTTAAGGCACCACATGATATTAACTATACACCGGTTACAGCAACTAGAGTTTTAGCTTCAGCTGTAAATGATGGTGATTATGCTTGTTTTGCGGATGTAACTTCCCTAGTAAAAGGAAAAACAGGTGGTTTGTATTGGGTTGCTAATATTAGCTCTGATTCTTATAATAATGGTGGAGCAGTTGCTGGTTGGACATTAATAGTAATTTTTACGCCACCTAATTGCCCACCACGTGTAATTAAGTTTTGGGATGGTTTTACGGGTGCAGCCTCTGATGAAGATAAACCAATTAATTTGACTTTTGCCACTGGGGAGGTCCCTGCTTCAGGAAATAGTATCTCTTATTTAGGTTTTACAACCATGGATGGAGAGGCAAATCCAGCAAATATGTTGGGACAGACTTTGGATAACACGCTTGCTTTGAAATTTCAATCAGCACCTGGAGGAACACTCCAATATATAAATCCATTTGTAACGGATCAACCTGCAGATACAGTTTACGATGCGGCAGGAACTTTCCTTCCACAGTTACTTAGAGCTGGTATGTCATGTGCTGAATTCACCAATTATGATCCAGTAACCAATACTAATGGGAATCAAATGGTTCGTTTACCAAATCAGAAAAATATTGTAGGTTATGGAGCTCATCAGGTAAAATTACCTTCTGCGGCCATGGTTAGTGGTGCTACATCAGCAACTATGACATTGCCTAAGGATGTCACGGGATCTTACAATACCTTTATGCAATTTATGGCTATTCAAACTTTGCAGCCGGATTTGAAATTATATAAAAGAGCAGAAAGTCCTTCTGTTGCACCGAATGGTACACTGACATATGTGCTTACTGTGAAGAACATTGGACTAAAAGCGTCTGCAGCGGGAGCATTTATTACCGATACATTGGATAAAACCGTAAATTTTGTTCCTGGTTCTGTTGCTTATTATGATAAAAGCAATAATCCGTTAACACCTAATTTTACTGTTCAAAATCAAGGTGCAAATAATATTGTAGGTTCAGCAAATAAAGAGTCTTTGACATTCACTCTCCCTTCTATTGGACTTGGAACCGGTGTTGTAGCTAATGATTCCGTTGTTATTAAATTTCAAGTAAAAGTTCAAGATTTAAGCAGAACTGATATTTGGAATTATGGATGTAATCGTTATGCAAAAAATAAAGCTTCATTAACCTTTAAGGCTGATGATGGAAGCGATTTGGTTACTGGAAGTAATTCTTCTGCTAGTTGTACCGGTCAAGGTGCCTATTATTCTACACCGATTGTTGATGCAGCTATGGAGATACAATATCAGAAATCACATAATATTGCAGATACCTTAACTCAACAAGTAAATGCGGCAAATCTAGCAGGGACGAAAGTGTATATAGTCAAAACACTTAAGACTCTTTTGGCACAGCAATTAGCCACATCGCATTTGACTGTATCTGATACTGCTAAATATGTAATTAATAACGACGCTGATATTGCTGTTTTAAATTCAGCATATTTCACACAAAATAATCCAATACAAAAATATACGGCAGTCGCAGACTATGGTAGTGGTTGTATTGAAACTTATTATTTTACACTTGTTGTTGCCAAAATTCCAAGTTTAACATTAGTGGGTCATCAGGCGCCAAGTTGCTATGGTGGCAAGGATGGCGTTTTAAATATTAGTATAAAAGATGGTGTGCCTGGTTATTCTTGTACCGTTTATGATGCTTCTAATAATCAAGTGTATTTCGCAAGTCAGCCAACTGCAAGTGACCCTGCTTATTTTAAAATTGAAGGTCTTTCTCCAGGCATATATAAGGTTGTAGGAGGAGACCAAGGAACTAGTCATCTTAAAGGAACAGACTATTTTACTTTAAATGACACGACAGTATTAGCAGTAAGTTTGGGTGTAGATAAGTCTATTTGTAAAGGAGATAATATTACATTATTAGCCAGCACAGTGGGATTAAATTATGTATGGAAAGAAAAACTTGCTTCAACTGGTACATGGAGTCTGCGTCCAGAAACAACACAATCAATAGTTGTTAAACCAACAGCTACAACAGATTATATTGTTTATGTCTGTAATGGAACATGTCAAGCAACGGATACTGTTCGTGTCAATGTTAATCCAGTGCCTAAAATAGTTTTGTATCAAGACACCACCGTGTCTATTTCAATAAACCCGACAGCAACTTTCGCTGCAAAAGTGACTAATTACACGGCACCTATTATCAGCTATACATGGACAATGTCTACGGATCATGGTGTAAATTGGTTTCCAATTCCTGCGGCAGGCTCTTTGGGAACTCATTCAATGACTAATGATTCAACTCTAAGTGTTAGCAATATTACTGATACGATCATGAATGGATATAAATATAAAGTTTCTGTAAAGGATAATGCCGGTTGTGTGTCTCATGACACAATAGCAACTTTAACCGTAGTAGAAGGTCCGGCTGTAATATTGTTAAAAGATCCGACAACTTCTTGTTCAAATATATCCGATGGAAAATTGGTTTTTAAAATATCAGCAGGAGAGAAAGATCAAAAATATAGTGTAAATGTATATACAGGTAGTGGATATGATGACTCTAATCTACCGGTGACACTTCCAATAGCCGCATTAAATCCAGATTTTATTGGACAAGTAACATCGTTTATGCCAGAAATATCACCATTAGCACCAGGACAGTATACTATGATATTGAAGCCGATAGGAGGATTAGCCGGATTGAAGACGTATTATAGAGTTTACACCGTGACATCACCACCACCGGTTACAGTAAGTTTCACCCCACCAACAGATGTATGTAGCGGAAAATTATTAACAGCAACAGCCATTATCAATGGCGGTCCAGCAGGAGGAACAAAATCGTATAGCTGGGAGAGTTCTTTGGATGGTGTAATATTTACACCAACGGGAGAAGTATCACCTACCTTAAGAGAGAAATTGGATGTAACTACCTATTTCCGAGTAATAGGTAATGTAAATACA
>Ga0265338_10007112_pt1 | contig 14017 bp, 12 predicted proteins | sample 42126metaG_FD_193579 | JGI IMG/M metagenome (GOLD analysis project Ga0265338, IMG submission 193579) | Rhizosphere microbial communities from Carex aquatilis grown in University of Washington, Seatle, WA, United States - 4-21-26 metaG | ecosystem: Host-associated > Plants > Roots > Rhizosphere... | reverse complement strand
ATGGGTATATACCCAAGAGGGCGGGCTGCGGACCCTGGCGGCGCCGACCCCGGGGCCATCGGAAAAATGGGGCGACCGACGGGAAGGAACTGCCTGCCGCCAGGAGCTGCGCACCCACGCTGCGTGTGATCTACCCCGCTCGTCGATTCATGCGAAACCGTGACTCCGCGATTTCCAATCTGAACATGGCGCTCGGCCGGTTTCGACTGGCAGTCTTTCCGGCTCCTGGCTAGACAGCACCGGCTTGGTACCATTGACTGCGTATGAACACCGACGTTGAGGCACAAAAGGCGTTCGACCGGCTGGCGAAGGTCGGATTCGAACAGCTCACGGAGTCGGAGAAGATTCTGGCGACGGTCTGGACCTTCGCAGCAGAGGTCGCGAACCATGGCTTCGCAAAATACTTTTCCCGGGGGGCCGGCGACACGGCATTCTACGCGCCGGCTGCGCTCACCAAAATCGGTGCGTCGGGTCTGGCGGCGATCGCCGCACAGGCCAATGGCGTTTTCGGCTCGGGGGGCCCTCCGGCGGAACGGCAAGTTCGACTCGGACGCGTCCGCGCCCTGGACGCGGGAGCCAGGAAATCGCTTGAGGCGCTTGAGACCCAGTTTTTTGAGTCGCCCGAGGACGTCGACGAGCTGCTGGAGGCATACCTCAACCGGAAATGACGGGACGCGGGCTCGTTCGCGGAAACCCGTCGCCGGATGCCGTGCTTTGGTGCAGACCCATGCATTCGGAAAATGGGGCGACCGACGGGTTTCGAACCCGCGACCCCCAGATCCACAATCTGGTGCTCTAACCAGCTGAGCTACGGTCGCCGTAAGGAGGCCGGCAAAATTCTGCCGGGCACTCAGGTCTGTCAATCCCGATTCCCCGAGGCGCACAACCTGTGTCCCTTCGAGGCGCCGCGACCGCCCATTCTGCCGTACGGCAGAATGCTGGCCAGCAGAATGCTCTAACCAGCTGAGCTACGGTCGCCGTGAGGAAGCCGGCAAAATTCTGCCCGGCGCCTCCCCCTGTCAATCTTGATTCCCGCCCGCCAGTCCGGCCCGAGCCGCCGCGCCACCGGCCCGGGCCCACCGGGCGACGGCCGGCCGCCAGCAGATGCAGCCCCGGTGGGCATTAGCGACCGGAAATACGCCGGCAGCGCCGCGATTTTGGTTCACCTTGCTCCGAATACTGAATAGCCAGAGCCAAACCCATGTTTTCGCTTCGCAAGCTATTTGGCAAAGAGGAGAAGTTCTTCGACCTGCTCGAGGCCAGCGCCGAGGAAGCCCGGGCGAGCGCCGTGCAGCTGACCCGCTTCCTACAGGCCCGCGCCGCGTCCGGTCCGCCGTGGAACCTCGATGAATTCATCCAGAGCCGGCGCAAGGACAAGCGCATCACCCAGAAGATCACCGAGGAACTCTGCCGGACGTTTGTCACGCCGCTCGAACGGGAGGACATCGAGGCGCTGGCCTTTGCCCTCTATCGCATTCCCAAGATGGTCGAGAAGATTGTCGAACGCCTCGCGATCTATCCCGGCCGGCTGCCGCAGGCGGGGCTGGCGCGCCAGGCGGAACTCCTGCAACTGGCGGCCGACAACGTTGCCTTCATGGTGTTCGAGCTGCGCAAGGGCACCAAGATGGAACGCATCGGCGCCGCCAACGAGCGGCTGCAATTTGCCGAGGGCGAGGCCGACAAGATGATGCTCAGCATCGAGAAGGAGCTGTACGAGGGACCGTACGAAGCCAAGGAGGTCATCTTCCTGCTCCAGCTTTTCGAGATGGTCGAGAAGTCGGTCGACCGCTGTCGCGACGCCGGCAACGTGGTGTTTCAGATCATGTTGAAGTACTCCTGACCCGCCACGGGATCGCGAAGCGTATGACCTTCTTCCTGATCGTCCTCGTGGTGGCGCTGGCATTCGAGTATATCAACGGATTCCACGATGCGGCGAACGCGATCGCCACGGTGGTCTCGACCAAGGTGCTAAGCCCGCGCCAGGCCATCGCGCTGGCGGCGGTGTGCAATTTGCTCGGCGCCTTTTTTGGCACGCAGGTGGCAAAGACTGTCGGCAAGGGTCTCGTCGACACCGGTGCGGTGACCATGCACACGGTCTTCGCCGCGTTATTGTCCGCGATCGTCTGGAATCTCCTGACCTGGTGGCTGGGCCTGCCGTCGAGTTCCAGTCACGCCCTGGTCGGCGGTCTGTGCGGGGCGGCCCTCGCCACCGCGCACGGCCAGTGGAATGTGCTGAAATGGTCGATGGTCGACGCCCACGGCGGCCATGACGGCCTGTGGCCCAAAGTGGTCCTGCCAATGGTGACGTCGCCCGTGCTGGGCTTCGTCATTGGCGCGCTGCTGATGTTCCTGTTGTACGTCGGCTTTCGCCGGGCCACGCCACATTTTGTCAACGTGCTTTTCGGCAAGCTGCAGCTGGTGAGCGCCGCCTGGATGGGCATTTCCCACGGCTCCAATGACGCGCAAAAGACGATGGGGATCATCACGCTCGCGCTGTTTACCGGCACCCAGAGTCACGCCTTCGACCGACTGCCGGGCTGGCTGGGCTTCCTGCGCACGCCGGCCTTCACGGACATCCCCGCCTGGGTCATCGTGGCCTGCGCCATGATGATGGCGGCGGGCACGGCGGCAGGCGGCTGGCGCATCATCCGCACCATGGGCCACAAGATGGTGCGGCTGCAGCCCGTGAACGGTTTTGCCGCTGAGACGACGGCCGGCCTGGTGATCCTCGGCGCCTCCCATTACGGCATTCCCCTGTCCACCACGCACAATATCTCCGCCGCCATCATGGGTGTGGGCGCCACCAAGCGGCTGAGCGCCGTGAAATGGGGCGTCGTCGAGCGCATCGTCTGGACCTGGGTGCTCACCCTGCCGGTCACCGGCACGCTCGGCTACCTGCTCATGCGCCTGGTCATGCTGGCCGGGGCGGCCTGACGGGCCGGCTCAGGCGACGGGTTTGCCCGTTTTCTTCAGCTCCTCGGTGTGCCGCACGTCCGTGCCCTTGCTCAGGTAGATCATCTCCTCCGCGATGTTGGTGGCGTGGTCGGCGATGCGCTCGAGCGACTTGGAGATGAACATGAGCTCGATGGCGCGCGAGATCGTGTCGGGCTTCTCCACCATGAAGCTGGTCAGCTCGCGGTAGAGCTGGCGGTTGATGTTGTCGACCTCGACGTCGCGCTTGCAGACGGCGATCGCCTTGGCCTCGTCGTCCTGCAGGAAGCAGTCAAGGGCGTCCCGCAGCATTTCCAGCGCGATGGTGGCCATGCGCGGGATGTCGATGTACGGCTTGAGGGGCGGCTCGGCCCCGAGCTTGATCGCGCGCTTGGCGATGCTGGTCGCCTCGTCCCCCACCCGCTCGAGATCGTGGCTGGCCTTCATGCCGACGATCACCAGGCGGAGGTCGCTGGCGATGGGCGCCCGCAGGTTCATGTAGCGGATGGCCTCGTCGTCGATCATCACCTCGAGCTGGTCGAGCTGGTCGTCGGCCGCGATGACGTGGCGGGCCAGCGCCGCGTCGCTCTCCACCAGGGCCCGGATGGCGGCGCGCACCTGCTCGATGGCCGTCTCGCCCATGCGGATCAGCTGCGAACGGAAGGTCTCGAGTTCGGCGTCAAAGAATCGTTTCATGGGGGGAAGCGCGGGCGGTCGCGGCGGCGGGGGCCGGTTCAGCCGAAGCGGCCCGAGACGTAGGCCTCGGTCTGGGGATTGGCGGGTTTCATGAAGATCGTGCGCGTCTCGTCGACTTCGACCAGCCGGCCCAGGTAAAAGAAGGCGGTTCGGTCCGAGACGCGCGCGGCCTGCTGCATGTTGTGGGTCACAATGATGACCGTGTAGCGGGTCCGCAAGTCGCGGATCAGCTCCTCGATCTTCGCGGTGGCGATGGGATCGAGCGCCGAGCAGGGCTCGTCCATCAGGACAATCTCCGGCTCGATCGCGAGCGCCCGGGCGATGCAGACGCGCTGCTGCTGGCCGCCGGAGAGGCTGACCCCGGGCCGGCCGAGGACATCCTTCACCTCGTCCCACAGCGCGGCCATGCGCAGGGCCTGCTCGAGCCGCTCCCGGAGCAGCGCCGGATCCCGCACCCCGTTGAGGCGCAGGCCGGCCAGCACGTTCTCCGCGATGGACATGGTGGGAAAGGGATTCGACTTCTGGAAGACCATGCCGACCCGCCGGCGCACATGGGTGGGATCAACCCCGGGCGAGTAGAGATCCTGGCCGAACAGGCGGAGCCGGCCGGTCATCCGCGTGCCGGGCGTGAGCTCGTGCATGCGGTTGAGCGCCCGCAGGAACGTCGACTTGCCGCAGCCGCTCGGGCCGATGATGGCGGTGACCCGGCGCGCGGGAAGCTGGATGGTCACCTCGTACAGCGCCTGGCGGGACCCGTACCAGAGCGAGAGATCGGCGATGTCAAAGGCCACCTCGGCCGGGGGCTCCCGGGACGACGCGGCCGCCGCCGCCGGCAGCGCGGCGGCGGGCGGAATCAGCGGGTTCGGTTGGATCCGGTCGGCCATAAAGGGATACCGCCTACGTAAAGCGGCGCTCGCGCGACAGCACGCGCACCGTCACGTTGACGATCAGGATCAGCGCCATCAGCACGAGCGCCCCGGCCCACGCCTGCCGGTGCCAGTCGTCATACGGCGAGATCGCGTAGCTGAAGATCTGCAGGGGCAGCGCGGCGATCGGCTCGGACAACCGGTGGCTCCAGAAATTGTTGCCCAGCGCCGTGAACAGGAGGGGGGCCGTCTCGCCGGCCACGCGCGCCAGGGCCACGAGCACGCCCGTGACGATGCCCTTGAGCGCCGTGCGCATGACGATCACCACGATGATGCGCCAGCGCGCGATGCCCAGGGCGAGCGCCGCCTCGCGGTAGCCCTGCGGCACCAGCACGAGCACCTCCTCGGTCGTGCGCATGACGAGCGGCACCATCATCAGCCCCAGGGCCACGCCGCCGGCGTAGGCGGAGAACGTCTTGAACGGCACCACGAGCAGCGCGTACACCACCATGCCCCAGACGATCGAGGGGACGCCGTTGAGCACGTCGGCCGTGAACCGGATCCAGTCGTTGGCCCGCTCCGAACCGTATTCCGCGAGATAGACGCCGCCCATGATGCCGAAGGGCACGCCGATCGCGGCGGCCATCGCCAGCAGCGTCAGCGTGCCCGCGATGGCGTTGGCCATGCCCCCGCCGGGTTCCCCCGTGGGCTTGGGCAGCTGGGTGAAAAAGCTCCAGTCGAGCGAGGTCGCCCCCTCGCGCACGAGGTAATAGAGGACGAGGAAGAGCGGCGCCATCACCGTCAGGGCGCACGCCAGCAGCACGACCGCCATGACCCGGTTCGTGAACCGGCGCCAGGCCTGCTGGCGGGGGGAGGGGGCAAAGCTGGCGCGGGCGGTCATGACGGATTCAGGAGACTTTGCCCGAGGCTCCGCCGGTGAAGGTCCGGAGCATCAGTTGCGCCAGGATGTTGACCACCACCGTCACCACCAGCAGCACCAGGCCGAGTTCAAACAGCGCGTTCAGGTACAGGTCGCTCGTGGCCTCGGTGAACTCGTTGGCGATCACGCTCGCCAGCGTGTACCCCGGGGCAAAGAGCGAGGCGCTCACCGCGGGGCGGTTGCCGATGACCATGGTCACCGCCATGGTCTCGCCCAGGGCGCGGCCCAGGCCGAGCACCGCCGCCCCGAAGATGCCGCGCCGGGCGTAGCTGAGCACGGCCAGGCGGATGACCTCCCAGTGGGTCGCGCCGAGGGCGTAGGCCGCCTCGCGCTGCAGGTCGGGCACGGACCGGAGGATCTCGCGCGAGATGGAGGTGATGATCGGCAGGATCATGATCGCGACGATGATCCCGCCCGCCAGCATGCTGACGCCGTAGATCGGCCCCCGGAAGAACGGCAGGAAGCCGAGGCCGTCCTGCAGCCACCGGAAGAGGTGGTCGCGCATCCACGGAACCAGGACGAAGATGCCCCACAGGCCGAAGATCACGCTGGGCACGGCCGCCAGCATCTCGATGATCATGATGATCGGCTGCCGGACCCGGACCGGGGCGAACTCGGTGAGAAACAGCGCGGTCGCCACGCCCAGCGGGACCGCGATCACCAGGGCGATCAGGGACGAGACCAGCGTGCCGAAGATGAACGGCCAGGCGCCGTATTGGTCCGTCACCGGGTCCCACCTCGAACTGGCCAGGAAACCCACGCCGAACTGGGCGATGGCGAGGCGGGCGCCGTGATACAGCTCCCAGCCCACCAGCCCGATCAGAACGGCAATGGCCAGCGCCGCCAGCAGCGCGATCCAGCGGAAGGCGCGGTCCGGCCAGTGCCGGATGGACGGCAGGAGCGGCACGGCGGGGGCGGCGGGGGCGGCGACCGGCGGATTCATGGGAAAAAAGCGGAGGGCGTGGAGATCACGCCCTCCGCCGTAGAAAGCTCACGCGGACGGGGGAAACAAACCCAAAGTTCAGTATTTGATCTCCGCCACCCGGTTCAACACGCGCTCCTGCACGTTGGCCGGGAGCGGTGCGTAGAGCAGATCGGCCGCCATCTTTTCGCCGTCCGTGAAGGCCCAGCGCAGGAACTCGACCAGCTTCTTGCCCTTGGCCGCGTCCTTTTGCTGCGCGTACACCAGCAGCCAGGTCGTGCCTGAGATCGGATAGGCGTCGGGGCCCGGCGGATTGACCATCGAGAAGCGGAAGTCATCCGGAATGGTGGCGGTGGCGAGCGCGGCCGTGACCGAGCCGATCGACGGCGTCACGTAGTTCCCGGATGAATTCTTCATGTCCGCATAGGGCAATTTGTTCTGCATGGCGTAGGCGAGCTCGATATAGCCGATGGCGCCCGGGACCTGCTTGACCTGACCCGACACGCCCTCGTTGCCCTTGCCGCCGAGCCCGGCGGGCCAGCTGACCGAGGTGTTCTTGCCCACCTTCTCCTTCCACTCCGGACTCACACTGCTGAGATAGTCGGTGAAAATGTAGCTGGTGCCGGATCCGTCCGAACGATGGACGACGACGATGTCCCGGTCGGGCAGGCTCACGTCGGGATTCTGGCCGGCGATCGCCGGGTCGTTCCACTTGGTGATCTTGCCGAGATAGATCGCGGCCAGGGTGGCGCCATCCAGCTTCAGCTTGGGATCGCCGGGGAGGTTGTAGCTCACCACCACCGCGCCGGCCACCGTCGGGATGTGCCAGAGCTTGCCCGGAGCCTTCGCCAGATTTGCATCCGACATCGGCCCGTCGGAGGCGCCAAAGTCGACCGTCTCGGCGAGAATCTGCTTCTGGCCGCCACCGGAGCCAATGGATTGATAGTTGAACCTGACCGAGGGATCGACCTTGGCGTAACTGTTGAACCACTTCGAGTAGATCGGATAGGGGAACGTGGCCCCGGCGCCGTTGATGAGCATCTGGGCGGACGCGGCGGGGGCGAGGAGGCCGGCCAAGGCCAGCAGGGCTATGAGGATCTTTTTCATGATGGAGGATGTGGTGGGGGGGAAAATCAGAAAGCGATCTGCGCGAACATGCCGATCTCGCTGGATTTCGCCAACGCGCTCGCGGAGGCCGGGTTGTCGATGTGGTCGTACTTGTAGACGAGGGCGACGTTCACCCCCTTGATCGCCACGTATTCGAGGCCGAAGTTGAAATAGTCCTCCCGCATGGCGGGGTGGAGCTTCTTGCTCGGCTTGTCGGTATCCCAGCGCCCGAACACCCAGTACGGCTCATCGCCGATCTTCACCCGTCCAAACACGGAATAGCCGTCGCCCTTGTCGCTCGAGGCGCTGCTGGTGAAGCCCCAGTCGCTCTCGCTGAAGTACTCGGCGCCGAGTTCGAACTGCTTGGTCGTGTAGTTTGCCAGGGCGTCATAGCGGCTGGCCGTGCGCGTGGCCGGCGTGCCCTCGATATCCTTGCCCAGCTTGCCGTAATAGCCGCCCACCGCAAAGGTCAGGCCCGCGACGGGCTCGATGGAGAGACGGCCCTCAACGTCCATGCCCCGGCTCCGGGTCGGATTCTTGTAGCCGCCGCCGTTCACCGCGGCGACGTTGTAGCTCACCATTCCGCTGGTGCCGAGAACGTGCACGCCCCAGTCGGCCGAATTGCCGAATTTGAGGCGGTCGATGATCGTGTTCTCGATGTATCGATAAGTGTAGAGGTCCTCGTCGAAGGGGATCCACGGCTCGTTGGCCGAACCCAATTGCACCATGAACTCGGGGGAAAACTTGGCCTGGACGTAGGCCGTCTTGATGAAAAGGTTCGTCGCTCCCGTGGCGCTCGTGTAGCCCGCATCGGTGTTGATGTTCATCGACCACATCCCGTCGAAGATGTGAGTCACCCCGAGATAGAAGCGTTTGACGTCGAGGCCCGTCCCGCTGGAGCTGAGCTTGGCGCCGGCCATGTTCTCGGCGTCGATGTTGCTCACGTCGATGAACAGCTTCGCGGTGATCCTGGTCTGGACCGGGTTCGCGGCCGCGGCCTTTTTGATCTCCGCTGCGGCCTCCTTGGAGACCTGCTCCGCCTCGTCGGTCGTCAGAAACCCTTTTCTGACGAGGACGTCGAGGAGCGCTTGATTGTTTTGGGCCAGCAGGGGGGAAACCCCCGCGGCGAGAAGGCTGGCGACCGCCAGCCATTTGACTGAGGACTTGGCCATAGGAGGCAGGGCTTGGGTTGTGGATCAGGTTGAAGCTGATGCGCAATGGGCGCATCGGATCGCCCCCACCCTGTCAGTCCCGTGTTACGAAATCATGGCGGTCAGGTTACGAGGCCGTGATTAATCCGCCGGCCGGCCGGCCGCACCGGCCGGCCGGCGCCCTTGGCGCAAGTCATTCATGCAGGCCCATCTTCGGCCTAAGCCGACGGGCCGACGGCGCGGCCGCCAGGCAGGTGGCGCTACCCGCCACCCGGCGAATCCGCCGGTCACCGGGTGGCGCTATTGCTCGACTTCCGGCGCGGTCAGCTCGACGAGCTCACGCAGCGACTGGAAATGCCGGCCGAGGTCGAAGTCGCCGCTCATGTCGCCCACCACGCGGTCGAACAGCTGCTGCTTGTCGGCCTTCAGCGCCCGGATCCGCTCCTCGACCGTGCCGGCCGTCACCATGCGGTAGACAAAGACGGTATTGGTCTGTCCGATACGATGGACGCGGTCGACGGCCTGCATCTCGACCGCCGGATTCCACCACGGATCGAGCAGGAAGACGTAGTCCGCCGCGTGCAGGGTGATGCCCGTGCCGGCCGCCTTGAGGCTCACCAGCATGGCCGCCGCGCCCGGCGTGTTCTGGAACGCCTGCACCGGCTTCTGCCGGTCGAGCGTCATCCCGGTGAGCTCGAAGCGGGGCAGGTCGGGAAACGCGGCCGCCAGCGCCTCGCGCACCCGGTTGAGGAACATGACGAACTGCGAGAAGACGACCACCTTGTGGCCGCTCCCCACGATCTCGGCCAGTTTCTCCAGCAGCAGGTTGAGCTTGCCGCTCTCCGTCACGGGCGCCTTGAGCCACGGCAGCAGGTCCGGGTCGCAGCAGGCCTGCCGCAGGCGCGTGAGCAGGGCCAGGAACCCGAACGACTTTTCGCGCAGGGCCGTGCCGATGTCGTCGCCCAGGCGCGCCAGCCCCTCGCTGCAGATGCGCGCGTATTCCGTCCGCTGCAGGTCGGTCAGCGGGCAGATGAGGTCCATCTCGACCTTGGGCGGGAGCTCCTGGGCGACCTCGTCCTTGGTGCGCCGCAGGATGAACGGCGCCAGCTGCTGGCGGAGCCGCGTGAGCGTCCCGGCGCGGTCGGCGCCGAGCACGGTCTCGAAGGCCTGGCGCGTGCCCAGCAGGCCGGGCAGGAGGTAGCGGAAGATCGACCACAGATCGAGCTGGCGGTTCTCCAGCGGCGTGCCCGTGAGGACCAGGCGGTGCCGCGCCCGGATGGAGCACGAGGCGTGGGTCACCTTGGCGTCGGGGTTCTTGATGAACTGCCCCTCGTCCAGCACCGCGTAGCCGAACTCCCGCTGGTCGAGCAGGTGCTTGTGCTTGCGCAGCTGCGTGTAGCTGGCCAGCCACACCACCGGGTCGTTCCGCAGGACGAAATCATGGCCCGTCTTGAGGACATCGCACGTGAGCTGCGGGAAGAACCGCGCCATCTCCTCCCGCCAGACCGGCACGACGCTCGCCGGGCAGACCACGAGGTGGGGCAGCCCCTCGAGCGGCCGGGAGGCCAGCAGCGCCAGCACTTGCAGCGTCTTGCCCAGCCCCATCTCGTCGGCCAGCAGGCCGTGGCAGCCGACATCGCACAGGTGCCGGAGCCACTCGACCCCGCGCCGCTGGTACGGCCGGAGGAAATCCGCCAGCACCGGCGGCGCGGCGGGCGGGGCGAGCACGGCCTGCCGCCAGGCCTCAACCTCGGGCGACAGCGTCACCTTGAGCCGGTCGTCGCTGAACAGCGAAAACACGAGGTAGGGCGGGAGCCGGCCGTCGCCGGGCGCGATCTCCTCCATCGTCCGCCGCCACTGGGTGAGCGATTCCCATTTCTCGGGCGCGAGCGCCACGATGCCGACGCTGGGCAGGATGACGGTGGCGCCCCCGCCCCGGGTGAGCAGCCCGACCTCGTCCTCGGTCAGCAGCCGTTCGCCGGCGCGGAACAGCCAGCGCAGCTTGAGCCCGCCGCTCCCGTCGCGGGGCCCGGCCGCGTCGGCATGGGCCTCGATCTCGACCGCGCGCTCGCCCCGGGCGAGGTTCTCCGCGTTGGCGTCGAGTGCGACCGTGAAGTAGCGGCGCCACACCGGCAGCGTGGTGCGCAGGAACTCCGGGATCTCCTTCACCAGGTCGAGCACGTAGACGTGCGCCTCCTGCTGGAACCGGAAATGAGCCTTGCGCGCGTAGGCGGTGAGGCAGATGAGCTTGCCGCGCTCCGCCGAGCTGACGTGGCCTGATCCCCCGTTGTCGCCGTTGGTCGGCCCGTGCCCGTTCGCCTGGCCCAGCGCGGGGACCCGGGTGCGGTCCCCGTTCGCCCAGAACGCCTGGAAGGTCAGGCCCTCGACCTTGGTCGTGAACACCAGGTGCAGTGGCCGCGCCGGGCCACCGTTGCGGCCGATGGCGGCCCCGCCGTTCCCGGCCGCGGCCGCCGGGGCCGGCTCCGGGGGGAGGTCTCCCGGCAACGGCGGGATCTCGTCCGCCACGAGTTCCTCGATCTCATGCAGGCCGGCCACCGCGATGGCCCGGGCGAGTTCGCCGTCCGTCGACGACGACCGCACCGAAAAACCCGCCGTATCCCATTCAATCACCGCGTATTCCTCCTTCTTGTCGACCTTGCGGTGGATGATGGCATCGCCGGCCGTCAGCTCGACCTCGCGGATCTCGCCGTCCCGATACATGCGGCGCCCCTGTTCAAGCTGGCCGGCGCTGAACCGCGCCTCCCAGTCGTGTTCCAGTTTGCCAAACCAGAACTCCAGGGATTGGGGACTATAGATGCGTTTCGGTCCGTGCCTTTGCATCAAGATAAAAGGTCGAGAGTAGAGTGCCGCCGCCGCAGCGCAACTCCGAATTCCCGCGGGCGCGGCGGGTCGTGGAATTGCCCCAATTGGCACCGGGCCGCCACACGATCGACACGGGAATCCGGGACCATGGCGGCGCCCGACCTCGCATTCCCGCCCAGGTGAACCTCGCCATCGTTTCCGAGACCTTTCCGCCTGAAATCAATGGCGTGGCCATGACTTTCGGCGTCATCGCCCGCGAATTGGGCCGTCGCGGCCACCGGGTGACCGTCTACCGGCCCTGGCGGCCGGACCTGCCGCCGGCGGCGGCGCACCCGGAGTTCACCGAACGGACCCTGCCCGGTCTGGCCATCCCGGGCTATCCCCTCCTCCGTCTCGGGCTGCCGGCCCACCGCCGGCTGCGCCGCTGCTGGCGGGCCGACCGGCCCGACCTCGTGCACGTGGTCACCGAGGGCCCGCTCGGCGCGTCCGCCATCACCACCGCGCGCGCGCTCGCCCTGCCGGTCACCTCCAGCTTTCACACCAATTTCCACGCCTACACCTCCTATTACGGCTGCGGGCTCCTGCGTCGGCTGATCCTCGCCTGGCTGCGCCGCGTGCACAACCGCACCCGGCGGACCTTCGTGCCCGACGAGGCGCTGGGCCGGACCCTGACCGGCCTCGGCTTCGCCCGGATCGGCGTGCTCTCGCGCGGGGTCGACACCCGCCAGTTCTCGCCCGCCCGCCGCTCGCCGGAACTCCGCGCGGCCTGGGGCGCGGCCGACGATGACCCGGTCGTCATCCACGTCGGCCGCATGGCCGCGGAGAAAAACTACCCCGTCGTGTTCCGCGCCTACGCCGCGATGCGGGCCGTCAACCCCCGCCTGCGCTGCGTGCTGGCGGGCGAGGGCCCGCTGAAGCCGCGGCTCCAGCGGGAGCACCCCGAGTGCGTCTTCGCCGGTTTCTTCACCCGCGAGGAGATCGGCCGGTACTATGCCTCGGCCGACCTCTACGTTCACGCGAGCCTGACCGAGACGTTCGGCAATGTCGTCACCGAGGCGATGGCCAGCGGCCTCGCCGTCGTCGGATTCGACTACGCCGCCGCCCGGCAGTTCATCCGCCACGGCGACAACGGGCTGGTCGCGCCGTGCGACCAGCCCGGCGCGCTCCTGGCCGCCGCCGCCGCGCTGGCGCGCGACGCCTCCCTCCGCGCCCGGCTCGGCGCCGCGGCCGCCGCATCGCTGATTGAACAATCCTGGGAGAATATCATTGTCCGCTTCGAGGCCGACCTCCAAACCGTGGTCGCCCCCTGATGACCAAGCTCCTCATCCTGACCGCCGGGTACGGCGAAGGACACAACGCCGCGGCCCGCAACCTGGCCGCCGCCGCCGAATCGCTGGCGGGACCGGAGGCCGCGCGGGTCGTCGACCTGTTCGCCCTCGTGTCGCCGCGGATCGACCGCCTGGCCCGCGCCGCCTACCTCGCCGCGATCAACCACGCCCCCACGCTGTGGAGCCGGTTCTACCAGTGGATTGACCATTCGCGGATCTTTCCGCGGCATCTCTGGCTGCTGCGCGGCGGGATGAGGGCGCTGGACGCCCTGCTCCAGCAGGAGCAGCCGGCCGTGGTCTGCGCCACCTATCCCATCTATGGCTTCATGCTGGAGCGCCTCGCGCGCACCGGCCGCCTGACCGCGCCATTCTACGACGTCGTCACCGACTCCCTCAGCATCAACTCGCTGTGGACGCGGCCCGCCTGCGCCGGCTGGTTCGTCCCCAATCACGAGACCGCGGAGGTCATGCGCCAGATGGGCGTGCGGGCCGGCCGGCTGTATGCGCTGGGATTTCCCGTGCCGACCTTCTTCAGCGACCACGCCCGCGATCTCTCGCCGCCGGACCTGGCGGCCGGCGCCGCGCCGCGGGTGCTCTACATCATTCACTCGGGCGTCCGCCACGCGTGGGAAACCGCCCGGCGGCTCCTCGCGCAAACGGAATGGGAACTCACCCTCGCCGTCGGCCGCGACGACCGCCTGCGCCGCCGCCTCGAGGCGCTGGCCGCGGGACGGTCCCGTCCCGCCAGCATCCTCGGCTGGACCGATGAGATCCCGCGGCTGCTGATGACGCACAACGTCGTGCTCAGCAAGGCGGGCGGGGCGACCACCCAGGAGGCCATCGCCGCGCGCTGTCCCATGATCGTCAACCAGATCGTGCCCGGCCAGGAGGAGGGCAACTTCGAATTGCTCCGCCGCCACCAGATCGGCGGATTCGTCGAGACGCCCGGCGCGACCGTCGCCGCCCTGCGGCGCGCGTTCGCCGCCCGCGGCGCCCTCTGGGGCCGGTGGCGCGCGGCCCTCGCCCGCCTCGCCCGACCCGATGCCAGCCGCGAGATCGTCCGGCATCTGCTCACGCGCGTCGCCGCGACGGCTCGCGCCAGCGCGAATGAAAACGCGCTTCATCCTTAATCCCCGCTCCGGCCGGAGCCGCCGCTTTGCCGGGCTGCCGGGCGCGATCCGCGCGTTCATCGCCGATCGGCGCCTCGACGCCTCGCTCGTCCTCTCCGAGCGCCCCGGCCACGCCACGGAACT
>Ga0265338_10007111_pt1 | contig 14017 bp, 11 predicted proteins | sample 42126metaG_FD_193579 | JGI IMG/M metagenome (GOLD analysis project Ga0265338, IMG submission 193579) | Rhizosphere microbial communities from Carex aquatilis grown in University of Washington, Seatle, WA, United States - 4-21-26 metaG | ecosystem: Host-associated > Plants > Roots > Rhizosphere... | reverse complement strand
GTTCGCGATCGAGCTGGGATTAAACTGGCGATCGAAAATGTGACAGCTGCTCCCAAGACGACAGGCCACATCTCGCTGGTTCGTCTAACAGATCGTGGGCTTCGTAGCTATCTCGAATCGCAAGGAATCCACGCTGGCGAGGAACTCGGCGACCAGGGCTATGTGATTCGCATCAGCGATGCTGGAGTTCTCGTCGCCGGCCGAACTGCTCAGGGGCTCTTCTATGGCGTGCAAACCTTGCGCCAGCTCCTCCATCAGGAAGGGAAGGGGCTCGTCGTTCCCGCTCTCGTCATTCGGGATTGGCCGAGCATGCAATGGCGCGGTGTCAGCGATGACATCAGTCGAGGTCCGATACTGACGCTCGACTATCTGAAGTACCAAATAAAGACTCTGGCCGAGTACAAAATCAACCTGCTCGGCTTCAACATGGAGCATGTTTTTGACTTCCAGAACCAGTCGCTGGTTCCACCACCAGGCGCTGCGCTGACGCCTGCTGAAATCAAGGAAATCGTTGCCTATGCCGGCAAATATTTTATTACCATACTGCCCGAGCAGCAGGCTTTTGGACACCTTCATCAATTTCTGAAGTATGAAATCTATTCGGATCTCGCGGAGACGCCCCATGGCCACGTTCTTACGCCCACGAACCCGCAGACCTACGCCGTGATCCGCCAGGTGTATGGCGAAGTTGTGCCCTTGTTCCCCGGGCCGTTCTTTCACATCGGTGCCGACGAGACGTTTGAATTAGGCAAGGGCCGCACCCAGGCTCTGGCGGATAGCGAAGGATTGGGACGCGTTTACCTCGAACATCTTCAGAAGGTGTTCGACATCATGCAGCCTTATCACAAGCAGTTGATGTTCTGGGGAGACATTGCCGTCAAGTATCCCGAACTCCTCACCATTCTCCCGAAAGAGATGATCGCAGTTCCCTGGGATTACGATCCCAAGCCAAATTTCGAAAATATCATCACGCCTTATACGAACGCCGGGTTGCGAGTCGTGGTGGCTCCCGGAACGGGTAACTGGCGCGCGATCTGGCCGAATCTCGATTCCGCGTTCATCAATATCCGTAACTTCGTGCGCGACGGCCAGAAGCATCAGGCGATCGGTGCCTTGAACACGATCTGGCACGATGATGGCGAGACGCTAACGGACATGACCTGGCCTGCGCTGGTCTTTGGCGCCTCGGCTTCCTGGCAGCCCGGAGAATCGGACATCGATTCTTTCAAGAAGAGTTACGACTGGGCGTTCTACCGGAACGAAGACGGAACCTTCGGCCAAGTCATCGAGAACCTTGATCGGCCGCACGCACTTCTGGCTGCTCTAAAGTTTGAGAATGCCAGCAACGAATTGTTCTGGGCCGACCCGTTTAGCAGTGGAGGCGCCGCCATGTCGGCCAAAGCTCTGCCGGCAGCGCATGACCTGCGCATCAGCGCCGAGCAGGCGATCGAATCACTCCAGCACAGTCAAGCCAAAGCAAAACTGCATCGCGAGACCCTCGACGATATGCTTTTTGCCGGGTGGCGACTCGATACGCTCGGGCTCAAGATCCAGTTCGTGTCAGAGATCAACCACTACTATTGGGATGCCTACCAGAACCAGTCCGACTCTACGCGCGTTCAACACGACTTTGACGAGATCGTGGATATTAACGGACGGTTGCAGACTCTTCGGGATGCGATCACGCAGCTGAAGAGCCCTTATACCCGCGCTTGGGCCCACGAGAATCAGCCATTCTGGCTCGACAATGTGATGGTTCGCTACGAAAATCTGGCATCAGAGGTCCAAGCAAAAATCGTCGCTGTTCAGGAGGCCTCCCGGCAGTATGACACCACCAAGACGTTGCCCCCTCCTGAGCAGCTTGGATTTTTCTTGAAGCCCTGAAATACCTTTCGTTTCTCAGGCTCTCGGCATCTATGTTCTCCAATCGTACGCACTGGCAGCTTGCTCCGAATGCGCTCACGCGTGTTCTCGCGGAAGTGCGGGCGTCCGGGCAGGAGATCTTTGATCTCACGATCTCGAATCCGACAGAAGCTGGAATCCGTCCGGACCCGGAGGGAGTGCTCGGTGCACTGGTGAACCCCGAGTCGCTGCGGTACGACCCTCAACCCCGGGGACTGCTGGATGCTCGCAAGGCGGTTTGCGGCTACTACCGCGAAGCTCACCGCATTTTTGATCTAGATCCCGAACGGCTCGTTTTAACGACCAGCACCAGCGAAGCCTATTCCTATGTGTTCCGTCTACTCTGCAATCCAGCCGACGAGATTCTGGTACCCAAGCCCAGCTATCCGCTCTTCGAATTTCTGGCGGACCTGTCGGATGTGAAGCTTGTGCCTTATCCGCTGATCTACGATCATGGTTGGCAGATCGACTTCGATTCGCTCTACAAAGCCGCGAGCCCCCGATCACGTGCCGTGATTCTCGTTCATCCGAACAACCCAACCGGCTCTTTTGTGTCTGCGTCGGAGACAACTGCTCTGAACGACTTTTGCCGGGACTACGGAACGGCTTTGATTGTGGATGAAGTGTTCCTTGACTATGCCCACGATGGCGGGGCCCGCCCCAGCTTTGTCGGGAACACAGAAGCACTCACATTTACGCTCAGCGGTATTTCCAAAATATCGGCTTTGCCTCAGATGAAGTTGTCGTGGGTCGCGACCAGCGGTCCAGACGATGCGGTGGCTGAGGCTGGAGCCCGCCTCGAGGTGATCGCTGACACCTATCTCTCGATGAATGCTCCAGTCCAACTCGCCGCTGGAGTTTTCCTGCAGCAGCGCAAACAGGTCCAGCCCATTCTGCTCGACCGGTTGCGCGCAAATCTCGCCGAACTGGATCGGCAACTTGTAAAGTACCCCGCTTGTACCCGCTTGTCGGCGGAAGGTGGATGGTACGCCGTGTTGCGCGTCCCGGCTGTGAGCAGCGACGAAGACCTCGCGATCCGGTTGCTCCGGCGGGCGCAGGTCAGCATTCATCCCGGCCATTTTTATGATTTTCCAGGCGAAGGCCATCTCGTTCTGAGCCTGATCACGGAACCCGACACTTTCCGGGAGGGGATTGCTCGTCTCCTGCGGATGGTGAACGAGTAGCGGACCGGCGATACCGTTCGTGTTATCCTCGCCGTTCGAACGCACGGAGAAATTATGTCCATCACACGTCGAGGATTCATCGGTTCTGCCGTCGCTGCGTCGCTGGCCGGCAATCTGCAAGCATCGAGTGGAAGCGAACAGGACGCGGGCAAGGGCGGCGGTTCAAACTCGGGCAAAAGACCCATCATCGTCTGTGCCAATAACGGAGTGAATTATCTCGATGGCGCGTTCGCCTACCTGAAGGGTGGCGGCGACACGCTGGATGCCGCGATTCAGGTCGTCAAGGGTCCGGAAGATGATCCGAATGACGACAGCGTCGGCCTCGGCGGTCTTCCCAACGAAGAAGGCGTCGTCGAACTCGACGCTTGTTGCATGCACGGCCCCACGCGTCGTGCCGGCTCCGTTGGCGGCGTCCGGAACATCAAAAACGTCTGCATGGTCGCCAAGGCCGTGATGGAACACACCGGCCACGTAATGCTCGTCGGCGAAGGCGCGGAGCGGTTTGCGGTGGCACTGGGCTTTCCGAGAGAGAACCTGTTGACTCCGCGTTCCCGCAAGATCTGGCTTCTTTGGAAAGAAAATCATTCGACGGATGACTGGTGGGGGCCGGGCATCGCCGATCCAAACTGGAAAGCCCCGGCGAGTGTCCCGCAAGCTCAACTCTGGGAAGACCGGGTTCAGCGCCTCGCGGAACGAGCGACTGCGCTCGGTATCGAACCGGAGTTCCTCGCATCGGCCATCCGCCGTGTTCTTGCTCCGCCCACCGGCACGATTCATTGCTCCGCGCTCAATGAAAAGGGAGAGATGTCCGGCGTTACGACGACCAGCGGTCTCGCGTTCAAGCTTCCCGGGCGCTGCGGGGACTCACCGGTCATCGGCGCCGGATGCTACACAGATCAGGATGTGGGATCCGCCGGAGCCACAGGGAGCGGGGAAGAGAACATCAAGGTCGCTGGAGCCCACACGATCGTGGAGAACATGCGCCATGGTATGTCTCCGCAGGAGGCAGGTATGGATGCGCTGAAGCGCATTGCCCGCAACTACAACAACGACATGACGAAACTGAAATTCATGGACATGACCTATTACGTCCTGCGCAAGGATGGAGCCTATGCTGGAGTCTCTCTCTGGGAGGGCTATTCGAAGGGGAATCCGCACAAGATCGCGGTCCACGACGGCACTCGGCGCTCGGAAATTACCGTTCCCTTGTTCAAGGGCTATTCGGAGGAATTCCCGCCGTTCCCCGTTGCCCTGCCGAAGGAATTGACCGAGGATTCGGTATACGTGAAATAGAGGCTCCGGGCGGCCACGGTGTCGTCAGAATTATCCCTAATGTGAACGACTGATTGTTATCCCCCTCCCCAGGGGGTGTACAATTGCTCTTGTCAGGACCGTAGCTTCACGGGATCTTCTCCCGCGTTCGAGGCTCGAAAAATGGACGTTCACGTTAGTTACAAGGTCCCCAAAACCCCCGACATCGAAAAAGAAGTCACTCACCAGATTGAAAAAATCGGGAAACGCTTGCAAGTCTTTCGTCCAGAACTGATTCACCTGAAAGCCGTTCTGGAACAGAATTCGCCGCGCGAAGGCGTAGAGGTCTCGCTGAACCTCCGCTTGCCTTCGGGCCAGTTAACGGCTGTGAAGAATGCGCCCACGGCAATGTCGGCCATCAAGGTGGCCTTCGACGATCTGATGCAGCAGGTGAACCGGCACAAGGAAGTTTTACGGTCCAGCCATCGGTGGCGGCACTGGCGAGGCGGGTCCAAGGAGTCTCCCGAGACCGGCGTGCCGTTCGAGCAGACGATGGCCTCGGTGCAGGCGCCCGCGATCTCTCCCGATGACATTGGGTCCTACGTGAACGCGAATCTCGGGCGCCTTGAGCGTTTTGTTGATCGCGAACTGTATTTTCGCCAAACCGAGGCCGAGGAGCGTCCGGGCAGCGGTCTATTGACTTCCGAAGTGGTGAACGAAGTCATTGCGCGAGCACTCAGCGACCACGATCGTCCCGAAAAAATCGCGATGGAGCCATGGCTTTACCGTCTGGCGTTGGATTCAATCAGTGAGATGAACGCCCGACTGAATGAACTGGAGACCCCCGTCCATCTCGAGGACAGCCGCCGGCGCCAAAACGTGGAAGCCTCCGACGAGAGTCTCCTTCAGTTCCACCAGGCGGATGAGAGTTGGACGCGGGAGAGCACCATCCCCGATGTCCGTGCGACGAGTCCGGAGCAGTCCGCATACTCCGACGAGATGGTCGCACTCGTACAAGGAGCCCTTGATGGCGTGGACCGCACGGATCGGGAGGCTTTTCTCCTGTACGGGATCGAAGGCTTTTCGCTGAATGAGATTGGCTCCATCACGGGGCGGCATCCCGAGGCAGTTCGCGAATCCATTCAGCGGGCTCGGGATTGCGTGCGCAACACACCTTCCGTAGCCAAGGAATTCCAGAAAGATCACTTCGTCAAGACTCGAACCTCAGCCTAAACGTAAAGGAGAATCGAGATGATGACACGGGATGAAATCCGTGAGTTAGCAGCTTTTCAGGCAGACGAATCCAAAGGGGCTTGTGCCCTGAGCTTTTACTTCCAGCCGGACCCGCCGCAGAACCGCTCCCATCGTAGTGAGGCGATCGCCGCCAAAGACGTAGTAAAGGAGGCGCTAAGGAGTGCTGGAGCGCAGGGCAAGAACGGCTCTTTGCACGCCGATCTTGATCGTGTGCTCGAATTTGCGACCAATCTGCGTGGCCAGTCACGGGGAAGGGCCGTATTCGCCTGTTCGGCGCAAAACTTCTGGAAGGAATATGATCTGCCACCGTCCCTTGGCGCGAGCCACATCTATCTCCAGTCCCGGTTCCAACTGAAACCGCTCGCGGCTCTGCTCGGGGCCCAGCCTGCCTTATGCGTCGCCGTGGTCGACCGGCAGCGCGCGCGTTTCTTTGACCTCCGCCTGGACGACTTGCGGGAGGGACCTTCCATCGTTCACTTGCTTTCACGAAGCGGTGCCAGCTATGGCTACAACGGATATGAGGCAGGACACGCCGAGCGTCGGGTGGCGGGAGAGGCTCTTCAACACTTCAAGGCGGTCTCGGAAAGACTGCGATCCGATCTCGAGAAGGGAATTTGGGAGCAACTCGTTCTCGGATGCCACGATGTGAATTGGCCCGAGTTCGAACAGCACCTCCATCCTTACGTTAAGCAACGCCTGATCGGCCGATTTTCCGCTGATGTAGCCAGCGTCTCCAACGAGGAGATTCGCGATCACGCGAACTCGATCCTGAAGAAATGGATTACCGACCGTGGTTGCTCCAAGGTCGGCGAAGCGCTGGATTTTGCTAAGGCCAATGGCCGCGGCGTTACCGGGTTGCGGCGTGTGTTGCAGGCCCTCGAAGCGGGCGAAATCCAGAGCCTGTTCCTCAACGAAAACTATGCCGCCCGCGCCGTTGAGTGTCCCCATTGCGGCCACCTGGATGCGCATCTCGTACAGTTCTGCGTGGCCTGCGGGCACGCTACCCGGGAATTAGCCGATGTCTGCGACGCCATTATCCCGGTGGCCATCCGGCGGGATATTGAACTGTTCTACCTGAAGGATGCTCCGGACCTCGATCGCGCAGGAAATATCGCGGCTCTCTTGCGGTTCCGCTCCGACCAGAACCGGACCGGCCAAATCGCCGTCGCATCGTGAGAAGTCAGATTGAGAATCAGAACGCAGAAGTAAAGACTTAAGAGATCTCATCGCTTCCGCGCGATGATTGGTCTTTACTTCTGCAATCTCAAATCTGCAATCTTGAAATCTGCCTTTTCATTCCCCTCGCCTCGTTCCTGAGACAATATATCCATGATCCACAAAGTCATCCCGGTCGGTCCCTTGCAGTGCAATTGCTCGATCATTGGCGATGAGGCCACCCACGAAGCCATGGTCATTGATCCCGGCGACGATATTGAAGACATCATTGCCATCATTGAGCAATACAAACTGCAAGTGAAGCAGATCGTCATCACGCACGCCCACATTGATCACGTTGGCGGCGCAATGAAACTGCGGGCAAGGACCGGCGCCCCGATTCTCCTCAATCAAAATGATTTTGCCCTGTTGAAGATGCTGGACGTGCAGGCCACTTGGCTCGGCATGGCAGCGCCCGGGGAGGTAAAGATCGAGGCCGACCTGGCGCACGATCAGACGCTCCATGCCGGCAGCCTGTCCGCAAATGTCTTGCATACGCCCGGTCACACCGAAGGTAGTGTCTGCCTCTATTTTCCGGCGGAAAGACTGTTGATCGCCGGCGACACCTTGTTCGCTCGCAGCATCGGCCGCACCGATCTACCGGGTGGTTCGTTTGAGAAGATTATTCGTTCCATTAACGAGCGCGTATTGACACTTCCCGACGATACGGTCGTGGTGCCCGGCCACGGACCAAGAACGACCATCGGAGAGGAAAGGGAAGAGAATCCCTTCTTGGCAGGCTGACGAAAAGCGAAGATATTCGTGCAAAACGAAAAGGCCTCGTACATCGAGGCCTTTTTTCTATTTCTCGCCAAGATCAGTCGACTATTTCTGTGTGGGCGCCTGGTTCTGCGGAACCGTCGGCGGCGTCGAAGGCGCGGCCGGTGCCTGCTGGGAATTCGTCTGCGAGGGCTTCACTCCCGAGAGCACTGACGTCGGTCCGGTCCGCTTCGCGGCGTAAATTGAAAGCGTGATGGAAGTAATCATGAAGATAATGGCCGACCAGGTGGTGGCACGGGAAAGAGCCGAAGCCGCGCCCCGCGGCCCAAATGCCGTCTGGCTGCCTTGTCCGCCGAATGCAGCTGCCAGATCACCGCTCTTGCCGCTCTGGAGCAACACAACCGCAATCAGGAAGAGACAGACGATGATGTGAACGATCGTGATCAAAATTGTCATGAAAACAAAACTCCATTCGGGCTTTCGCCCGTCTTGATTTCCCGCCTCATTCTGAATCCGGGCGATGAATGCGATGGTGCGGAAGGGGGGATTTGAACCCCCACGCCTTTCGGCGCCACCCCCTCAAGATGGTGTGTCTGCCAGTTCCACCACTTCCGCTTTACAGTCAATACTTTGCAAACCGTTTTGAGGGGTGTTGCAGGTCTGCTCGGGACGCCTCTGGGCTCCAAAAAACCTCGCCTCAGCGTAACAACCGCCAGCCGCGTAAAGATCTACCTGGCACAATACGTCCTCAATCTTTATACACGGTCAAACCGGGCCATTCAAGTTCAGGAGCGGGCCCCAACCGCAGACGCGCGGCGGGCAGAACAGCGACGTCTCGAACGGAGCAAGCACGTCGCGTTCATGCATTTGCGCGAACTCCGGGATGTGTTTATTGTGAGAGGCTCTCATCGGCTGAACTTTCTATGAACGGTCGCATCTTCTTCTGGTCTCTTACGTCCGCTTTGGCGGGTTTCCTCTTCGGTTTTGATACCGTTGTCATCTCAGGCGCGGAAAAAACCATCCAGGCTCTTTGGGGGCTTAGCCCGGCGATTCACGGGATCGCCATGGCTTCGGCCCTCTACGGCACTGTGCTCGGGTCACTTTTCGGTGGATGGCCCACCGACCGCTTCGGACGCAAGGCAACGCTCCTCTGGATCGGCGTGCTCTACTTCGTCGGCGCCGTTGGTTCGGCTCTCGCTCCCAATGTTGCCTGCTTCATTGCTGCCCGGGTTATCGGCGGACTCGGCATTGGGATCTCCACCGTCGCCGCACCGCTGTATATCTCGGAAATTGCTCCTCCTAAGAGCCGCGGGCGTTTGGCTGGTATGTTCCAGTTCAATATCGTGTTCGGCATCCTCATCGCATTTGTCTCCAACGCGCTGCTCGCCGGCATCGGAGACAATGCCTGGCGCTGGATGCTCGGCGTGGCGGCCTTTCCGTCGTTGCTCTACGCATTGCTTTGCTTCGGACTTCCTGAGAGCCCACGCTGGCTGCTGGGCCGCAAAGGCGATCGCGCCGCCGGACTGCAGGTTCTTCAGCGCATTGAGCCGGACGCTCCTAAGTCCCAAATCGAAGCCGAAGCTAGCGAAATCGTCGCCGCGTCATCGAACCAGAGTTCTTCGGCTAACTTCTGGACCGCGCGCCTGCAGAAGCCGATCTTACTTGCGATTCTGATCGCATTTTTCAACCAGCTCTCCGGGATCAATGCGATCCTCTATTTTGCCCCGCGAATTTTTGAATTAACGGGCTTGGGGGCGAAGGCCGCTCTGTTGCAATCCGTCGGGATTGGTGTCACCAATCTGATCTTTACGTTCGTCGGTCTCTGGCTGATCGATCGTATCGGTCGCCGGACGCTGCTCTTCATCGGTTCGTTCGGTTACATAGCATCCCTGGGATTGGTCGCCTGGGCCTTCTTCACGCAGCACTACAGCATCGTGCCCGCGTGCATTTTTGCCTTCATCGCCGCCCATGCGATCGGGCAGGGAGCCGTCATCTGGGTATTCATCGCTGAAATTTTTCCCAACCGGCATCGCGCCGAAGGCCAGTCCTTGGGCAGCTTCACGCACTGGATTTTCGCCGCCCTGCTGACCACATTCTTCCCAAAGATGGTCTCGGCCTTCCCGCCCGGTTATGTTTTCTCATTCTTCGCCTGCATGATGGTGTTGCAACTCCTGTGGGTGGCGACCATGGTCCCTGAAACCAAGGGCGTTCCCCTCGAGCAGATCCAGAAACAACTGGGAATGGATTTCGCGCCCGATGAACTTTAACGTCGTCGGAATCGGTGAGGTGCTCTGGGACATGCTGCTCACCGGGCCGCAACTGGGCGGAGCGCCCGCCAACTTTGCCTACCACGCCCACGCCCTTGGGGCTCGTAGCACGGTCATCACTCGCGTTGGCGATGACGATCATGGCCGCGAGGTCTTGCGCCGTTTCCAACTCATGGGTCTGCCTGCGGACACCGTCCAAGTGGATGGCTCCGCCCCGACTGGGACAGCCAATGTAAGGATCACCGGCAACGGTCTCGCGCATTTCATAATCCAGGAAGACGTGGCTTGGGATTTCATTGCCAGTACGCCGGAAGCTCTAACTGCAGCCCAACAGGCCGATGCCATCTGCTTTGGCAGTCTCGCCCAACGAAGTGCCACATCGCGTAGCGCGATTCAACACTTGGTAGCTGCAACCAGACCGGACGCTCTTCGGGTCTTCGACATCAATCTCCGCCAAAGTTATTACTCACGAGAATCCATCGAACGCTCGCTGCACCTGGCGAATATTCTCAAATTGAACGAAGACGAACTGCCCAAGGTTGTGGAGATGTTTGGCTGCGCAGAGCCAACCGACGACGGGAACCCGGCGCGCACTAGGGAAGAACGCCAGATCGCAGCCCTCGCCCGACTGTTTGATCTACGACTGGTAGCGCTAACGTGTGGCCCGAAGGGCAGCTTGCTCTATCAATCCGGGCGAGTGTCAACGAGGCCGTCCCCTCCGGTAGTCGTCGTCGATACCGTGGGCGCTGGCGATTCTTTCACGGCCGCCCTCATTCTCGGACTCCTGCAGAATATGGATTTCGACGAAATCAACTCGATCGCCAATGAAATTGCGAGCTACGTCTGTTCGCAAGCCGGAGCCACTCCGCCATTGCCCGACGAATTTGCCCGAAAATTCAGAACGGCCCGCTCCCAGTGAAAGCATCTGAGCATGTTCGGACCACTGCTTCGGCGTTAAGCCGCTGGGCCATTGCCCAACTCCAGGACTCTCTCGCCGTCGGCGTTCTATGGCTGATTGGATTATGGATCATCCGCGTCCCGTGGGCTCCGCTCTGGGCAGTCCTGGCTGCGGTTCTGCAAATCATCCCGCATTTCGGTCCGATCCTGGGATTGTTAGGGCCAGTCATGGCTGCAGCACTCCGTTGGGCTGACTGGGAGCATCCGCTCTACGTGCTGATTCTTTATGCCGTGATCGTGGTCATCGATGGCTTTCTGCTTCAGCCTTACATCATGCGTCGCGTAGCGCGGGTTCCGATGTGGGCCTCGATCCTCGCCCCGTTAGTGCTCGGATTTCTGATTCCGTTCTGGGGATTCCTGCTCGCGCCTCCGCTGCTCGCCGTCGTGTATGCCTACCGAGCCAAACGAAACGCAGGCGAAACCGGTCCGGCTAAGACTTAGCCGCCGAACTCAGCCAATTTGTTTCTCGCCTGCGTTCAGTTCCTCCCTTGCGGAGGTGTGGGGTCCGGCTTCTGATCAGGCTTCGGTTGCGGAGCAGGACGAATCGGCTGCGGACGCGGCTTTGGTGCTGGTTTCGTGGGCGCTGGTCTCGCAGGTTTTGCCGGCTGCGCACCGGGACCGCCCGGTTGCACTGCGGGCCGGTTTGGCCCGGGCCGTGATGGAACCGGATTCGCTGGTCGAGGTCCGGGTCGGTCAGAAGGCGCAGGCTTCACCGGTTGGATCGATGGCTGATCCGGTTTCGTCGGCTGCGGTCGAGCGGGCCGCGAGGGCTGAGTTGGCTTCGGATTGCCCGGCGTAGTCGGACGCGTTGGCCGCGTCGGATTGGGTGCACCCGGCGTCGTGGGTCGAGTCGGACGTGTCGGTTTCGGCGTGCCTGGATTTGTCGGCCGCGTGGGCTTCGTCGGTGTCGGCTTCGGCGTGCCTGGTCGCGACGGACGATTTGGTGGCGTCGGCCTCGGTTGCGGTTTAACGGGTTTCGTTGGACGTCCTGGGCGATTGCCCGGTCCCCAAGGTGGACGATGGCCGCCCGGAGGACGAGTGGGCCGCGGCGGACGATAGCTGGGTGGACGATACCCCCAGTTGCCGCCGTAACCAGGCCGGCTTCTCCAGGGGATAGGTCGCGGCCGGTACCACGGTCGAGGCGGACGGTACGGATTCGACCAACCTCCCCAATACACGTGATTGTAATAAGCGCGGCGCGCTCCCCAGTTCCAGCCCCATCCGCTCCATCCCCACGGCTGGCTATCGACCAGCAATGCGCCGATTCCGATTCCGATTCCAAATGTGATCAGCGAAGCGACGGGAGTACCTGAGCGAACGTAGACGACAGTCGGGTCATACACCGGAACATAAACGACCTGCGGATTCGCCGGCTGAATGATGTAGATCGGTCGCCCGCTCTCTTGTTGCACCTCGATCCTTTGCTGCGCGTTGCTTTGCAGCGCTCCGGCGTTGTAGGCCTGCGCGCGCAGGCGTTGGATCGAGTCAGTAACCGATGCCTGGTCTGCGGAGAATGCATCTCCAATCAGAGCATAGTCATCGATATTCTCCGCCATCATCTCCAGAACTTGCGGGAAGTTCACGAGCGCGATGAATGCCGGATCGAATCCCGCCTGTTGCGCCGCGTCCGTGAGTGCCGTTCCACCCAAGTTGGAATTCTGTACGAGCCAGTTGTCGACATCCAGAACCTCCTGCGGGTTCGTAGACGCCGTCATGATCTGCGACAGCAGGGAATCGGGATAGAGCGCAACCGGCGACAACAACTGGTCGAGTTCTTGCGGCGACGGTAGTGAAGTTTGAGCCGAAAGATAAGGGCCGAAGGTCTGCAAGACCAGCAAAACAACGAGCAACGCAGATGTAAAGGCCGGCTTCTGTCTCATCGGAATACTCCGTTCGTGGAAGCTGCGGGAAAGTTGCGGGCGATTATAGCAATGCCGACACAGCCGTGCGACGTATTTTCACCGAATTTTGCGGGGAGCCGGAGCCTATGCCAAGCGTCTACAGTGAACAACCGAGGCCACTGCATTTCATCGTAGCGGCGGCTAGGATCCGAGCTTCAGCAAGATCTGTCGTAGCCGATCGTGTCGCTGCGTCAGATGCAGGTAGAGCATTTCATCGGGCTTCGCTTTGCCGCGAATCACGGCGAGCAGGCTTTCCTTTTCCTCTCTCTTCCACCCGTCGAGGTTCCGTCCGGCGCCCTTCGGCGCCCAAGAGAGAACAACAGCGAAGTTGTCGAACGCCGTCTTCTCCAATGCCGGCCAGGATGATGTACGCACTCCCAGACTGCGCTCCAGTGCTCGCCTTGCATGTTGCCGCATTTGCTCGATATCGCCGTTGAACTGGCGCGCCATTTTCTGATTCACACGCAAGCCGATATTCCGCGTGGAAAATTTGTCCCACGCCCCAACTTCGCTCCCCGGAGTCTCATAGAAAACGTGCCCCGCTGCCAGTCGTTTCAGAGTGCGCGCGGGCGTCCGATATTTCGGATCGGCTGCAATTTTCTTTTCTTCGCTTGCCACCAGTTCGCGCAGGTCGGCGCGCCCCGGCCGGAAGCCGAGCTTGCGATAAAACCAGAATGCTCCCGACCCAATCGCTTCCTCGTTCTCGTGGCCAAGCTGGTAGGGATACACCGATACGCAGGTCGTCCCCATCAGGTGGCAAAGACAGCGCAGGACCTGCGCATAAATCCAGCCTGCTTCGCCTCCGCGGAACGTATAGAACGTGTTGAAGCCGACTTCCATCCACTCGCACAGGCCAATCGCTTCGATGTAATTGATCGGAACGCCGTTCTTGGCCGTGAATCCGGCAATATACGCGCGGAGCGGCAGGCGGCGATCCGGCGGCAAGTTCCAGAGGTAGATGGAAACGCCGCGCCCCACATCGGCCCGCACGACAGACTTTGGGTCCGCGAGCGTCGTGCCGTAGAGTTCGCGGTATCGCACCAGCATGATTTCGCGAATCTGGTCCGTGATGGCTTCGCCTTGACTGAGGGGCAGTGGCTTGAGCGTGGGAGGTCGTCTGGCCAACTCCGTTGCCAGTGATACCTGGCTTCGGCTCATGAGAGGTGCATCGTGATAGAAGACGTTTCGCACCGGTTCCCAGTTGCGGGTGCGCGTCACAGGAGAGTTTCCAAGTTCCCATCGCAAAGGCACGCGCAGTGATTCGTAGAGTTCAGCCTTCTGCTGTGCCGGCAAAGGCAGTTGCTCGAACTGCGCAATCAGCCACGCTGGAGTCGCGCTCTTTTTTCCGCCGGCCGCTTCCATCCAC
>Ga0265338_10007110_pt1 | contig 14018 bp, 11 predicted proteins | sample 42126metaG_FD_193579 | JGI IMG/M metagenome (GOLD analysis project Ga0265338, IMG submission 193579) | Rhizosphere microbial communities from Carex aquatilis grown in University of Washington, Seatle, WA, United States - 4-21-26 metaG | ecosystem: Host-associated > Plants > Roots > Rhizosphere... | reverse complement strand
CGCCGTATTTCATGCCCTCAGCGATCCGACCCGCCGGGCCATCCTGGCGCGCCTGGCGCTGGGCGAGGCGACCGTCTCCGAGTTGATGGCGCCGTTCGGCTTCAGCCAACCCACAATCTCCCGCCATCTGAAGGTGCTGGAGGGTGCGGGGTTGATCGAAGGCGGCCGTGACGCCCAGCGCCGTCCCCGGCGTCTCACCGCCAAAGCCCTGAAAGATGCCGCCGACTGGATCGAGCCGTTCCGCCGCCAGTGGGAGCAGCGTTTTGCCAATCTCGATGCCCATCTCGCCCGCATGCAAAAGGAGCCCTGACATGCCCTCGCACAGCCAAACCCCGGTCCGCACCGGCATGGAGATCGACTATGGCAGCCATACTATCCGCTTTGTGCGCAGCTTTGATGCGCCCGCTTCGCTGGTATTCGAAGCCTGGACGCGGCCGGAGCAGTTGCGCTGCTGGTGGGATGCCGCCGGCGAACCGCTGGCGGTCTGTGAAATCGACCTGCGCCCCGGCGGCGCTTACAAATTCGTCTCCCGGGCCCATCCTCACATGCCCTTTACCGGCACTTATCTGGAAATCGCCCCGCCCGACCTGCTGGTGTTTGAGGCGATGGGTTCCACCGGCCGCGTCCGTTTCCAGGCCGCCGAGGGCCGTACCCGCATGACGGTAGAGATCGTCTGCGGCAACGCCAAACAGCTGGAGCATTTCATCCAGGTTGGCGTCGACAAGGGCACCAGCCAGACCTTGGATAATCTGGTCGCCTATATCGCGCGCCAGGATGTAGCCGCCTGACCTATGCTGCACTTTTTGCTGCAGCATAGACTGCAGCAATTCAGCCGTCCCGGCGGTAAACCCAGACCCGTGCGGGCGGGACATTGGCCCAGACCGTGGCGGCACGGGTAACGCCCCAGCCAGCTGGTGGCGTCACGGGGGCATGCGGACCATAAGAGAATTGCGCAAGGACCCCGCCGGGGGCCAACCGCGCCAACGCGCCATCGATCAACCGGCGGCGCGCCGCGACCGGAAAATTCAGCAGCGGCAACCCCGACAGGATGGCGGCAAACTGCAGATGCGGCGCGGTGAGGGTCTTGTCCAGATCGAAGGCATCGCCCTGCACGATATTGACGCCGGCGAAACGCGCGCGCAGATGCCGCGCGAAGTCGCCATCATATTCCACACAGGTCAGGCTTTCCGGCGGGGTGCCATGGTCCAGGATTGCGGCCGTGATCGAGCCTGTCCCGGGTCCCAGTTCCAGGACCGGCCCCCGTGCCGTGATCTGGCGCGCCATGGCATTGGCCAGCGCCGGACCGGACGGCAACACGGCGCCGATATTCTTGGGCCTGGTAATCAGGGCGCGCAGGAAGCGCAGATTGTCGGCAAAGGTGGTCGTCAACGGCCGGTCCGATGGAGTATCCGGGACCATAGGCCAAAAAATCCGCCCGGCGGAAGCACTTACTTCTCGCAAGGCTTCCAGAATTCTTTCAGCTTGGCCATGAAGCCTTCGGCTTCCGGCTGACAGCCGGTCTGGCTTTCGGCCTCGAACTCCCGCAGCAATTCCTTCTGCCGCTTGCTGAGTTTGATCGGGGTCTCGACCGCGACCTCGACATAAAGGTCGCCCTTCTGGGCGCTGCGCAGCACCGGCATGCCCTTGCCCTTCAGGCGGAACTGCCGCCCCGGCTGGGTTCCTTCCGGGATCGCCACCTTGGAACGGCCGCCATCCAGGGTCGGCACTTCGATGCCCCCGCCCAGCGAGGCGGTGACGAAGGACACCGGCACCCGGCAATGAAGATCATGGCCGTCGCGCTGGAAGATGGGATGTTCGGCGAGGGACAGGAAAATATAGAGGTCGCCGGGCGGGCCGCCATTGACGCCGGCCGCGCCTTCGCCGGAAAGCCGGATGCGGGTGCCTTCCTCCACGCCGGGCGGCACGTCGACATTCAGGACGCGCTCCTTCTGCACCAGGCCGCTGCCGCGGCAGCTCTTGCAGGGGTTGCGGATGATCTTGCCGGTGCCGCGGCAAGAGCCGCAGGTACGCTCGATGGTGAAGAAGCCCTGGGAAGCGCGCACCTTGCCGTGACCCGAACAGGTGGGACAGGTCTCGGGGCTGTGGCCGGCTTCCGCGCCCGAGCCGCTGCAGGGCTCGCAGCGGACCATGGTGGGCACCTTGATCTCGGCGCTGCGGCCGGCAAAGGCCTCTTCCAGGGAGATATCGAGATTGTAGCGCAGGTCCTGGCCGCGGTTCTGCCGCTTGCCCCGGCCCATGCCGCCCATCATCTGGCCGAACAGGTCTTCGAACACATCGCCGAAACCGCCGGCGAAATCGCCGAAGGGGCCGCCGGGAGCGCCGCGCCCGCCCTCGAAGGCGGCATGACCGAAGCGGTCATAGGCAGCGCGCTTTTGATCGTCCTTCAGGACGTCATAGGCCTCGTTGATTTCCTTGAACTTGATTTCGGCGGTGTGGTCGTCGGGATTCTTGTCGGGATGAAACCGCATCGCCAGCTTACGGTAGGATGCTTTCAGCACCTCGACGGTGGCGCCCTTCTGGCATTCCAGGGTTTCGTAATAACAGCGCTTTGTACTCATAGCCCCAGAACTCTACCCGCCCCTGGTAAATGAAAGGCCCTCTGCGCTTTTGCGCAGAGGGCCGAATGCTTTAGGCCGCGCCTTTCTTGTTGTCGTCGACTTCCTCGAAGTCGGCGTCAACAACGTTGTCATCCGGCTTGTTGCCGGCGCCGTCGGCCGCAGCGTCAGCCGCCGCGCCTTCGGTTTGCTGAGCCTTGTACATCGCCTCGCCCAGCTTCATGGAAGCCTGCGCCAGGGTGTTGGTCTTTTCCTTGATGGCGTCGACATCGTCGGCCTTGACGGCTTCCTTCAGCGCGGCGGCGGCAGCTTCGATGGCGGTCTTTTCATCGCCACCGACCTTGTCGCCGTGCTCGCCAAGCGCCTTTTCCGTGGAATGGATCAGCGCATCGGCCTGGTTGCGGGCCTCGATCAGCTCGCGGCGCTTCTTGTCTTCCGCGGCATGGGATTCGGCGTCCTTGACCATCTTCTGGATGTCGGCTTCCGACAGGCCGCCCGAGGCCTGGATGCGAATCTGCTGCTCCTTGCCGGTGGCCTTGTCCTTGGCGGTGACGCTGACAATGCCATTGGCGTCGATGTCGAAGGTGACTTCGATCTGCGGCACGCCGCGCGGGGCCGGCGGAATGCCCTGCAGGTCAAAACGGCCCAGGCTCTTATTGTCGGCCGCCATCTCGCGTTCGCCCTGGAACACATTGATGGTCACCGCGGTCTGGTTGTCGTCGGCCGTGGAGAAGATCTGCGATTTCTTGGTCGGGATGGTGGTGTTGCGATCGATCAGGCGGGTGAAGACGCCGCCCAGGGTCTCGATGCCCAGCGAAAGCGGGGTCACGTCGAGCAGCAGCACGTCCTTAACTTCGCCCTTGAGCACGCCGCCCTGGATGCCGGCGCCGATGGCGACCACTTCATCCGGATTGACGCCCTTGTGCGGCTCCTTGCCGAACAAGGCCTTCACGGCTTCCTGCACCTTGGGCATGCGGGTCATGCCGCCCACCAGGATCACTTCATCGATCTGGCTGGTGGTGACGCCGGCATCCTTCAGCGCCTGCTTCACCGGGCCGATCGTCTTCTGGATCAGGTCGTCCACCAGGGATTCCAGCTTGGCGCGGGTGATCTTGATAGTGAGATGCTTGGGACCGGAAGCGTCCGCCGTGATGAAGGGCAGGTTGACTTCGGTCTGCTGGGCGCTCGACAGCTCGATCTTGGCTTTTTCGGCCGCGTCTTTCAGGCGTTGCAGCGCCAGACGGTCGGAACGCAGGTCGATGCCGTTCTCTTTCTTGAACTCGTCGGCCAGGAAATTGACCACGCGCTGGTCGAAATCCTCACCGCCCAGGAAGGTGTCGCCGTTGGTGGACTTCACCTCGAAGACGCCGTCGCCGATTTCCAGCACCGACACGTCGAAAGTGCCGCCGCCCAGGTCATAGACCGCGATGGTGCCGGACTGTTTCTTGTCCAGGCCATAGGCCAGCGCCGCGGCAGTGGGCTCGTTGATGATGCGCAGGACTTCAAGGCCCGCGATCTTGCCGGCGTCCTTGGTCGCCTGGCGCTGGGCGTCGTTGAAGTAGGCAGGAACGGTGATGACGGCCTGGGTGACCTTCTCGCCCAGATGGGCTTCGGCGGTTTCCTTCATCTTCTGCAGGATGAAGCCGGAGATTTCGCTGGGAGAATATTTCTTGCCGTCGCGGCCCTGGACCCAGGCATCGCCATTGTCGGCTTTGACGATCTTGTAGGGGACCATGCCCATGTCCTTCTGGGTCATGGGATCGTCGAAGCGGCGCCCGATCAGGCGCTTGATGGCGAAGAAGGTGAATTCGGGATTGGTGACCGCCTGACGCTTGGCGGGCTGGCCGACCAGGCGCTCGCCATCGGGGGCGAAGGCGACAATGGACGGGGTGGTGCGGGCGCCTTCCGCATTCTCAATGACCTTGGGGGCTGAGCCCTCCATCACGGCGACGCAGGAGTTGGTGGTGCCGAGGTCGATGCCGATTACTTTAGCCATGGGGTATTCCTCTCATCGGGCATGGGTTCCTGGCCCCTTGCGGGCACCCTCCGGTCCATCCCATTGAAATCAATGACAAAATAAGCCACGGGCCAAACCCATGCTTATACAAGGGGGTATATAGGGAGAGGGGGCGGAAATGCCAAGGCTTTGACGGGCGTTAGGCCGGGTTTTGCTGGCCTTGGCGAAAGATCCGGGGCTAAAGATCCGGTAGCTCGGCGCCCGCAATGGCCCCGCCCCGGATACGGAGCTCGCGGCTCTGGCGATAAAGATTGCGGGTGCTGGCATAGAAGTCGAGCGAGCTGCGCTCGATGGATTCAAACTGGTCCCGGGTTTGGTCGACCGTATCGATGACCCGGAGACCGCCGCGCGCGAACATCCAGGTATCCTTGCCGTGAAAACGGGCCCAGGACAGGGGATCAAAAAAACCGTCTACGCCCGAACCTACCAGATCACGCGGCGGCAGGGGTCCGAGCAGCGGCAGCACGAGGTAAGAGCCTTCCTGGACGCCAGCCTTGCCCAGGGTAATGCCGAAGTCGTTGCTATGACGGGGAATCCCGATCTTGGCGGCGACATCGATAAACCCGGCAATACCGACCGTGGAATTGATGACGATGCGCTCCAAGGTGTTTGTGGCCTGGTCTCCTTCGCCTTGCAGCACGTCATTGGCCAGTACGATGGGTTCGTGCAGGTTGGTGGTGGCGTTGTGGATCCCCTCCCGCGCGGGCTTGGGCACGACCCAGCGATAGGCATCGTCTACCGGCTTGGCGATGTTGTGCTCCACCCAGACATCGAAGGCGAAGATGTCGCGGTTGGTCTTTTCCCAGGGATCATGGTCGGCCAGGGACTGGGCGCTGGGCGTGCTGCAACCGCATAGCATGAGGCTGACCACAAGGGCCTTTGCGTTGCGAACAGGAGCGCGCATGGTCCGGAAACGATAACCCCGCTGCCAATACCCAAGTGTACGTCTTCTTATTCGGCTCTAAAGCCGTTGTCCGAGACCGGGTAGCGTAAGAAACAAGACCCAGGCCAGGCAAGGCAGAAACGCGAGCCCGGCAGCCGCGTTCCGGCGCAGGAGGGCGGTCAGGGTTAGGAGCATCAGAAGGTCGAGGCCAAGTCCCAGGCCCGGGCCAGGCCAATGGCGCCAGAACAGGTTCAGGACCAGCTGTCCGGCATAAAGGGTCATGGCCCATGTTTTCCAACCCCCCTTCTTCCAGGCCAGCCAGGCGGCCACGGCCATCAGGATGTAGATCAGGGTCCATACCGGCGCTATCAGCCAAAAGGGCAATCCGGGCACGGGCATCGGCGCTGCCAGCGACGCCAGCGCGCCGATGGCGAGGCTTGCGATCAACAGCAGCTTGAGGACGCGCCGTCCGCCGGGATCGGGTGCGAACTCCAGCATCTCACCGCGCGCCGTGGTCGGCGATGACCTGGGCGATGGCCGCCGACAGTTTCTTGGCGAAGGCGATGTGCAGGAATTCGTTGGGACCATGCGCGTTGGAATGCGGCCCCAAGACGCCCGTGACCACAAACTGGGTCTTGGGGAATTTCTCGCCCAGCATGGCCATGAAAGGAATGGAGCCGCCTTCGCCCTGATAGGCGGCAGGCTTGCCGAAAGCGGCTTGGCTGGCCTTGTTCAGCGAGGCTTCCAGCCACGGCGCCAGAGCCGGGGCATTCCAGCCGTCATCGCCGCGCGGTGTGTCGAACACCACTTCGGCATCGTAGGGCGGATCCTTCTCCAGCGCCGTCTTCAGCGCGGCGCGCGCCTTGTCCGCATTCGCGGTGGGCGGCAGGCGCACCGAGAGCTTGGCGGTGGAAAAAGGCAGCAGCACATTGCCGCCATCCTTGGGTAGCGGATAGCCGGCCATGCCGGTGACGGCCAGTTGCGGCTCCCAGGTCTTGGCCAGAATGATCTCGGCGTTGCCGCTCGTCATCGGCCTTGTCTGGCCGGCGAAAGGAAGGCCCGACCAGACTTCATCGCCTAAGATGGCCGCGGTGGCCTCGGCTTGTCTCACCCGCTCGGCGGGAATTTCCACGAACAGTTCGGGCAGCTTCATCCGGCCGGTGGTTTCATCCTCGATGCGCGACAGAAGCTGGCGCAGGATGCGGAAAGAGGATGGCGCCGCACCGCTGGCCGCGCCGGAATGAACGCCTTCGGTCAACACCTTGACCGTGAGGTTGCCGAGCAGGTTGCCGCGCAGGGATGTGGTGAGCCAGAGCTGATCGTAATTGCCGCAACCGGAATCCAGGCACACCACAAGATCGGGCTCGCCGATGCGTGCGGCCAGATGATCGATATAGAAGGGCAGGTCGGGCGAACCGGATTCTTCGCTCGCCTCGATCACGATCACGCAGCGGGCATGGGCGAGGCCCTGCTCTTTCAGCGACAGAAGAGCGGCGATGCTGGCGAACATGGCATAGCCGTCATCGGCGCCGCCGCGGCCGTAGAGCTTGCCGTCCTTGAGCTTGGGCTCCCAGGGGCCATAGCCTTCATCCCAGCCCACCATCTCCGGCTGCTTGTCGAGATGGCCATACATCAAGATGGTGCCAGGCTGGGTGCCGGGTATCTCGATGAAGATCAGGGGTGTCCGGCCTTTGAGCCGCACCACTTCCAGCGCCGCGCCTGGAAAGGCAGCGAGCTTCGTCTTGGCCCAGCTGCTGAACAGGCCGACCACCTTTTCCATATGGCCGTGCTTTTCCCAGTCGGCGTCAAAGGCGGGGCTCTTGTTGGGAATGCGAATGTAATCGGTCAGCGCCGGGATGATCTCGTCATCCCAGATGCGCTCCATGAAGGCGGCGGTCTTGGTGAAGTCCATTACCGGTTGATGTCATACGCCGCGACGACCGCGGCGTTGTAGATCTCGCTCATCTTGGCGCCCAAGGGGGCGATCTGCACCGACTTCTCCAGCCCTACCAGCATCGGCCCCATCACACTGGCCCCGCCCATTTCCTGCAGCAGCTTGGTAGAGATCGAAGCGGAATGCACCGCCGGCATGATCAGCACATTGGCGGTATCGGTGATGCGGGCGAAGGGATAAAGCGCCAGCTTGTCCTTATCCAGGGCCACATCCACCGCCAGTTCGCCGTCATATTCGAAATCCACGCCGCGATTTTCCAGAATCTGCACCGCCTCGATGATGCGCTCGCTACGTTCGCTGCGGGGAAAGCCGAAGGTGGAGGAGGCGAGCATGGCCACGCGTGGCGTCAGCCCGAAACGCTTGGCGGCGGCCGCGGCCTGGACGGCGATGTCGGCAAGCTGCTCGGCGGTGGGCATTTCGGTCACCGAGGTATCGGCGACCAGCACCACCCGGCCCTTGGCGAAGATCGCCTGGATGCCGATGGGGCGCTGACCCGGCGGCGGGTCCAGCACCAGCCGCACGTCGGAAAGGGCATTGGCGTAATTGCGGGTCACGCCGGTCACCATGGCATCGGCGTCGCCGGCCTTCAGCATGGAAGCGGCATAGACATTGCGGTCGTTGGTCACCATGCGCACGGCATCGCGATAGAGCGCGCCGCGCCGCTGCACGCGCTTGTAGAGCGCATCGATATAGGGCTTGGCGTCCTCGGCCGAATGGGGCACCCGGATCTGGATCAGATTCTCATCCAACCCTGCTTTTTGCAGACCCTGTTTCACCACATCCACCCGGCCGACCAGGATGGCCTTGCCCATGCCGGAATTCTGGAAGGCGGCGGCGGCGCGGATCACTGAATCCTCCTCGCCTTCGGCGAACACCACCCGCTTGGGCTTGGCGCGCACCGCATTGTTGACCATCTGGAAGAGGCCGGCGGAGGGATCGAGCCGCGCCGAAAGCTGGAACTGATAGGCAGCGAGGTCATCGATCTGTTTCTTGGCGACGCCCGAGATCATCGCGGCTTCCGCCACCGCCGCCGACACCCGGCTGATCAGCCTGGGGTCGAAGGGCGAGGGAATGATATAGCCGGGGCCATAGGCGGGCCGGGCGCCGCGATAGGCCGCCGCGACTTCGTCGGGCACGTCTTCGCGCGCCAGGGCGGCGATGGCTTCGGCGGCAGCGATCTTCATCGCCTCATTGATGGTAGTGGCGCGCACATCCAGCGCCCCGCGGAAGATGTAGGGAAAGCCCAGCACATTGTTGACCTGGTTGGGATAGTCGCTGCGCCCCGTCGCCACGATCACGTCGCTACGCACGGCCTGGGCGTCTTCCGGCGTGATCTCTGGATCGGGATTGGCCATGGCGAAGATGATCGGCTTGGCCGCCATGGAGCGCACCATGTCCGCCGTCAGCGCGCCCTTGGCGGAAAGCCCCAGGAACACGTCGCAGCCCACCATGGCGTCGGCCAGGGTTCGCGCCTTGGTGTTCACCGCATGGGCCGACTTCCACTGGTTCATGCCTTCGGTGCGGCCGCGATAGACCACGCCCTTGGTGTCACACAGGATGATGTTCTCGCCTTTGACGCCCATGGACTTGAGCAGCTCGATGCAGGCGATGCCGGCGGCGCCCGCGCCGTTGCACACCACTTTCAGCTCGCCCATCGAACGGCCGGTCAGATGCGCCGCGTTGATGACGCCGGCGGCCGAGATGATGGCGGTGCCATGCTGGTCGTCATGGAACACCGGAATGTCCATGATCTCGCGCAGCTTCTCCTCAATGATGAAGCAGTCCGGCGCCTTGATGTCTTCCAGGTTGATCCCGCCGAAGGACGGGCCCAGATAGCGCACCGCGTTGATGAACTCGTCCACATTCTTGGTGTCGACGCACAGGTCGATGGAGTTCACATCGGCAAAGCGCTTGAACAGCACCGCCTTGCCTTCCATCACCGGCTTGGAGGCCAAGGGCCCCAGATCGCCCAGACCCAGAATGGCGGTGCCGTTGGAGATCACGGCCACCATGTTGCCCTTGGCGGTGTAGTCGTAAGCCAGCTCCGGCCGCTCGGCGATCCGCAGCACCGGCACCGCCACGCCCGGCGAATAGGCCAGGCTCAAGTCCCGCTGGGTTGCCATCGGCTTGGTGGGGACCACTTCCAGCTTTCCCGGCTTGTCACCGGCGTGGAAGGCAAGCGCTTCTTCGTCGGTGAAAGACGGGCGGGACATGGTTCTCAACCCTGGTCTGACTTGTCGTTTTCGGAATTTTCCACAGAATATCCACTGCCGCGGCAATTGCATCAAGGTTCCGTGACGGAAGGCCGCAAGCCTGTCTGCTATGGTCGCTCGCATGAGCGAGATGGAATTACAGACAGACGCGGTGGGGACTGAGGTCACCCCCATGATGGCGCAGTATCTCGCGATCAAAGCGCTGCATACAGACTATCTGCTGTTTTACCGCATGGGCGATTTCTATGAGTTATTCTTCGCGGATGCAGCAAAGGCGGCGGAGGCGCTGGACATCGCCCTGACCAAGCGCGGCAAGCATCAGGGTGAAGACATCCCCATGTGCGGCGTGCCGGTGGTGACCGCCGAGGCCTATCTGGAAAAGCTGATCCGCAAGGGCCATCGCGTCGCGGTGTGCGAGCAGACCGAAGACCCGGCCGAGGCCAAGAAGCGCGGCTCCAAATCGGTGGTGAAGCGCGAGGTGGTGCGGCTGGTGACACCAGGCACCATCACCGAAGATGCGCTGCTGGAAGCGCGGGCCTCCAATCTTCTGGCGGCGCTGGGGCGCAGCGGCGCCGACTTCGCCATCGCCTCCGCCGACATGTCCACCGGCGAGTTTTCGGTGGCGGCGCTGACACGGGAGGAAGTCGCCACCGAGCTGGCGCGCGTCGCGCCGCGCGAATTGCTGCTGCCTGATGCGCTGCTGGCGAGGAGCGTTGGCGAGAGCCAGAGCGACCAAAATAACTTAGATCTGGCGGCGCTGTTCAAGTCGCTGGGCACCGCCCTGTCGCCACTGCCGGCCAGCCGGTTCGATTCCGCCAACGGCGAACGCGCGCTGAAGACGCATTACAACATGCTGTCCTTGGACGGGCTGGGTGCTTTCTCTCGCGCCGAGCTGTCGGCGGCGGGTGCGCTGATCGCCTATCTGGAGCTGACCCAGAAAGGCGCCAGGGTGGCGCTGCAGCGGCTGGCGCGGGTGTCGCCGTCGCATTTCATGGGCATCGATGCCGCCACGCGGCGCAATCTGGAACTGACACAAACTCTGTCAGGTCAGCGCAAGGGGTCGCTGCTGGCGCAGATCGATCGCACCGTGACGGCGGCGGGCGCGCGCCAGCTGGCGGCGCGGCTGGCGGCGCCGCTGACCGATGTGAAACAGATCGCGGCGCGGCATGACGCGGTCGAAGCCTTCGCCAAAAATTCCGAACTCCGGCGCAAGGCGCGCGAAGCGCTGCGCGCTGCGCCCGATATTGCCCGCGCCCTGGGACGGCTGTCGGTGGCGCGGGGTGGACCGCGCGATCTCGCCAATCTGCGTGATGGCGTCAAAGCGGCGCGCGGTCTGCGGGACAGTCTGAAGAACGAAGCCCTCGGCGGCGAGGCGCTGAGCGCGATCGAGGCGCTGGCCCAGAATATCGCCGCGGTGTCGCGGCTTTCCGACCGCTTGGAATTTTTGCTGGTGGAAGAGCCACCATATCTCGCCCGCGATGGCGGCTTTGTAAAATCCGGCGCCCATGCGCCGCTGGATGAAATGCGCAGTCTGCGTGATGAGTCCCGCCGCGTGATTGCAGGCCTGGAAGGCAAGTACCGCCAGCAGAGCGGCGTTGCCCAGCTCAAGATCAAGCACAATGGCGTCTTGGGCTATTTCATCGAAGTCGGCCAGCAGCATGCGGACAAGCTGATCGCGGATAAGGAGACGTTCCGCCATCGCCAAACCATGGCCGGTGCGGTGCGTTTTTCCACTGATGAGCTCGCCTCTCTGGCCTCGCGCATCGCCGAAGCCGCCGAAAGCGCGCTGGCCATGGAGGCGGCGCTATTCAACGAAATGGCCATGGTAGCGCTGGAACATGGCGAGGCGCTTTCAGCCATTGCCGATGCACTGGGCGTGTTGGATGTGGCATCGGCGCTGGGCGAGCTCGCCATCGCCGCGCGTTATGTGCGGCCCCGGATGGACAATGGCCTTTCTTTCGAAATCACGCGCGGCCGCCATCCGGTGGTGGAAGCGGCGCTGCAAGCAGCCAGTGCCACGCACTTCGTGCCAAATGACTGCGACCTGTCGCCGAACGCGAAGGGACGCTTATGGCTGGTCACTGGTCCCAACATGGCGGGCAAATCCACCTTTCTGCGCCAGAACGCGCTGATCGCCATCCTGGCGCAGATGGGCAGCTTCGTGCCGGCGGAAGACGCCCATATCGGCATCGTGGATCGTTTGTTCAGTCGTGTCGGCGCCGGCGATGATCTGGCGGCGGGCCGTTCCACCTTCATGGTCGAGATGGTGGAGACCGCCGCCATCCTCAACCAGGCGACGGCGCGGTCCTTGGTGATATTGGACGAGATCGGGCGCGGCACCGCGACCTATGACGGCCTGGCCATCGCCTGGGCGGCGGCCGAACATCTGCATGAAGCCAACAAGAGCCGCGCGCTGTTCGCCACCCACTATCACGAGATGGTGGCGCTGGCCGAGCGGCTGAAGTCCATGGCCTGCTACACCATGAAGGTGCGGGAATGGAACGATAGCATCATCTTCCTGCATGAGGTGGTGTCGGGCGTCGCCGACCGTTCCTATGGCATCCATGTCGCCAAACTGGCGGGTCTGCCCGCGGCGGTGGTGGGCCGCGCGGAAGAAGTGCTGCGCGCCCTGGAAGAGGGACGTGAGGGTCACAAGCCGCTGGCGCGGATCGACGACCTGCCGCTGTTCGGCGCCACCGCGCCCGCGCCCAAGACCAGCCAGGTGGAAGAGGCGCTGAAAACTATCGAACCCGACGCCCTGACGCCCAAGCAGGCGCTGGAGCTGCTCTATGACCTCAAGCGGAAATTGCCGTAAGCTGCCGTCATGAGCAGCCCCGACGCCCGCGCGCCCCGCAAATTCCTGGTGGTGATCGACAAGACACCCGAATGTCGGGTGGCGTTGCGTTTCGCCACACGCCGGGCGCAGCACACCGGCGGCCGCGTCACCCTGATGTGTCCCGCCCAGCTTCCCGACTTCCAGCAATGGCGGGGCGTGGAAGAGATCATGCGCGACGAGGCCCATGCCGAGGCCGAAGGCATGCTCTACGAAGCGGCCAAGGTGGTGAATGAGCTGTCGGGCATCATGCCGGAACTGGTGATCCCCTTCGGCCTCCAGACCGAGTGCCTGGCCCAGATCATCAAGGAGGACAAAGCCATCTCCATCCTGGTGCTGGCTTCCGGCACCGGCAAGGAAGGGCCGGGGCCGCTGGTGTCCATGTTCGCCACGGCCGTCCAGGCAATTCCGGTGACCATCGTGCCGGGCAACTTCACCAACGATCAGATTGACACCCTAGCCTAGGTGCTTGCGCGGCCCGGCAGCCGGGTTGATAACCCGGCCCATGGGAAAAGCGCTGGTCGCCGTCGCCGTCGGCATTGTCTTCCTGGTCCTGTGCCTGGGGCTCTATACCCTCTGGCGGGGTGGTGACACCTCCCGCACCTGGTCCAATAAACTCATGCGAATCAGGGTGTTAGCCCAGTTCATCGCCATCATTATCATCATGGCTGTGCTGTATTTTTCGCAGCATTGAACTGAACCGCCCCCGGCTTTATCTAAGCCGCCCTTAAGCCTTCAAAGAGCACTGCCATGGCCAAGACGCTGTACGACAAAATCTGGGACGCCCATCTGGTCGCCTCGCCCCCCGGCGAGACGCCTGTCCTCTATATTGACCGGCATCTGGTGCATGAGGTGACCAGCCCTCAGGCCTTTGAAGGCCTGCGCATGACGGGCCGCAAGGTCCGCCGCCCGGAACTGACCCTGGCGGTGGCGGACCACAATGTTCCCACCAAGGATCGCGACAAGGGCATCACCGAGCCGGAATCCAGACTGCAGGTCGAAACCCTGGAAAAGAACGCCAAGGATTTTGGCGTCGAATATTTCCCCATGGACGATATCCGCCAGGGCATCGTGCACATCATCGGGCCGGAGCAAGGCTGGACCCTGCCGGGCACCACCATCGTCTGCGGCGACAGCCACACCTCCACCCACGGCGCCTTTGGTGCGCTGGCCTTCGGCATCGGCACCTCCGAGGTCGAGCATGTGCTGGCGACCCAGACCCTGCGCGCCCAGCATTCCAAAAACATGCGCGTGATGGTGAACGGCAAGCTGCCGGATGGCGTGACGGCCAAGGACATCGCCCTGGCCGTGATCGCCAGGATCGGCACCGCCGGCGGCACCGGCTATGTCATCGAATATGCCGGCGAGGCGGTTCGTGCCCTCTCCATGGAAGGGCGCATGACCTTGTGCAACCTTACCATCGAGGGCGGGGCGCGCGCTGGTCTAATCGCGGTGGATGACACCACCCTGAATTACGTGAAGGGCAAGCCGCGCGCGCCCAAGGCGGGCGCCTGGGAAGCGGCAGAGAACTACTGGCGCAGC
>Ga0265338_10007109_pt1 | contig 14019 bp, 15 predicted proteins | sample 42126metaG_FD_193579 | JGI IMG/M metagenome (GOLD analysis project Ga0265338, IMG submission 193579) | Rhizosphere microbial communities from Carex aquatilis grown in University of Washington, Seatle, WA, United States - 4-21-26 metaG | ecosystem: Host-associated > Plants > Roots > Rhizosphere... | reverse complement strand
CGACTGGCGCTGCGGTGCGCAGTGCGGCTACGCCTGAGGTCTGGGTTGCCAGCTGAAGGCACCCCGCCGACGCAGATCGCACTGGCGCGGCTTCCGGTCAGCAGCCGTGGAGATCAGCGTTATGGGTTGCCGCTGCCCGGGGCAATGCACCAGATGACCGACCGCCAACCAGCCCGCACGCCCGCGGCCGAGGAAACCTCGATGAGCATCCACCTCCAGACGGCAGGTCACCGCCGACCACGTGTCGGCTCGGCGGCCCCCGGACTCCGCTGCCTACCTCATCCGCAACATGGGTCTCAGAAACGCAGTCAGAACGCGGCGTCAGGTGCGCTGGATCCGTCACTCAGGCCAAGATCCCCACAAGCCCCCACAACTTGCTGCACTCAAGGCGGCCGGCCGGAAAGCGCGACCGACCACGAATGCGCAGGTCAGGGACATGAAAATGGAGCCGGTGAGCGGATTCGAACCGCTGACCGTCCGCTTACAAGGCGCCTCCGGCCCGTCTCCGGGTGTCGCTGGTCGTGGCTCTATATGCCGTTTAGCTGCGGTAATCGTCGCCGGAGATAGCCTGACGTCGCCTGGCTCCTGCCTGCGTTGGCTCCCCGTTTGGCTCCCGGATCCAGATGACGCGGTTTCGCGAGGTAAGAAAGGTGTAGCGCGACGGACAGCCCCCGCGGGCGCTCGCTGTGGCGGCTCCAGTTGGTTCAGAGCTGTCCGACACCCGCATCACAGATCGTGACGATAGAGCTGAGACGTAACGCGAAATATCCGCCTGATTGAGATGCACATCAGGGTGATCTGTATGCCGGTTCCTCTGTCAGGCAGGGCGACCTGACGTCCGGTCATGCCGATGTGAGTGCGCACGTTCAGCCCGGGGCAACTGTCACGCCAGGGAACTGCACTTTGTCTCAAGGAGGGAAGGCACGGCGAAGGGAGATGCGGTGAGCAGTGGCCTCGACGCGGTCAGGGACGCAAAGACGATCCTGCTGACTACGTACAAGCGTGACGGGACCCCGGTGGAGACGCCGGTAAGCATTGCCTTCGGCGGCGGCCGGGCGGCCCCGTGCCGTGGTCGCACGTCGGCGGGCGGGGCCGCGGAGGCCGCGGCGAGTGCCGGGCTGTTCGCCGCGGCGGGGCTGCACGCGGCCTGGGGAGCGGGCTCGGCGTGGCCCTTCCCGGACCGGGCAGCGCTCGCCGACGCGGTGACCGGGGCCGCCGAGGTGCCCGGCCCGGGGGCCTGTTTCGCGGTGAGCGGGGCGCTGGCCGCTGCGGGGGCGCTGACCGCCGGGTGGCCGGCCCGGTACCCGGGGCTGCACCGGGCCGGCGTCGTCGCGGTGGCAGCCGTGCTCGCGGGCCGCGGGTTCCTGGGACTGGCCGGCCAGACCCGGCTCGTGTCACCGGGTGCGACCTCAGCCACGTTCACCCGGCTTGACCGGCGGGTGTACTCCCCGCTGTGCCTCGCCCTGGCCGGATTGTCAGCACTATCCGCAGGCCCGCCGGCAAGAGCGGGATGGGGTCAGGCCCGCGTCGGCCGTCATCTGCCGCGATGAGGCCGTCCGTCCACCGCCTCCGCCCAGAACCGGGCCATCCGTTCGCCAGATAGTGCAGCAGCTACGGATCGTGGCGTAGCTCATCGCCGGCGGCCGGCGTACGTTGCGGGCATCGTTCATCGCTGGGGCCTGCGGGGCCCGGCCTTCCAGGTCCCGGCTGTCCGTCCCCTGGAGGTGCCCGATGGCCGCCACAACTTCCTCAACGTCCCTCGTCCCTGTCCAGCCGGTGTTCACCGACGCCGAGCGTCTCGCGCTCGCCGGGTTCCTGGCCGGGTACCGCGGCCTGACCCGCGAGGCCTACACCCTCGACCTGCGCCAGCTCACCGGCTGGTGCCGCAGCCGGTCGCTGCCGCTGTTCTCGGTGCGCCGCGCGGACATCGAGACGTTCGCCCGCGAGATGGAAGCCAAAGGCCGTGCCCGGGCGACCGTGACCCGGCGGCTGTGCACCATCGCCGGGTTCTACAAGTACGCCGTCGAGGAGGAGCTCCTTGACCACTCGCGCACCGCCCGGGCGATCGACCTGGCCATCGGCGAGCGCACCGAAGGACCGCTGTTCACCACCGCGGACGGGCGCCGGCTGGGACCGCCATGGCGTCGCCCGGATCGTCCGCCGGGCCACCCGCCGCGCCGGGATCACCAAGCACGTCGGCCCGCACATCCTTAGGCACGCGTTCATCACGGCCGCGCTCGACGCCGGGGTACCGCTGCGGGACGTGCAGGAAGCCGCCTCGCACGCCGACCCGCGGACGACGATGCGCTATGACCGGGCCCGGACAAGCCTGGACCGGCACGCCACCTACATCGTCGCCACCTATGTCGCCGGGGCGGCGAGGTAACCCCGCAAGGCGGATCCCGGAAGGCAGCCTGGCCGCCATCGGCGGCCAGGTTGCCGCAACCCTCGAGCCCAGCTGAGGTATCGCCGAACATTACCGCCGAGAGCAATCATGAACCGACGTTCAGTACGGCGACGGGCAATCCGCTGACGTGGCCACCAGGAGCGCAGGAACCGGATAATCGGGACGCAGCGGTGATGCCGTGACCGGCAGAGGGAACCTGCCACTGGCACATCACTGCTGACTGTCCTGCCCGATCGCAGCCGGGGCGGGGCGGGGCCGGGCGCCAGTGACAGCAGCCTGCCTGGCGCGGTGATGAGCATCAGCCGTGCCGGACGGCAAAGTTGTAGCAGCCGTAGCCCACGTTGCGCAGGTGGACGAGCACGACATCTGGCCGGGCGAGCAGTTCGCGGATCGCACTCATCGCATGATCGCCGCCGTGGACCAGGACACCGTCGGCGATCCGGCCGTCCCGGTCGTAGGCGCGCACGACCTGCTGGCGGTGGCTCAAGGCGGGCGGGTACCGGTCTGGGGTGCGGTAGCCGCCGCAGCGCTCGGCGTGGATGAACACCGGGCCGCGCTCGGCGTAGGCACCGCGGGTGCCGGGCGGTGTGTAGGCGATGAGCAGGACACGATCGCCGGGGGCAGATTCCCGCAGGCAGCACCGCAGCGGACTGCCGCCGTCGGTGTCCGTCTGCACGGTCAGCAGGTTGCCGGCTTCGTCGACCCCGGCCGTCCTGATTCCTTGCAGTGTGCCCGGCGGAATCGGCTCGAAGACCAGCCTGCGCTCGGCTGGAGTTCCGGTCGTGATCTGCTCAGAAGGATGCGCGGTCATACCAGGCAGACGCTGGGGCAGGTCACAGTGTGAGGTGAGGCAGCCGAAAACGCACGCGCGTACCGTTATGCGGCCACCACCCACGCTCCCGTAATTCGCGCGACGACCCTTGACATCCCGTAACCGCCGTTCGGCGCGGTTCCGGGTACCCTCGGCGACTGCCATGTCAGCCGGGCATAGCCGACTGGTATGGCGCTGCATGTATCTTGCTGCTTCGCGGGCCGGATTGATCGCGTCGATGAGGGCGCGGCCTGCGGTCTTGCGGCGGGTTGCCCGGCGGGAATGGCTCGTGAATTGCGGTGATCACGTGAGGCGCCCGCTCAGGTCAGGATTCCAGGTAGCGGAGGACTGCCAGCACCCGGCGGTGGTCGGCGTCTGAGGGCGGGAGGCCGAGTTTGCTGAAGATGTTCCCGACGTGTTTTTCGACGGACCGTTCGGAACCCACCAGGATCTGGGCGATCGCGGCGTTGGAGCGGCCCTCGGCCATCAGCGCGAGCACCTCGCGTTCCCTGGCGGTGAGCGTGCCGAGCCCGTCGGAGCGGCGGCTGGCGCCCAGGAGTTGCGTTACGACCTCCGGGTCGAGGGCGGTGCCCCCCGCGGCCACCCGGCTCAGCGCCTCGACGAACTCTTCGACGTCGGCGACCCGGTCCTTCAGCAGGTACCCGACACCCGCGGCACCGCCGCCAGACGCCGCGCCGAGCAGGTCAGCCGCGTAACGGGTCTCGATGTACTGGGAGAACACCAGCACCCCGGTCTTGGGGTGGTCGCGGCGGATAGCGATCGCGGCGCGCAGGCCCTCGTCGGTGTAGCCGGGCGGCATCCGCACGTCCACCACGGCGGCGTCCGGGCGGTGCTGGTCCACCGCGGCTAGCAGGTCGTCGGCGTTGCCGACGGCGGCGACCACCTCGTGGTCACTGTCGGCCAGGATTTCGGCCAGGCCTGCTCGCATTACGGCCGAGTCTTCGGCGATCACAATCCGCATCGGGGGCTCCGGTTCGGTCAGGCGTGGGACGGAAGCTCAATGGTGACCGCGGTGGGGCCTCCGGGCGGGCTGCTGACCTGCAGCCTGCCGTCCACGGTCCTGATCCGCTCGGCGAGCCCGGCCAGGCCGCCGTGCTCTTCGATGCGGGCGCCGCCGCGGCCGTCGTCGCTGACCCGCACCCGCAGCAGGCCGGGCACGTGGGCTGCCTCCAGCGTGGCATGCCGGGCGCCGCTGTGCTTGGTCACGTTGGTGAGCAGCTCGGCGGCGCAGAAGTAGGCGATGGTCTCGATCGCGGCCGACGGGCGCTCGGGCAGGTCGATGGCCAGCTCGACGGGCACCTCGCCGCGCGCGGCGAGGGTGGCGAGCGCGATGCCCAGGCCCTGGTCGAGCACCGGGGGGTGGATGCCGCGGGCCAGGTTACGTAGTTCGGTGACGGCCTCCTTGGCGCCGCTGTGGGCGGCGGCGACCAGCTCCAGGACCCGCTCCAGATCGGCCTGCCCGGTCCCGTCGATCATGCCGCCGAGCCGCTTGGTGGCCAGCCCCAGCTTCATGGCGACGGCGACCATCTGCGCCTGCGCGCCATCGTGCAGGTCTCGCTCGATCTGGCGCAGCCTCGCGGCCGAGTCGTCCACCGCACGGGCCCGGGTCTGCTCCAGCTCACGCACCCGCCGCGGCAGCGGAGCAACGAGCAGGTGGTAGGCGACCCAGAGCTCCAGCGCTCCCACCGCTATCAGCAGCGTGCCCCACCAGAAACCGTAAGCGCACAGGATGACACCAAGGAAGAAAACCCACAGGCCAGCGGCCAGGCACGCGCCACCGTAGGCCCTGGGGTGGCGGTACGCGGCGGGCCGCACCAGAATTCTCAGGATCAAAGATCGCCGGGGAGCGGCGCCGTCATTCGGTGCGCGCATCGAGATGCCTCCAGTGACCTGCGGTGCCTTGGCCACTCCGGTCACCTGCATCTCAATGCTCGCCAGGCCCGCGAGGCCGGGAAGGAACGGTGCCGAGCGTAAATATGCCGCCCAGCGCTGGCACGGGAGGGCCGGACCGCTGATCAGTCACCAGGATGGCGCTGTTGCTGTTCATCGCGCTCCCCGCCCTTCCGTGTCCTAGTATCCGTGCGAAACTCACCCGCCGCGAGCATGCCCGGGACCGCCTGCTCAACATGGACCGCGTCTAGGGGGCCAGGTGACCGCCTGGAACCGGCGGCTACTCGGACGGATCTCGGCGGCGGCGAGAACGATCCGGAACACGAGCGACCGAAACCTCAGCCGGAGCGTGGCAGCATCTCCCCAAGCGGGCCGGGGCCTGCCCGGTCCCGCTACGGGGAGATGCGGCCAAGCTAGCCCTGGACACTGGCCTGCAGGCGGTGGGCGGTCCAGAAGATCAGCGCCGCACCTGCCAGCGGCAGCACTCCCAGCCAGGCCAGCGGCCCCAACCAGTGGCCGGAAGCGAGCAGGAGCAAGCCAAGGACGACGTTGAAGACGCCACAGGCAACGCGCACTTGCACCCATAGACGCGGACGGCGGTATTCCCGTGACCTGACCAGGAATCTCATGAGGACGGATCGTGAGGAATTGGTGTTGTCACTCGGCGGGTACATTGGGATGCCTCCTGTGAGCTGCGGTGCCGGCCACTCCGGTCACCTTGTATCTCAATGCTCGCCCCGCGCGAACAGGACATCCACCGTGCGGATACCCAACCTGAGGTGGGGCTAGCACGGTCCCCGCGGCTCAGCTGCGACGATGGCCGCAGCCTGGCAGGTCAGCGGTTCAGATTCGCCACATCGCGAAAGCGGCCTCCGAAGCCGCATGTCTGTCAGCCTAGACTGGCCTGCAGGCTGTCGCTTTAAGCCGCACCGCCGACGCGAGTATCAGCGCAATAACTGGCGAATCTGCGCGCCATCCGAATGTTTCTCGCCAGCTGGATCATAAGCAAAGAATCGGCGATCTGTTCGGCTGGACGGCGAATGCCGGTCACAGGATGTACATCGATGGTCCTGGAGCGTTCTGGCGGGCCTATGAGGCGGGCGGCACGGGCCAAGGACTGATGGTGCTGAGTCTTCTCACGCTTGTTATGCCGTGGCCTGACAATTACCAGGGAACCGACAGGTCGATCTCGACTGGGAAGGGCACGGCGGCCTTGACGAGTCCGGTGAATACCTCGCTGTCCCGGTAGCGCCTGCTCGCAGAGTCGAGCAGGTAGGAGTAGACGACCGGGATGCCCGTCGCGGTCAGCTCCACGCGCCAGTAGAAGGGAATGCCCGAGCGCGCGTACTGGTCGAGCTTCACGACCCGGTCGGTGGTCTCCGAGCCTGGTGAGACGATCTCCACTGCCAGGAGCACGTGCTCGGGCCGAGTGGGGGTTATGTCAATGCTGTCGGCCCGGTACACGACGACATCGGGGCGGCGGTTGGTCAGCGGTACGTCCTGCAGCCGGACGTCGAAGTCGGTGTCGGCGTTCCAGTCCGCTCCGCCCGCGGTATCCAAGGCGTTCGCGAGGATCCGGGCCAGGCGGTTGTGGCGCTTCGACGCGCTTGGGCTCACGACGACCATCCCGTCCACGATCTCGATGCCCGCGCACTGCTCCTCAGACCACGACTCGTACTCCGCCGCGGTGATCTGCGAGTGCATCCACTCCGGAGCGGTCATGTCCACGCTCATGCGGTACCCCCTGAGCCCTCGACAGGTCATGCCAGCGAGCACTGTCATGGTACCGCGCCGGCCCTCCGCAGCACGGCAGCCACGCAGCGCGGAAGCCGGGCCAGCCCTTTGGCTCCCCATTAGCCACTGGGGCGATCAAACGGAAATACCAAAATTTCCTCTGACCTGGAGCCGGTGAGCGGATTCGAACCGCTGACCGTCCGCTTACAAGGTCAATCGCGCTAAGCGCTGTGCAGACCTGCGAAAACGGAAGTCACTGACGAGCGGAACCGCGCTAGGCGGAAGGTGCAATTCTGACGCTAACAGGATTCGATGCGCCCCGTCCACCCGGGGCGCTGATGGCGCGGAGGCGTAGGTGATGACGGGGGTTCGACGACCGCTCCCGCTACTGCGTCATCGCCTCCGTCGCCCGGGCGACGGGCCGGGCGGTCTGCCTCGCGTTCGCCTCGGCCCTGCGAGAGTTCGGAGTCCCGGACGAGATGCTCACAGACAACGGCAAGCAGTTCACCGACTGGTTCGGCAAGGGCCGGGGGGCGGTTCGACGGATCTGCCGCGACAACGGGATCAGCCACCAGATCACCCAGCCGCGGCACCCGACCACGACGGGGAAGGTCGAGCGGTTCCACTGTCGCTGTGCCGGGAGCTGACCGACGCGGTCCCGTTAGCCGACCTCGCCGGAGAACAGGCTGCGATCGACGATTGGGTCCGCGATTACAACACCGGGCGGCAGCACCAAGCGATCGGGATGAAGACTCCAGCCGAGCGCTTCAGCACCGCCCGGGCCATGGCTGAGCGGGAGCTGCTGCCGCTGCGGCTGCCCGCGGTGATCAGCCTGGCCCCGATCTCGGCTCTGCCCGCCGCGGAAGAACTCCGCCAGCCAGGGTCATCATGGGCGCCGAGCAGAAGATCGCCCTCGGCCGGATCCACGTCGGCCAGGTCGTCACGGTTCACGTCGCCGCCGAGACCATCACGATCGACCTCAACGACCAGGACAACCGCACCGTCCGCCGCGCCACGACCCAGCCAGTCCGCAGCATCAAAGCCGCACAGTCCCCGCAAGGGCTCCCGTGTCTCCTAGCCCACGCGGGAAGCACGCCCTGCCGATGAACCGTCGGCCCTCTCCGGACTCAGACCGGATGGCGGCTGAGGAAGGAAGGACAACGCTGCCAGTGGCCGGGAACCGGGTGGACCATGGGAAGCCATGAGGCAAGACCCGACTGGTTGCCCCGCACTCAGGGGACCGTGCTGCCCGGCTCGACCGCATGCGCGAACTGTGGGCCGTCGCAGACGAACGTCATATTGGAATAATCATCGCGGCGGCCAGCATCAGGTGGGACTAGACAGTTGCGTGCGGCTGCAGTTCATGTGAGGCACAGAGAAACGATTCACACCTAGCGCTCAGATCACGCAACGCAGCCCTTGATTAGCGGGGTTTCGATCGCCACAAAGTGGCACCCTAGGCAACAGGAGTCAAAAAACGCCGCTTCAGCTGGCGATATGAAAATGATCACGAGCATTATTAGAAGAGAGCGCGTACGATTTAGAGGTCTCATTCCCGAGCTACGGCTGAACCTCAAGAAGGGATGGCGGGCATGGCAGACCCGAGCGGGCTCTCAATGGTGCTCAGCAGCGCTCTACCAGCAACTTTTACGTTTCTTTATCAAAGGCTTGATGTTCTACTCTCCAGAAACCGAACAGGAGAGGCAGGCGAAGCAGAAGCACTACCGGAGGTCCCTAGCGTGGTGACGGGCGAACTGGAACTGCCATTGTGCAGCGATGAGGAACAGGCACGTAAGCGCTTCCCTGAACTGCGGGCCTACGCACATGCGTTGGCTCGGTACCACCAGGACCCTTCCCTTGTTACTTCGGGAGACGCGCTCCTGCTGCAGACGCTCGGCGACCTGCGTGAGGCCTTGGAGGAAATCTACGGACAGCGGTTCACCTTCGAGGGAGAGCCTCGACAACCGTCAGGACCGTTTAGCGAACAAAATCACGGAAGAGTTGCCGGCGAAGCGGTCGGCATGGAAGCCACAGAACGCATATCAGGATCGGCTTCCAGCAAAATCACTACTGACACAGTGGAGGCTGGAGGGAAGGTTGTAGGTATGAGGGCTCCCATAATCGGTGACAGCCGCTAGGTTTCCGCACCTCTCGTATACATCCGTCCGATATTCACAGGGGGCATAGCGCCATGACCAGTCCGTTCACCGGATCTCCCGTCGCGGACGCAGCAAATCCGCCAGAGCCAGACATCCCCCTTGGGGGCGTAGCTCCGAGCGAAGACCGGTCCGCAGAAGGGGCAGGTCAGTCTCTCTACGCAACCGATCTCTCAGTGACGGATACTGACAGCGAATCTCAACGTCGAGTAGATGACACTACCGCCGACCAAGAGTCGGACGACCGACTAGAGGACCGCCCAGTTCCTGACCCCGTCGCCGAACACGAGCAGGTGATAGCTGCGGCTACCCGTGTCGATATCAGAGTGAACAAGAATGATGGCCAGGTCATCGGCCAGTTGTACGAGGCGGTTCAACGCCATAGCGGCGCGAAGCTGCCCAAAGAGTATATAGAAAACGAACTTAAGAACTACGTTGAAGTCGGTAGCGAAGCGGAACTTACCAGGCTACTTCAGAATAACCGAGTATTGGTTCTTCAAGCTGAGCATTCAGGTACGGGGCGATGGACAACTGCCTTGCACCTACTATCTACAATTCCTGGGCCAAAATTGACGATACGCCGGATCCGTAGGGAATCTGGCGACAGCTTGGACATGAATGGCCTACGCGGGCAGAGAGAGACTGGCTGGATCTTGGACCTTAGAGATCCGGATGAAAGCATCCCGCCCAAAGCTGATTTCGATCATGAGATACGACAGGTTAGCGATCTCCGGTCAGATGACTCCTATCTCGTTGTGCTGGTTAACAGCACACTATGGGATCGAATCGGGCGAAGTGCGACAGCCCTTGCCCGGACTCTTGAACCACCCGACTCATTGAAACTCTTCCGAGCCCTCCTGAAAGCTTCCGATATTACACACGCCGACAACTGGACCGAGAAATTCGAGCAGCGCATAAATAAACTACGTCCTGCACTAGTCCTCACTTGGTCTCAGGCCTTCACCTCAAGCCACAATGTGTTCGAAACGAAAAACGGCCGCCTACCCCTGCCGGATAGGGAGGAGGACGTTGATGAGATGGAAAAGATCGTCCAGAACGCTGTGTCAGAGTGGATGGACATCTTGGCAGACTGGCACTCCAAACCAGATCGCACGAGCTACGAACGCAACTACCTTTTGCTAGCCGCCGTCTACGCCGGGGCACCGATTGACGACGTCCACCGTAAGATCGCTTCCCTGGCCGAGGCGCTCGGAGAAAGAGCCCAGAAGTCCGGGTCTTTGGCAGGTCAGCAAGGGCCGGGACTCGTTCAACTAGCGAGGCAAATCAATGCTGCACTTCTCCCCGATGGGAGCCTTAGATTCCCCGGTCCAGGATTCGCTGAGGCTGTGGTGCGCTACTTCTGGCTAGACCGTCCAAACCTTACGAGCGATTTCCTCCAGTGGACAACTCGACTGTCTCGGGAGCTAGAGCGTCCCGAAGAGGCTCAGCTTGCCGGGCAGCTAGCAACACGCATGATCCCTTGGGTCTTGCATCACACGCAAGCTACTAGTTCCGCCGCACTCCTGCGGTTGGTTGCCTCCGAATGGTCTGAGAGCAAAAATCTCGCCACCAACGCACATGACCTTCTGGTCATGGCCTGCCTGGATCAGAAGGTCGGCAGTCGATCCCGCAGGGCTATTGGCTCATGGGTGAACCAGAAGGAGACCACCGCGGAGTTGATGCGGACACTGGCCCGCGTATTCGGCACCTTGACCCCTGCCCATAAGAATTTTTTGGGGCGTCTAGGAGACCTCGCTGCCTCAGAAATGAAAGGGGTTCCAGAGGCCGTGGGCGAAGCCATCCGTAACCTGTGGGCCAACGACGAGTTTCGCCCCATTTTGAGAAAAACACTGATCTCGTGGTTCGACACCGAGAATGAAAATTTGCGGCAATCCGCAGCTAGCGCCTTCCTTCAACTTTCACTTCAGAGAGACCCAGACGGAAGTTTGACCCTACTTAGAGAATTGGGAACCTCTGACTGGGTAATGCTAGGATGGCGTGCCGTGCTAGATGAACCAAAGCCCGGTGCGCTGGCTAGTCAGGCTTTCATGGAATGGTTGGATGTCGCAGCCACCTCAGTCACTGGATCGGTACCAATTTTCAATACCTTGGTAAGCGCAATTCACAATACACCAAAGGATGATCTTCGTGGCACTCGATATCTCAACCTGGGACGTCTAGGCGGACACTGGGTGTCCCACAGCGACGTCCTAAGCGAACCCGTACGCGACCAGTTCTTTTATCAGCTTAACCGTCGTACTCAGCTAGCGGACCCCTCATCGGGGATCGCCATCCAGGATAAGGAGGAGTCACCGGTTGCTTAAGGGCTGGCTCCAGAGCACCTTTGAGGTGGAGTTTCCAGCCGATAGTGCAGATGGCTTCCTCTTTAAGGTACGCGTGGACGGAAAATGGCGACGGAGGACCATGCGGCAGCATGATCCCGAGTCAGTAGCTGCAAGCTACGTGATTGATAAGGTCTGTGGCTTGGCGATCGGTCACTCTGTCCTGGCTGCCACCGCACTAGAGCGGCAAGCGAGCGCCTGCCTAGGGGGCGGGGCAAACGTCAAGGGCCTGGGAACGCGAGTCGTACAGGCCCGGGTATACATCGAGGTCGACCCCGAAATCAGGAGTGAGGCATACACTCTTATGCGCTTGCGCGCACGAGCGAAGACAGAACTAGAAGATAGACAGTTGCGTATCGCTCAAGCAGTGGCACTCCGCGACCTACTGCGCGAGGACCCAACCCTGGCCCTCACTCATCTCCTACTTGAAGCACCTGAGAAAGTTGATATGCAGACCCTCAAGGGCACCATAAAGACCATAGGAGAATTGGTCAGTGCTAATTCACCAGGAGGAACCTGGGTGAAAACAGCACAGCTTCTGGAAAGGTCTTTCGGCGGACTGCCTGACGACGCGAAGCAAGCCATAATAGATCGCATCTGCAAGACCTTGACAGAGTTTGGCCAAAGGGGGGTGGCTGAGCAAATAGAAGAATCTTACAAGTGGCGATAGAGCCACCAAAGATTTCTATTATTAGGGGTTTTCTTGTAGAATCAGCCCCAGATACTGAAGGATAAGAGCCTGCACCTCTTGAAGCCGTGCCCCATCTAGCTTGCCGGTTAGACCTTCCAGATCTGACTTCAAGAGCGGTTGCGCAGCTGGAATCCCAATCCTACACTTGTTAGTTGCACCTGCCTCGCGAGCTGCGAGCTTAACGTCAAATGACGTGCCTGTAGGACTGCTTAGTCTGGTGCATGCCTGCACTGCGGCGATGCCGAGGTTGACTTGGCGTAACGCCGAGCACGCGGGTTACGGCTGAGGCTAGGCACGCGCTGGTCACGGTGTCCCAGGCGATGAAAACGCGTTCGCGACCGCGAGCAGGACACGGCCGGCGTTAAGCCCGCCCAGTTGAAGGGGCGGTGCCTGCCGCTTTCCCCTGACACGGAGCCTCGGTAGGCGAAAGCATCACAAGCGCTGTGCGCATCGAGCGGACGGCGCACCTGGTTCCGTCAGGTCGCGTTTCCGCACGTCAGAGGTACGTGGAGCCGGGAGCGGATTCGAACCGCTGACCGTCCGCTTACAAGGTCAATCACGCTAAACGCTGTGCAGACCTGCAAAAACGGAAGTCACTGACGAGCGGAACCGCGCTAGGCGGAAGGTGCAAAACCTACGCTAACAGGGTCCGACGCGCCTCGTCCACCTGGGACGATTGCGACCAGACCGAGTCAGTTGGCAGTATTGCGATCTGATCTATGTCTAAGCGTAGTCACGGACCGGAAGACCTGGGCTTGCGCATCTCCAGGTCCTTCTTGAGTTCGTCGATCTCTCTTCCGTGGTCCCGGCGTTGAGATAGGTATCCGACCAGGCACAGGACCATGATGACGCTTCTAGCTACGGTTACGACCCAGAGAGCATTAATGATCCCCGTTATGGTTGGCGCCAACGTCAGTGCGCCCACCGCCGTCGCGGCTGCCACCGCCAAGCCTCCCCCAACGCCCGCTAGCCACAGTTCTCCCCAACCCCCCGGCCTGCAGCCCTCTCTGCCAAGCTGTCGTGAGGCACCCGCCCCTCAGTAACCACTGACACCCCGAGGGCGGGATGGAGACAACTTCCTGATATGACCATGACCGTGCTCGACCGTGCCCTGGCGGCCGGCGATGCTGGACAGGTGAGCGGCGAGCGGCAGGAGCGCCCCGATCCGGAGGTGCCCGAGAAGGCGCGCCGGCGGACGTTCACCGCGCAGTACAAGCAGGAGGTCCTGGCCGCTTACGAGGCGGCGGCGTCCGGTGAGAAGGGCGCGATCCTGCGCCGCGAGGGCCTGTACTCCAGCCTCATCACCGAGTGGCGGCGCGCCCGCGACGCCGGCGCCCTGCCGGCCCCGGCGCGGCCGCCCGGCCGCCCGGCGGCCGACCCGCGGGACGCGGGACGCGCAGATCGCCCGGCTGCAGAAAGAGAAAGCCAAGCTGGAGCAGGAGCTGGCAAAAGCCCGCTTCGTGGCCGACGTGCAGTCAAAACTGCAGGCGCTCTTGGCTTGCGATTTAACCCTTCTTCTTGCCGGTCGCTTTCTTTGGCGTGTCTGTTTTGCGAAGTTCTGATCCGAGTCGGTGGCGCGGGGCTGGGGTGTTCTTGCCTCCGGGCGGGCGTCCGGGGCCGGGGCGGGTGGTTTTCGGCAGGCGGGCCGGGGTGCCCAGCTGGTCGCGCAGATGACGAAATGCGCGGCGGACCCGGTAGGGCGTCAGCGGGCGCCCGGGGCGTGCCCGCCGTTCCCACGGGCGGCGCAGGTCGGCGGCCAGGCCGCGGGCGAGCCGCAGCTGGACGTAGGCGGCGATCAGCAGCCAGGTCCAGCGGACGGCCTGCTCGGGGTGCCGGACCCGGGCGGCGGTCCAGCCGAGCTGGGACTTGAGCAGCTTGAAGGTGTGCTCCATGTCGAAGCGGCGCAGGTAGGCCCGCCAGCACACGTCCAGGTCAGGTGCGTGCGGCCCGGAGTGCCACAGCCACAT
>Ga0265338_10007108_pt1 | contig 14021 bp, 13 predicted proteins | sample 42126metaG_FD_193579 | JGI IMG/M metagenome (GOLD analysis project Ga0265338, IMG submission 193579) | Rhizosphere microbial communities from Carex aquatilis grown in University of Washington, Seatle, WA, United States - 4-21-26 metaG | ecosystem: Host-associated > Plants > Roots > Rhizosphere... | reverse complement strand
AGCCGCTACTGCTGCCGATGATCCGCACCCGCTGGGGGCGCATCATCAACATGTCCTCGGTGGCCGCACTGATCGGCAATCGCGGCCAGGTGAACTATGCCGCCGCCAAAGGTGCCCTGAATGCCGCGACGCGCGCGCTCGCGCTCGAGGTGGCAAGCCGCGGCATCACCGTCAATGCCGTCGCCCCCGGCATCATCGCCTCGCCGATGAGCGCGGAGAGCTTCGATGCCGCGGCAATCGAGCGCCTGGTGCCGCTGCGGCGGCCCGGGACCGCCGAGGAGGTCGCCCACCTGGTTGCTTTCCTGACCAGCGATGCGGCGGCCTATATTACCGGCCAGGTCGTCTCCATCAACGGAGGCATGACGTGAAAGGCAGCACCGCGGCCACTCGCAGCTGGTGGGTCGCGGCACGGCAGCCGGTGCTGGCGCTCGGCGCCGCCGCAGGGCTGCTGGGAGCACCGGCGATCGTGTTCTCAGCGCCTGCACAGCCCGCAGCCCCGGTGCTGCGCACGCCGGCCGCGGCATCGACGCACCGCCGGACCGTCCAGCCGATCGGCGCACGCCCGGTCGCGCCTCTGGGCGCGGCGCAGCATGCGGGCAAGACTATTGCGGTACGGCGTTCACTGCCGCGCTAACAAATCCGGGGCGCCGATCGCGGCCTCGCCGCCGGCATCCGCCAGTTTCGAGGCCGGCAGCACGGAGCGAGGATTCACAGCGGCATCGCCCTCGCGGATCTCGAAATGCACGTGCGGTCCGGTCGAGCGGCCGGTGCTCCCGAGCAGCGCGAGCAGCATACCCTGCGTGACCCGATCCCCCTGCTTGACCTTCAATTCGCTGTTGTGCGCATACAGCGTGCTCAGCTTGCTGTCGTGCTGGATGATCACGACGTTGCCGTAGCCGCGCAGCCCACTGCCGGCGTAGATGACGGTCCCGTCCGCGACGGCATAGACCGGTTCGCCCGTGTCGGCGGCGATGTCGATGCCCTTGTGCAGCTTGCCCCAGCGCGCACCGAACTCCGAACTGACGACTCCGGCATCGAGCGGCCAGCGCAGCTGCCCCGCGTAGCGTGTCGGCAGAGCGGGTGCCGCTCCTGGCGTCGGGGCAGCGGCGTTTCCCGGCCTGGCGGTCGATCCGGCCGCGGTAGCCCGATGCAGCACCGCGAGCACCTCGACCTCGCTGTGCTCGCCCGCATCGGTGAAGGTCTTGAGCACGTCCTTCTCGGCCAGGTAGTGCTGCATGCGCTGGTAGGCAGCGGCGGCCTGGGTCGCCGCCAGGCTCGCGGCCGCCCGGGAAGCCTTGGCCGCGACAGTGACCGCCTTTTCCGAGGTGTGCTCGGCACTCTGGACCCAGGGCTTCTCGGCCACGGTCGCGCAGCCGGTGGCGAGCAGGCCGGCCAGGGGCGCGATCGCTAGGAACCGCCATGACTGCACGGCGCGCAGGACTCCCGGGAACAATTGGGTGGCTATATCCTATCGAGATTGGCAGGGAGCAGCACACTGTGACGCCATCGCACGCCGCGGACGCAAGCAGGGACTGGATTGCAGTGGCCTGCGTGGGATGCATCGCCCTCGGGTGGTTCGCGTTGGACAGCCTAGAGGTGCGCTTTGGGGCTCTGCGCCAGGGTACGCGTTTCTACGAACTGCTCGCGGTGCTGCGCCATCCCGGGGGGCTGCTGCTCGGCGTAGACGCCGGCAGCGATGTGCGAGTGGCTGGCTTTGCAATGCTGTGCCTGCTGGTGCTCGGCGCCGCACTCGCGCCCCAGTGGCTGGCCCCACCGGCGGCGCGCCGGGTCGGCGCGGCAGCCGGGATGCTGCCATTGATCCTGATGCTGCTGACAGCCGCTGCGCTGTACCGCAGCGGCGTGCGCTTGGATGCGCATGCTGCCCCCGACACGGTGCGGCAGGACCTGCTGCGTCTGGCTCAGGATGCGCTCGCACGGGTCGCGGGCACGCTCGCGCGCCGAGTCGCGATCGGCGCGGGCGCTTACGTCTCGGTGCTGGCGAGCCTGGTGCTCGCAATGCGCGGCCTGCTCGCCACGCGGGTCAGGTCGGTGGCATGAGCTTCCAGCGCCGATGCCCCCAGGTCCAGTCCGCCGGCGCGTCACGCACCTGCTGCTCGACGCAGCGCGCGTAGCGGAGCGTGAACTGTGCCGGTTCCAGCCGTTCGCCTGCGGCGCACAGCTGCTCGATGCGGCATTGGTAGCGGCCGCGGCCGGTGCGCCGCATCGCCACGAAGAACGCCGCATAGCCACTGAGACGCGCGATCTCGCCGGGACCTGGGTAGAACGCAGTATCGGTGCCGAGAAAGCGCAGCCATTGCCGGCTGGCGCTCGAGGAGGGCATCTGATCGGCCATCAGCGCGAGCCCGTGCAGCTGACCGCGCCGACGCGCGATCTCGCGCACGATCCTCTTTGCCGCAACCAGGTGTGCGCCATAGCGGGTGCGCAGGCGGCGCAGCTCGCGATCCGCAGCCGGTGCGTGCAGCGGCTTGTAGGCGGCATCGAGCGGTACGCCCAGGCGCAGGGTGATCGCGTGCAGCGCCCACTCCCAGTTGCACTGGTGCGCGGCCAGCAGCAGTACCGAACGCCCGGCGTCCAGCTCGGCCTGCACCGGCTCGAAAGCGACGACCGGCACGCGCGCGCGCATCTCCGAAGGCGGCATGCGCAGGATCTTGATGGCCTCGACGGCGACCTGCGCGAGCTGGCGGTAATGCGAGTCGAGCAGCACCTCGATCTGCGCCGGCGGGAGTTCCGGAAAGCAGCGCTTCAGGTTCGCGCGTGCGACGCGGACGCGGTAGCGCACGACATGGCGGAGCAGGAACGCCAGCGCGGCAGCCAGCGCGTACAGCGCTCCCCACGGCAGCAAGGCGAGTGAGCGCAGCCACCAGGCCGAGCGGCCCTCGGACCGCTCGGGCGTGGTGGCGTCGAGGGATAGCGACATTCGGGCCAGTCTAGCCAACCGGGCCATGGCGGGCCATGGCGGCCCATGGCGGCCCATGGCGGGCCGTAGCCCGGAGACCCGCAAGCGCGCTATCGTGCGGCGCATGCTCTGGATCAAGGCACTGCATCTGCTGTTCGTGATCGCCTGGCTCGCCGGCCTGTTCTACCTGCCGCGCATCTTCGTGCACTACGCGGAAGGCCAGGAGCACGGCGAGGACGTGCGGCGGCTGGTCGTGATGGCACGCCGGCTGTTCGCGTTCATGACGATCATGGGAACTCTCGCGCTGTGCCTCGGCCTCGCGCTCTGGCTTGGCTACGGCGATACCGGTCGCTGGCTGATGGTCAAGCTGGTGTTCGTGCTCGGGCTGGTCGGCTACCACCTGGCCTGCCGCGCACTGTACGGCCGCATGGCGCGTGGGGCAGCGATGCCCGGCTCGCTCGCCCTGCGACTGTTCAACGAGACAGCGCTGCTGTTCGTCGTGCCGATCGTCCTGCTCGCCGTCGTCAAGCCGTTCTAGACCGTTCGGCTGAACAGCACTTTTTCCGGCATGCGACGCGCGAGCCGCGCGTCGAACGCCATGCAGATGTTGCGCAGGTAGCCACGCCCCTTCTCGGTCACGCGGCAGCCGGCCGCGTCGAACTCTATCAGCCCGTCGGCCGCCGGCTCGGCCAGCTTGTCGACCGCCTCGTCGAGGAACGGGGTGTAGTCCTGCGGACTGTCCCAGCGCGTCGCGAGGCGTGTCATCAGTCGCAGGATATGGCGCCGCAGCGCCTGGTCTTCGGCATCGAGCACGTGACCGCGATGGATCGGCAGCTCGCCGCGCGCGACACGCTCCTGGTAATGCTGCAGATCCTTCTCGTTCTGTACGTAGGCATCTCCGGCATCCCCGATGGCTGAGACCCCGAGCCCGATCAGCGGACGGGTAAACGCGTCCGTGTACCCCATGAAATTGCGATGCAACGCGCCGGAGCGCAGCGCCTGCCAGAGGCTGTCGGACTCGAGCGCGAAGTGATCCAGACCAATCTCGCGGTAGCCGTCACGTTCGAGTCGCTCGCGGCCGAGCTCGTACAGCGCCCGCTTCTCATCCCCCTGCGGCAGATCCTCCTCGGTGAAGCGGCGCTGGCCGGGCTTGATCCACGGCACGTGTGCGTAGCCGTAGAGCGCAATGCGGTCGGGCCGCAACCGGCGCACGGCCTGCATGGTCGACTCGATACTCGCGGGGGTCTGCAGCGGCAGGCCGTAGATCAGGTCGAAATTCACGCTGGTATATCCCAGCGCACGCGCCGCCACCGTGACCTCCCGCACCTGCTCCTCGCTCTGCACGCGGTTGACGATGTCCTGCACCCGCGGATCGAAATCCTGCACCCCGAGGCTGATCCGGCGGAAGCCGTACCGCGCGAGCACCGCAAGCTGGTCCGCGCTCGTGACGCGCGGGTCGACCTCGACCGAGGCGATGCCGTCGGGCCGCAGGCGCGCGCGTGCGAACAGGCCCGAGAGCAGCACTTCGAGTTCTTCGGCGGTCAGGAACGTCGGCGTGCCGCCCCCCAGGTGCAGCTCCCCGAGCTCGAGCGGACCCGCGGGCAGATGCTTGAGGTAAAGGTCGAATTCGGCGAGCAGCGAATGCACGTACGGCAGCACGATCTGGTGCGTGCGCGTGATGCGGGTATTGCACCCGCAGTACGTGCACAGGTGACTGCAGAACGGGATATGCAGGTAGAGCGCCGCACCGTGCACGTCGCGAGTCTCGAGCGCGCGCGCGACGTGCCCGAGCCACTGTGCCTCCCCGGGAGTGCTGTCCCAGTACGGCACGGTCGGATAGCTCGTGTAGCGTGGTCCGGCGACGTCGTACTTCGCGATCAGCGGATCGCCCGCGATTACACTCATGCGAACATCTCCCGCTGGACCCGCAGCGCCAGGTGCACGTTCTCTTCCGGAGTGTTCTGCAGCACGCCGTGCCCGAGTCCGCAGACCCAGCCGGCGCGCAGCGCCGCCGGCTCGGCGCGCAGGCGCTCGAATTTCGCGCGCAGCAGCGGCTCGAGTTCGCTGGCGGGCAGTAGCAGCCATTGCGGGTCGATGTTGCCCTGCACGCTCCAACGCGCTCCCTGCGTGCGCAACACCTCGACCAGGTCGTGCCGCCAGTCGATACCGAGGCACTGGAAATCCAGGCCGTGCAGCGCCGCCCAGTGAGCAGGCCCGGTATCGCGCGAGTAATAGATCACCGGCGTGTCCGGACAGCGGGCCCGGAACAGCTGCAGCACCGCCGCGAGCGGCCCGGCCGCATGGCGCGCGAAACCTTCCGGCGACAGCGTTCCGGCCGCGGTGTCGAATATGGCCACGCAGTCGGCGCCCGCCTCGGCCTGCAGCGCCATGTTGCCCGCGAGCAGCTCACGCAGAGCGTCATTGAAGCCCGCATAGCGCCCGTCATCGAGACCGTCCGGTCCCTCGCGCACGAACCCCTCGTGCGAGCCAGCGGCCGCGTACGCATACAGCGTGAAGGGCGCGCCGACGAAACCGATCAGTGCCCGGTCCGCAGGCAGGCGCGCGCGCAGCAGTGCGATCGCCTCGCCCTGAAAGTCCATGTGGGCCGCGCGCGCGGCTCCGCCATGCAGCCGTGCCAGGTCCGCCGGAGTATTCAGGTGCCAGCCCAGCTGCGGACCGGGGGCATAGCGCAGCCCCATGCCCATCGCCTCGAGCGGAAACAGCAGATCCGAGAACAGGATCGCGGCATCGAAACCGAAGTCCTCGATCGGACCCATGGTCACTTCCGCGGCCAGCGCCGGCTCCTTGCACAGCGCAATGAAATCATGCTGCGCGCGCAGCCGCTGGTAGTGCCGGTGATAGCGGCCGGCCTGGCGCATGAACCAGACCGGTGGCCGGCCGGCGTTGCGGCGGGCGAGCGCGCGCGTCAGCCGCAGCTCGGTACGTGGCGCGTGCAGCGATGCGTCATTCACGATTCAGCTCCGTCAACAGATAGCCCACGCCGCGGATGCTGCGGATCACGCGCGGGTCGGCCGCATCGACCTCCACGAGCTTGCGCAGCCGCACGATGAAATTGTCGACCGTGCGCGAGGTCGGGAACTCATCGGCCGACCAGGCCCGGTCCAGGATCTCGTCGCGGCTCACGGCCTTGCCGACGCGCTCGGACAACAGCCGCAGCACCGCGCATTCCTTGTGCGTAAGTGCCTGACTCGCGCCCTCGATCGTGGCCGAGAAGCGCTCGAAATCCACCAGCGCGCGCCCGATGCGGAACTGGCCACGCATCTCGCCGGGCAGCTGCACGAGTTCCTGCGCCCGCTTCAGGCAGTTCTGGATCCGCAGCAACAGTTCGCGGAAATGAAATGGCTTGCCGACGTAGTCATCGGCTCCGAGCTCGAGGCCGCGAATACGATCCTCGGCGCTGGCGTGCGCGGTCAGGAACACGATCGCCGTGCCCGGTGCGCGTTCACGCAGCACCCGTGCGAGATCGAAGCCGGTGCCATCAGGCAGACCGACGTCCAGCAGCGCGAGCTCGAAGGCGCCGTCGGCCACGACGCGTCGCGCCGCCGCCAGCGAGTCCGCGCGCGTGACCAGGTAGCCCGCGCTGCGCAGCCGCTCGATCAGCGTTTCGGCGACATTGCGCTCGTCCTCGACCACGAGCAGGCGCACCGGCGTGGTGGCAGTGGGTGCGGCGTTCATTCGGCGATGCGAAAGCTGAGTTCGGTACGAAAGCCCTGTCCCGGCGCGGTATCGAAGCGCGCCCGCCCGCCCATGCGCTGCATCAGCCGCCGGACCAGGTACAGGCCGACCCCGGCGCCGCTGGACTGTGGCCCGCGACCGAACAGCCGCCCGAGCCGGCCGCTGCCAGGCGCAAGACCCTGCCCGTTGTCCTGGTAGCCGAGGACCGCGCGCTGTCCGTGCACGCTCGCGCTGACCTGCACCTCCACCGGATTCACGCGCCCATGACGCACGGAATTCTCGACCAGGTTGCGCAGGATCAGCTGCAGTGCACCGGCATCGCCCAGGACGGGTGGCACGTCGGCATCGATCTGTGCGTGCAGGTGCACGCGATCGCCGTGCGCCTGGGCGACCGAGTCGAGCGTGCGTGGCACCCAGGACTGCAGCGGGATCGCCTGTTCTGACAGCGGTCCGCCGCCCTCGATGCGGGCCAGCTCGAGGGTCTTGTCGATCTGCGATTCGAGGCGGTGCGAGTCCTCGAGCAGGCGCAGGGCGAGCTCGGCGCGCTGCTCGCCATCGGCTATCGCTTCGGCCTGCAGCCGCATGCTGGTCAGCGGCGTGCGCAGCTCATTGGTCACGGAAGCAAAGAATGCCTGCATGCTGCGCGCGCGCAGATGCTCGCGCCAGTACAGCCACGCCAGCAGCAGCGAGATCGCCAGCAGCAGCGCCAGGAAGCTGCTCGATTCCCCTACCAGCATGAGGCGCGTGCGCGACCACTGCTGCGCGGCGCTCAACCCTCCCGCGCCGGCGCCCTGAAGGCTCTCGAGCTCGGCGATCCGGCGCGCCTGACGCTCGATCAGCGTCGCCCACCAGAATACGAGCGATATCTGCAGCGCCAGCCACGCCCCGGCGGCGGCGGCCAGCAGCTGCGTATGCCAGATCGGCTGCACGCTCAGGCCGCCCTGCCCCGCGCTGCGCGTCACAGCTGGAGCCACTCGCGCCAGTGGGTCGGGGACGGAAACATGCGCAGATTGTGCACCCCGGCCGCGCGCAGGTGCTCAAAGGTCTTGCCGGGTCCGCAGGCATGGTGCGCGCCAGCGGGCACGCGGGCACGCGCCTGCTCGAACTGTGCGCTGCTGTGCCAGTACAGGTGGGTCGCGGCTTGCGGCGGCCCCGTAAGCCCCGGGTCCGAATTCGTCGGTGCGCGGTGGCGGTAGGTCGCGACGATCTCGCCCCAGCTCCAGCCGCCCACTGCCTCGGCGTGCGTGTATACCAGCCACCCGGGCGATGCCGGCAGCTGCAGCAGCGGCTCCGCCAGCAGCGGTTCCAGAGCCGCGGCTCCGAGGCCCTCGGCGCAGCCCTCGACCCAGACGCCTTCGCGGGCCAGGGCGCGCCAGGTCTCGACACCGGGCACGTATACATGGGCGTGCGCGGGTATCGCGGCGGCATGGCCCTCGGGCAGGGCGCGTCGATGCGTGATGAACAGCGCGCGTGCGGAAGGCAGGCGCTGGGCGCTGCGGACGCGGCCGTCCTCGAGCGCTTCAATCGGTGGGCGTTGCGCACGGCTGCCGTCCCAGGCGCGTATCGGACCTACGGGCACGGGCAGCGGAATCGCCGGTGTCCAGCGCAGCTGCGGCGGACCCACGTCAAGCCCGCCGGCATGCTCCTGCGCCTCGCGCAGATACAGAAGCGCCCCGAGCTCCGGGACTTCGAGCTGCGTGGCGCCGAAGCGCTGGTGGCAACCTCCGCCGCGCTCGGCCAGCAGCGCGCGTTCGGCGGCCACTGCGCGGCGCGTCGGCGCATCGTCGATAGCCTCAAGCAGCGCGCTGGTGGTGGCATCGGCCGCCCGGCACTCGATCGCGAGTGCGCCCTGTGCGGGCGCGCCCGGACTGGCGGAGAGCGGCAGCACCATGCGCGGCAACGGTACCAGCAGTTCCTGCAGCAACGCGCGCCCCGATTCGTCGGCCCATAGCCGTGCGAGTCCGGCGAACGCGAGCACGACCCCATCGATCTGGCGCGCCGAGCCGCGTGGCTCGTGCAATCGGCGCAGCCGCGAATCCACATTGCCGCGCAGCTCCACGAGCTGCACGCGGCCCAGGGCGGTTCCGGTATCCGGGCCCGGCAGCAGCTGGTGCAGCAGCTCCGGAATGAAGCTGGCACGGCGCGGTGACGAGCTGCCGATCCGCAGCGGCTCGCCGGCCGCGACGCGCTCGCGCACGTCGGGCGCAAATACCACGATGTCCCGGGGCTGTTCCCGGCGGGGCACCGCGGCGAGGCGGAACGCGGCCGAACGCTCCAGGCTCAGGTCCTTGTACGAATGCACCGTGAAATCGACCGTACCGGCCTGCAGCGCAGCATCGATCTCGGCGGTGAAGAATTCCTTGCCCTGGACCTCGCGCAGTGGCGTGTCCAGGATGCGATCGCCGCGCGTGTCGATGCCGACGAGTTCGACCTGAAGGCCGGGATGCAGGGACTCGAGACGCCGCGCGACTGCAGCGCTTTGCGCGCGGGCCAGCGCCGAGCGGCGCGTGCCGAGCTTCACTACCCTCGCCGGCATGCGCTACAGACTGATGAAAGCCGCGAGGTCTTCCCAGCTGTGCGTGTGCGACGAGTGCCCGCCGAGCGAGCGCAACAGGGCTTTCTCGAGACAGCCGCGACGCGCGCGCTCGAGCTGCCGCCGGCGCAGTTCGGTCTGCGACTGCAGCATGTCGAACATCGCGCCCAGGCTGACCAGCCCCGGCATGCCGTTCCATGGCTCGACGCTCTCGGCGCGCAATCCGAGGTGGATCACCCGGCCAGCGCGCTCTGAACGCTCGTTCCACGCGGCTACACGGGCCCTATCCTGGGCCTCATCCGCGGGCACGCAAAGAATCACATGGTGGGCTGCGCGCCAGGCCGCCAGTTCCGCCTCGAAATCGCCCTCGATCACGCGCACCGGCACACCGCTCGAGCGCTTGCCGAGCTCGAGCGCGAGTTCGCGCGCGCGCTGCGGGCTGCGGTTCCAGAGCCAGAGCTCGGAACTCGTGAGCCAGGGACCGACCGCCTGCGCGAGTTGGCCGGCGCCGACCAGCAGCGTAGGGCCCGGCGGCGCCTGATCACCAAGCAGCCGGCGCACCTGCGAACCGTAGGACACGCTGCCGAGGCTGCCGAGGTGCTGCGCGCGAATCGCCTTCGCGTCCTGGAACAGCAGTTGGATCAGCGGCGACAGCTGCCGACCCAGTGGCGAGCCGCGACTGGAAAAATCGCTCCAGGCCTGCTTGATCTGGCCGAAGATCTCGGTCTCGGCACTGAGCTTGCTCTCGATACCGCAGGCGAAGCGCAGCAGGAAGGCATAGGCATCGGCACCCGAGTAGCTCTCGAGCGCGCCGTCGGCCGGGAATTCCTGGCGGGCCGCCTGGAACGACGCCTGACCAGTCACCACCGCGACCCGGCGCTGGCAGGTATCGATCAGGAATATGTCATGCCCCAGAGCGCTCTCGGGAGCGCTTGCGGCCGTGATCCGCGGGCCACGCCAGTGCAGCACATTGAGGTCACGCATTTCCACTGGGCGGAGAGCCTACCGCCCCGCTCCGACCTTGTGTCATGAGCGTGTCATCGGCCCCGTTTTTGGATCACAATCCGTGACGCCGATGCACCGGACGGCAGGGGGCAGCATGGCGGATATCGAGGCAAGCGGGGATGCGGGCAGCGCCAAGGCACTGGCGTGTCTGGAATCCGTGCTCACGGCGGACGAAAAGCTCGAAGCCTGGGCGATCCAGCATCGACTTTTTGCATTGCAGCATCGACGCCTTGCAGTCGGTGCCACCAGCGGTCGCTTCCTTGCGATCGCCCGGCGGCTGCTCGGGGGCTTCTCGCTGACCGACGTGCGCTGGCAGGACCTCAAGGAAGTGCACATCCAGGTGGGGATCCTGGCCACGACGTTGACGCTCACGGTCCTGGACCAGGCGGACCTCGGCACCGCCGTGGGGAGTGGCCGCAGCCTGGTATTTGCGGGCCTGCGCAAGGACCAGGCGCAGGCGCTCTACCGGATCTGCCAGGCGCACGACCAGGCCTGGCGTGAAAAACGCCGGATACGCGACCTCGAAGAGCTGCGCGCGCGCGCCGGCGGCATCCAGCTCGGCGGCCTCACCGCGACAGGCGGTGCCGGTGCCAGCGAGAGTGCGCCGGCAGATACCACCTCGCGACTGCGCAACGCCAAGGCGATGCTCGACGCCGGACTGATCAGCGACGCGGAGTACGAGTCGCTGCGTGCGAAGATCATCAGCAACGTCTAGGTTCCGATGGCGGAACCAGCAGCTGAAACACGCTATCATTTATTAGGACGGCACCGTGTCCTGCCGTAGAATCGCGCCAAATCAATAACGGGGGTACCCCATGCATCGCATGTTCGGATTGTTCGTGGCCCTGGCGGGCCTGGCCGGATCGGCCTCGGCACAGACGGCTTCCAAGACGCTGGACATCTACTACATCGATACCGAGGGCGGACAGGCCACGCTGTTCGTGGCCCCGGGCGGACAATCCGTATTGATCGATACCGGCAACAACGGCACCCGCGATCCGAACCGCATCATCGAGGTCACGAAGGCTGCAGGCGTCAAACAGCTCGACTACCTGCTGATCACGCATTATCACGGCGATCACGTCGGCGGCTATCTCGAGCTCGCCAAGCTGATCCCGATCCTGCACTACGTCGATCACGGCACGACGATTCAGCCCGAACAGGTCTTCGATTCGAGGACGGCCTACGACGCGGCCGTCAAGACGCACCCGCACATCGTTGCCAAGCCGGGCGACAAGCTGCCGATTCCGGGCCTGGACTGGACCATCGTATCCTCGGCCGGGAAGGTGCTCGACGCCCCGATGGCGGGTGAGCCCGGAGCGGGCGTCGCGAATCCGTATTGCGCCGACTACAAGGCGAAGGAAATCACGGTCGATCTGGAGAACTCCCAGTCGGTCGGCAGCGTGATCCGTTACGGCAAGTTCCGTACCGTCGACCTCGGGGACCTGTTGTGGAACTGGGAGGCGCAGCTCGCCTGCCCGGTCAACAAGATCGGCACCGTCGATGAGATGCTGACCACGCACCACGGGCTGGCCTGGTCCGGCGTGCCAGCGCTGATCGACGCGCTGCGCCCGCAGGTGATCGTGATGAACAACGGCGTGCGCAAGGGCGCCGCCCCGGAATACCTGCAGACCCTCGAGTCCGCGCCTGGCCTCGAGGATCTCTGGCAGCTGCATTGGTCGGCCAATACGCTGCTCGAGCACAACGTCGCCGGCGTGCGCATCGCCAATATCGAGACTGCGGAGACCGTTGCCGCCGTGATCACCCATCCGCCCGGCCCGATTGCGCCAGGCACCCGTCCACCGGACATCGGCAACCCGGACCATGCCCCGGCCTATTGGATCAAGGTGTCGGCGCATGCGAACGGGGATTACACCGTCACGAACACCCGCAACGGGTTCTCGAAGACGTACAAGCATCGCGGCTGACGGCCGCCAATCGACACGCGGGGTTGGTGTGTACATGAAAGCGATTCCTTCGTGGGCGCTGCTGCTGGTGGTGTGCGCCGCCGGTGCGCAGCAGCCACCTCCCGCCGCGGTCGAGGGGGCCAGTTCGTTCGCGGTGCGCTGCGCCGTATGCCATGGCGGCGATGGCAACGGCAGCGAGCGCGCGCCGAGTCTGCTGCGCTTCGTCTCGACCCATGTCGATGAGCAGATCGCCGCGCTGATCCGCACCGGGGTGCGCGCGATGCCGCCGCACGACATTGCGGACCCGGAGATGAACGGCCTGCTCGCCTACCTGCACACGCTGCAGATACCGGAGTCGGCGCGGGCCCCGGAGCGGCGCAGCGTGAAGCTCGCGAGCGGCGAGTCCCTGACGGGCAGCGTGCTGAACGAGACCCGCTTCGACCTGCAGCTCGCGACCGACGATGGCCGGATCCACCTGCTCGCGCGTGAGGGCGATGCCTACCGCGAACCCTCGCTGCTGCCCAAGCAGGACTGGCCGCGCTACGACGGTAGCCTGAACGGCAGCCGCAACAGCACGCTGTCCCAGATCAATGCATCCAACGTGCGCAAGCTGCGCATGGCGTGGATGCTGCCGGTGCCGGGGGCACCGCGTCTCGAAGCCACTCCGGTCGTACTCGACGGCATCATGTACGTGACCGCCCAGAATACGGTGATCGCATTGGACGCCGCGACCGGCCGGCAGATCTGGCAGTACAAACGCCCACCGAATCCCGGGCTGCTCGGCGAGGCCGCCGGCGGCGCGAACCGCGGCGTCGGCATCGCAGGCAGCCACGTATTCATGCTGACGGACAACGCACACCTGCTGGCGCTGGATCGCGGCACCGGCAAGCTGGTGTGGGACGTCGCGATGACCGACTGGCCGAAGTCCCAGTACAGCGCCAGCGGCGCACCGCTGGTCGTCGGCGAGCACGTGATCGCAGGCGTCGCCGGCGGCGAGGAAGGAGCGCGGGGATTCGTCGCGTCCTATAACGCCAACACCGGCGAGCGCGAGTGGCAGTTCTGGACCATCCCGAAGCCGGGCGACACGGACAAGATTGCCGCGACCTGGATCGGCAGCGCCCTGGAGCACGGCTGCGGCGCGACCTGGCTGAGCGGCTCCTACGATGCGGCGCTCGACACGTTGTACTGGGCGGTCGGCAACCCCTGTCCGGACTTCAACGGGGCGGATCGCAAGGGCGACAACCTGTACACCGACAGCGTGATCGCGCTCGACCCGAGCAACGGCCAGCTCAAGTGGTACTTCCAGTTCACGCCGCACGATACGCACGACTATGATTCGGTCGAGCCGCTGCAGCTGGTCGACGAGAACTTCGCGGGTCGTCCGCGCAAGCTGCTGGTGCAGGCGAACCGCAACGGCTTCTTCTTCGTGCTCGACCGCACCAACGGCGAGCTGTTGCTCGCCAAACCCTTCGTGAGCCGCGTCACCTGGGCCAGTGGCTACACCAAGGACGGCAAGCCGATCCTGAAGTCGGACTTCGAGCCGACGCCCGAGGGCAATCTGGTCTGCCCGGGCGCCGGTACCAACTGGATGTCGGCCTCCTACAATCCGCAGCTGAAGATGTTCTACTTCGCGGCGACCGATCGCTGCTCGACGACGAAGCTGCTGCCCGCGCCGTTCACGATGGGGCAGCGCTACTTCAATGGCACCGGCAGCGCCCCGCCGCCCGCCATGAGCGGAGGCACGCACTCGATCCGCGCGCTGGACATCCAGACCGGCAATACGATCTGGGACTACCCGCAGGTCGGCAATGGCCGCAGCGCGAGCGGCGCGCTGTCCACCGACGGCGGGCTGGTGTTCTTCGGAGAGGACAGCGGCGAGTTCACTGCGCTCGATGCGAAGACCGGCAAGCCGCTATGGCATTTCGCGGTCAACGATCAGTTCCGGGCCTCGCCGATGACCTAC
>Ga0265338_10007107_pt1 | contig 14026 bp, 12 predicted proteins | sample 42126metaG_FD_193579 | JGI IMG/M metagenome (GOLD analysis project Ga0265338, IMG submission 193579) | Rhizosphere microbial communities from Carex aquatilis grown in University of Washington, Seatle, WA, United States - 4-21-26 metaG | ecosystem: Host-associated > Plants > Roots > Rhizosphere... | reverse complement strand
CACCAGTCGGTCCGGTCCATATAGGCATCACCGGCCACCGGTGGTGCCGATCCCCGAATCTTTACTGTAACGGCGTAACCGACGATCGGCGGAAGTTGCGGAAACAGGCAGTGTACGCTGCCGTCCGTAAATCCTTCATTACGCAGGCGCTGTTGAAAACTTTCGATGGCGTTGGCCAGCGTGCAAGCATCCAGGTGACGCAAGGCTTCCAGTTGCTCGGTAGTCAGGGCGGTATTCACTCCACGGCCTCAGTCTCAATTGTCTTGGTCTCGACCTTCTGACCCGGTTTGAGTTGGGCCGGATTTCCCATCATCACCAGATCCCCTTCCCGCAGACCGGAGACAACTTCGTACTTGGAAGGAGTTTCGAGTCCCAGGGTTACAGGGCGTTCTTCGATTTCACGTTTGGTATTGACGACCAGAACCTTGGTGGTTCCGCCCGAGGCTGAGGTCTGGATGGGAATGGCGAGGGATTGCGGGCGGTTCTCCACGTTCAACACCACGGTGGCGTACATACCCGGGATAATTTCGAGATTTGGGTTGAGAACCTCCATCTCGGTGATCATCGTCCGCGTGTTGTCGGTCACTTTTTGAGTGAACCGCGAGACGGTGCCCGTGAACGATCTACCGCCGAGCGATTCCACGCGCACATCCACTTTGTCCCCCAGATGAATGTCTTTCACGTACTCCACGGACACGGGGAAATCGAGTCGGAGCCGATAGTTGTCGGAAACCCGCACCAGTGGCATGGCTTGAGAGCTGGACGCCGTGCCCGCTTGGATAAGCGTGCCGGGATCCGCATAGCGCCAAGTGACCACGCCATCGAAGGGGGCAGTGATTTGCGTGTAGCTGATTAATGTTCGGTACTTTTCCACATCTGCTTTGACGGCCACAATGGCGGCTGTGGTAGCCGCGTCTTTCGCCTCGGCAGTATCGAGGTCCTGCTGGGCGACGAGATTGGGCTGTTGCTGATTGACGGAGATAAGGCGGGTGTGAATGAGATGCGCATCCGTGTGGTCGGCTTCAGCTTTCTGTACTGCCGCCATTGCGCTGTGGAGGTCATCCAGCAATTCCGGCACCTCCAGGGTAGCCATGAGTTGGCCGGCCTTCACCCGGTCGCCGAAGTCCACCTTCATTTCGCTGACGTAACCGGAAACCTTCGCGTGCAATTCCACCTCTTCATATGGACGGAACTCCGCCGGGATGGTCACCTCCCGGTGAAGGTCTTCGCGATCTACCTTCGCCACGGCGACCGTCGGCTCCGAAACTGTGGTGGGTTCGCGCGTCGCCTCAGCCTGTGCGTGACGCACCAACCATAGCAATCCTACTACGGCAACCAATACCCCAGACCCGTACATCCACCGCGACTTGGAGCGAGCCAGCGCTTGCTGGCAGAATTCGGCAAGGTTTGTTTTCATGGCATGTGCATCAGGATTTCTTGGCCCGGGTTATGGGCAGTGTCACGCGGAACATGCTCCCATCACGGCTGCTAAACGCTTCCACGGTTGCCCCGTGTGCGACGCAGATTGATCTGACGATGGAAAGTCCCAAGCCGGCCCCGCCCGGATCTCGCGTCCGCGCTTTGTCGACACGAAAGAAGCGGTCAAAGACGTGTGGCAGTGCGTCTGCAGGAATGCCGATGCCATTGTCTGACACTTCCAAGAGAGCGTGACTGTTGGCACTGGCGACGCGTAGATGCACTGCGCCCTTTTCGCGGGTGTATTTGATAGCGTTATCGAGCAGGTTCACCACAACCTGTTTCAGCCGGGCGCGATCTCCCGCCACCATGACTGGCTGCTTCGCGTCATAGCGAATGGCAATCCCTTTGTCCTCGGCCAGTAGGCTCATTTGGTCCGCGGTCGTTGCCACCAATTCCGACAGGTCGAATTGAACCCATTCCGTTTGCGCTTCGCCCGCGTCGAGCCGCGAGATGGCAAATAATCCCTCGACAATTTCCGTGAGTCGCTGGACTTCTTCGAGAACACTGCCGAGGGTTTCTCGCAGATCGGGGGTCAACTGTCCATCGGACACCATGCTTTCCAATTCAGCGCGCATGGTTGTCAACGGCGTACGCAATTCGTGCGAGGCGTCGGCGATAAAGCGCTTCTCATTCAGGAAGGCGTCCTCCAATCGTCCAATCATGTGGTTCAGCGAAAGCGAGAGACGCTCCAGTTCGTCCGCCGTGCTCGCCACCGGCAGACGCTCGCTCAAATTGTGCTGGGTGATCTGCGAGGCCTTGCCCGCGATTTGGTCCACAGGCGCAAGTGCACGACCAACAAGGAGGTAGCCGCCGCCAATGGCCACCAGTACGGCGACGGGGAGACCAAGTGCCAATTGCAGAAAGAGACGATCCAGCATCGCTTCAACGGGATCGACAGGGGCACCGACTTCGACGATGTAGCGCTTTCCATCGGGCGTTCGGTAATTCAGGGCAGCGATGAGCAGGGTCTTGTTTCCCGGCAGCCGGACTTTCTGGGAAAGCTCCTTCTGCGGCGATGACTTCAGAGCTGGGAGATTCGTCGGGTCAAAACTTTGGTCTTTGGGAGCACCCGAAACATAGACGACGCTGCCGTCGGATCGCGTAACGCGGATGAAGCGGTCGTTGACTTCGGGTTCGTAGAGGTCTTTGACTTCACTCGCCACGTACGCTTCGCCGGTCTGACTTGCGCGGGCAAGGAGTGTGTCAGCAATCTGCCGTGCGCGGCGTGCTTGTGTTTCGCCCAGGTCGTTTTCGAGAAACAGTTTCAGGTTGAAATACATCAGCGCCCCCAGGAGGACGAAGACACCCGTTAATAGACCTGCATACCATGCGATCAGCCGAAATCGTATGGAGCGGGTGCTCATGGCTCAATTCCATCCGAAAGGCAGTAGCCCACGCCGCGCACCGTCCGGATGAGTTTGCGCTCGTGCGGTTCATCCACCTTCTCGCGCAGGTGACGCACGTACACATCGACAATGTTCGTCAGGCCTTCGAAGCTTTCGTCCCAGACGTGCTCGATGATCATCGTGCGCGATAGCACGCGACCGGCATGGGAGGCGAGGTACTCCAGCAAGGAATACTCTTTTGCTGTCAACTCGATGCGTTTGCCCGCGCGACGCACTTGCTGGGTTAGCCGGTCCACTTCGAGGTCGGCGACCCGTAACACGTGGTCGCGACTGACGGGTGGCCGCCGCAACAGGGCCTTCACGCGGACGAGTAATTCGGCGAAAGCAAAAGGCTTCGTCAGGTAATCATCCGCGCCCGCCTCGAAATTCTCAACTTTGTCACCGGTGCCATCCCGCGCCGTCAACACGAGCACGGGCGCCTTGCCGCCCTTGCGGCGAAGACGACGGAGCAACTCGGTTCCATTGAGGCCCGGCAGCATCAGGTCGAGAACGATCAGGTCATAGTCCACACCCGATACCATCTCCCAACCTTTGTTGCCGTCATACGCGACATCGACTGCGAAGCGTTCTGCCCGCAAGCCACGCGCAATCACGTCGGCCACCTTCCGTTCGTCCTCTATGAGTAAAAGGCGCATATCAAGCTTAGACAACAATGCACCATCGCAGACTCAGATTAAACCCGCATGAATGCCAAGTTAAAAATCGTTCAGAAACTTTTATCCATAAAGAAGTTGTGGCAAATAGGATTATATGAAAACTCGATACACTCTGATTATTCTTTCAGCGACAACCCTGCTATCTGGTTGCGCTTCGGCCCAACACGGACTCACCCTTGGTCCGGTGGGACCGCCTTCCATCCAATCCACGGCGGTGGATAACCAGGACGGTACTCTCGTGGTGTTCTCGGCCTATGACGTTACCGCAGCGGGCACGGGCGATTACGAACACCGCCATCACTATTCAGATTACAAGATTCTCACGCAAGATGGAAAGTTGCTGCAAAACGTGCACAACGATTCCAACACCGTTCTGAGAGAAGCAACACGGGTGAAGCTGCCCGCAGGAACGTACCGCGTCGTCGCCCATGCTAACGGCTACGGGGTAGTGACCGTGCCGGTGGCCATCGAGAAGAACGAGGTGACAACGGTACATCTCGAAGGCGGGGGGTCGTGGGAGAACGATGCCGCGCAAAACCAAGCCAACGTCGTTCGCCTGCCCGATGGACGTATCGTCGGCTGGCGAGCTCCTGAGGAGAACCAACACACGCCGTAAACTGCACAACATGTCGCCGTCACGAGGGGGCGGAGATAGTATTGAACAGAATCGGGATGAACCATGAAGAGTCAGCTAATCGCCCGGCTGCTTGTGGGGCTGTTGCCTTTGCTCGCTTCCTGTGCAAGTTCAACAGTTCCTCTCATGCTCGGCCCCGTTGGTCCGGAAACATCAACGCGAATTGAAACGGCCCCGACAGGCTACCTCAAAGTCTACTCCGCAACCGAAGATTACCATAACGGATCTGCTGAAGATCTTGATTTTCGAGAGGTGCATTACTACCCGCACACGAACTACGCCGTCTATTCGGAAGACGGAAAGACCGTAAAGAAAGTGAGGAACGCCATTGGCGTTCATGACGAGGATCCAGCCCTGGTGGAGATGCCAGCGGGCACTTACACCGTCCTGGCTGAATCCGAGCGCTATGGCATGGTGAAAGTTAAGGTTGTCATTAAGCCGGGGAAACTGACAGCGGTCAATCTGGAATACAACAAGCCGTCGCAAGGCGGTCCTTCAAAAAGCAACAATGACTTGGTGCGTTTGCCGAACGGCTCTATAGTTGGATGGCGAGCTGAAGTATCGTCACAAGCAAACGCAGTTGGGCCAGCACAAGTGAAATAGGCATTAGAATCTGACCTCAAAACCGGCAACGGCGAAAGCGCCCGACATCGCCTCCGCGTCGGTCCCCGACACGCTCGCGAAGCTCAAAGTCAATCCCGAGATCGGGCTTACGCGTGCCGAAGTGGACACCCGCCGGAAGGAGAACGGCTACAACGAAGTGGCGAAAAAAAAGGGCCACCCGGTCCTCAAATTCCTCCGGAAATTCTGGGGAATCTCCGCGTGGATGCTCGAGCTGATCATGGTTCTGTCCGCCGTGCTCGGAAAGTATTCGGACCTCATCGTGGTGGGCGCGCTGCTGGTGATCAACGCCGTGTTGAGCTTCATGCAGGAGAGCCGGGCAGCCGGTGTCGTTGCGGCACTGCGGAAGCGATTACAGGTCAATGCGCGCGTCCGCCGCAATTCGAGCTGGCAGGTCATTCCCGCCCGGGAGCTGGTTCCCGGTGACATCGTCCGCGTGCGACCCGGCGACATCATCCCGGCAGACGTGAAACTCCTCACGGGAGCGTTGACCGTAGACCAGTCCGCTCTCACTGGCGAATCGAAAGACGCGGACAAGAAGCCGGGCGAAGTGCTTTCGTCGGGATCTGTCGTCCGCCGGGGCGAAGGCAACGGGGTGGTCATGCTAACCGGGGCGAAGACTTACTTCGGCCGCACCACGCAACTCGTGCAGGAGGCGCGTCCGACACTTCACATTGAGGCGGTGGTGGCCAAGGTCGTCCGCTGGCTCTTTGTCATCGTTGGCGCTCTGCTGGGCGTGGTGATCGTGCTGTCGCTGATCCGTGGCGCGCCGCTCATCGAAATGGTCCCGCTCATGCTCGTTCTGTTGATGAGCGCGGTGCCGGTTGCACTTCCCGTTATGTTTACTGTGAGCATGGCCGTCGGGTCGAAGGAGCTGGCGCAACGCGGCGTGCTGGTGACGCGCCTCAGCGCCGCGGAGGATGCCGCGACGATGGACGTGCTCTGCGTGGACAAGACCGGCACGATTACGATGAACCAATTGGCCGTCACCGGCATCATCCCGCTGGAGCATGCGACGGAAGCCGATGTGTTGTTTGCTGGTGCCCTCGCGTCCCAAGAGGCCAACCAGGATCCGATTGACCTCGCTTTCCTCGCCGCAGCGAAAGATCGGCACACTTTCGACAACCTTCCCAAGGTCACACCCGTCTCCTTCGCACCGTTCGATGCGAAAAACCGGCGAACAGAAGCCGTGGTGGAACAGAACGGGCAGCGACTGCGTGTGATGAAAGGCGCTGTGCGAACCGTCGCCGAGGCCTGTGGACTTCAACCTCCGGCAATCGAGACGTTGGAGGCACGCGTCAGCGAATCCGCCGCGAAGGGCTATCGGACGCTGGCGGTGGCGCGTGGCCCCGAGACTGGCGCTCTTGCGTTGGTCGGTTTGGCGACGTTGTATGATCCGTTGCGACCGGACGCCAAGCAACTCATCGCCACACTCCACGATCTCGGTGTTCCGGTGAAGATGCTCACCGGAGACGCACTGCCGGTGGCGTGCGAGATCGGTCAAGGAGTTGGGTTACCCAACATCCGACGCGTGGCGGACCTGAAGGCCGCGGGTGCTCAGGCTGGCAACGAGGCCGTAGACTTGTTGGCGGGCGCGGATGGTTTCGCGGAGGTGTATCCAGAAGACAAGTACATCGTGGTGCAGCACCTGCAGGCTGCGGGGCATGTAACCGGCATGACAGGTGATGGCGTCAACGATGCGCCCGCCTTGCGCCAGGCCGAAGTGGGCATCGCTGTCAGCACCGCAACCGATGTCGCCAAGGGTGCCGCGAGTGTCGTCCTGACCGAACCGGGATTGACCAACATCGTGGCGTTGGTCGAGCAGGGGCGAACCATCTACCAGCGGGTGTTGACGTGGATCGTCAACAAGATCAGCCGGACAATCCTGAAGGCTGCTTTTGTAGCCATCGCGTTCGTGGTGACGGGCAAATTCGTCGTCTCCGCCTTTGCGATGCTGCTCTTGGTCTTCATGACGGACTTCGCCAAGATCGCGCTGGCCACTGACCACGTTCGACCATCCAAGAAACCGGAGACGTGGAACATCGGGGGCTTCATCATGGTGTCCGTGGTGCTGGGCGTTGCGATGGTCGCGGAAACGCTCCTCTTCTTGTGGGTCGGCTGGTCGCGATTCGGTTTGGCGACCAACAACGATGCTCTCTACACTTTTAGCTTCCTGATGTTGCTCTACTTTGCCGCATTCTCCGTCGTGTCCGCGCGCGAGCGCCGCTGGTTCTGGGCGACGATGCCCAGCAAGACTCTTGTGGCGGCCCTCATGGCGGATGCGCTCACAGGTACCATTTTGACGGTCGTGGGCCTTCCGGGATTAAGGCCGTTGCCTTGGTGGCAGACGCTCGCGGTATTTGTTTATGCCATGGTCTCGTGCCTCATCGTCAACGATGCTGTGAAGGTCGCGATGATCAGATGGCGCGTTCCTAACGCCGTGGCCAAGAAACCGGTCGATGTCACCCCGCAGATCGCCAAGCGTGCCTATGAACTGTACGAACAGGGAGGCCGCCAGGACGGTCGAGCAGCTCAGGACTGGGGCCACGCGGAGCGGGAGATCCGGAAAGATGAACCCCATAAATAAACAGACGCGAACAACCCGTCTGAAGTCGAAACGATGACTAATACCAAGTCAGGGCAAAGTCCACAATCTGAGTACGGCGGATGGCCTCTCTACTCGGCGAGTTGGGCATGCACGAGTTCGCACAGCTTCACGGCCAATTGGTCTTTCACCGCGTAGTGAACACATTGTCCGTTCCGCCGACGAGAAAGAACGCCGCCGGCAGTTAGCAACGCCAGATGCTTGGAGACATTGGCCTGGGTGGATCCGACGGCCGCCACAATCTCGTTCACACTCCGGGGCTCCTTGCAAACGGTCTGCAGAATCCGCAGTCGCATCGGCTCCCCCAGTACCTTGAACCGGCTGGCAATCCGTTCCAGTTCCTCGGCGGTCAGAACCCGTGTGTGTTTTCTAATTGACATATAGTTATATGGTTATATATTTATAGCATGAATTCACCGATTGTCCACTGCAAAACCGTCGCCGAAGGAGGAGTCGCCCTGTGAGCATCGAACGCTACATCCGCACCGTCGCCGGGTCGTTCATCCTTATCAGCCTCCTGCTGGCGCACTTCGTCAGCCCCTACTGGCTCTGGTTCACCGCCTTCGTCGGCGCCAACCTGTTCCAGTCCGGCATCACCCGCTGGTGCCTCATGGAAGACATCCTCAAGAAATTCGGCGTCGGCGGCTCGTGCTGCGCCACGCCACCCGCCAAGTGAAACGCCTCCTCATCCTGTCGCTGCTGGCCGCCCTGTGCGGCGCCCGCGCACCGGCCCAAGAGCCCCGCGCGCTGACGCTGCCGCAGGCCTTGAAACTCGCGTTGGACAAAAATCCCGACCTCGCCACAGCCCAACAACGCCTCGCCGCCGCCCGGGCCGCCCTGCGCCAGGCCGATGCCGCGTTCTGGCCCCATCTGCGCGTCAGCGAAAGTTATGCCGCCAGTGATAATCCCGTCCAGGCGTTCATGATGACGCTCAACCAGCGCGCGTTCAGTCTCAACTCGAACTTCAATCATCCCGACACCACCGATAATCTGAACACGAAACTGCTCGCCACCTACCCCCTCTACAATGGCGGCAGCGATCTCGCCGCCCGCCAAGCCGCCCGTCTCGGTGCCGAGGCCCGCGCCAATTCCCTCGACGCCGTCCGCAACGAACTCGTCTTCTCGGTCACCCGAAGCTTCTACACCATCGGCAAAGCCCGCCGCTTCGTCAGCACCACGGAATCCGCCGTTGCCAGTATGGAATCCAATCTCAACCTCGCCAGCAATCGCTTCGTGCTGGGCTCCGTCCTCAAGACCGATCTGCTCGACGCCGATATCCGCCTCGCCGACGCCCGGGAAAACCTCGTTCTCGCCCGCAACGCCCTCGCCATCTCCGAAACCATCTTCCGCAACATCCTCGGCATCGGCGAAACCGGCAACGTCACCGCCGCCGAGATCCGGTTCACCGTGCCCATCGACTCCGTCACCGGGCCGCTCGACGTTTCGCAGCGGCCAGAGTTGCTCGCCGTGCAGAAAATCGTTGCGGCATCCGAACGCCAGGTGCGAACCGCCATCGGCGGCCATCTCCCGCGCGTCAACGCCTTCGCCAGTTACGACCTTGATAGCGCCGATACCCGCCAGTTCGAGAATAGTTGGATTGCCGGTGTCAGTGTCGAACTCGATGTGTTCGATGGGTTCCTCACCCGTGGCAAAGTCGCCGAGGCACACGCCAACCTCGATGCCGCCCGTGAAGAATTGCGCCGCACCGAGTTGGCGCTGCAGCTCGAAGCCCGCGAAGCTCAACTGAATCTTCAAGAAGCGCATGCCCGGATCCAAACGAGCGGTCGCGCCGTCTCACAAGCTGAAGAGAGCCTGCAGATCACCAAGGAACGCTACGGCAGCGGTCTGGCCCTGTTGACGCAGTTGCTCGACGCCGAAACGGCGTTGACGTCCGCCCGCCAGCGCCGCGTGGCCGCCGAGGCCGACTGCGAAATCGCCCGCGCGGCCCTTGATAAAGCCTTGGGACGTGAATGGAAGGAATGAAGATGAACACGCGCACATTCGTGATTTCGCTCGCGGCACTGGCCGTGTTGAGCGGCTGTAGCCGACATGAAGGAGCCGGGCCGCAAGCGCCGGTGGTCGACGTGCAAACGATGGTGGCGCAACTTCAGCGCGCGCCCGACACGTATGAAGCTGTCGGTACCGTCCGTTCAAAACTCACGGCCACCGTGTCGGCCAAGGTAATGGCCAGCATCCAGCACATCCGCGTCAAGGCGGGCGATTCTATCCGCGCGGGCGAAGAGCTGGCGAGCCTCGACGACCGCGATATGCGCGCCGAGTACGAACGCGCCAAGGCGGATTTCCTTCGTTACAAGGCGCTCTTGGAAAATCAGGCGGCGACGCCCGCCGAGTTCGAGGCCGTGCAATCCCGGTACCGCGTGGCCGAAGCCAACGTAAGTTATACGAGGATCACCGCGCCGTTTGATGGCGTCGTCGGCCAGAAGTTGTGCGAAGTGGGAGATCTCACCGCGCCGGGCAAACCGCTGTTCGTGGTCGAGCAGCCCACCGATTTTCAGCTCGATGTTCAAGTGCCGGAACGGCTGGCAGGCACGGTCGCCGTCGGCCATGACGTCCGCGTGGCGATCGACGCCACCGCCGATAACTGTCCGGGCACGGTCGCCGAAGTCGATCCCGTCGGTGACCCGTCCCTCCGCAGTTTCCTTGTCAAGATTGACCTTCGATGCAGCAAGCCCCTGAAGTCGGGCATGTTTGGCCGCGCTCAGTTTGACGTCGGCCAACGGTCGGGACTGTTTCTGCCCAAGCCGGCCGTCCACGAACGCGGACAATTGACCTTCGTGTTCGTCGCCGACGGACATGCCCGCCTGCGGTTGGTAAAGGCGGGCAACGAAACCCCGGCAGGCGTGGAAATCCTCTCCGGGCTGCAACCCGGCGAACGGGTCATCACGAACGCCAACGGCGAGCTGTCCGACGGCTCGGTGACTCAGGAAAAGTAATGGAGCCTCACGCTCACCAGTTCGGGTTCGCGGCTAAAATCGTCCGCTTCTTTATTGATTCGAAACTGACGCCGTTGATCGTCGTGGCCGCTGTGCTCCTCGGTGTCGGCGCGGTGGTGCTGTTGCCCCGCGAGGAGGAGCCGCAGATCGTCGTGCCGATGATTGATGTGTTCGTGCGCGCGCCGGGTATGTCTTCGAAGGAGGTCGAGGAGCGTGTCACGCGACCGATGGAAAAACTGCTCTGGGAAATCCCCGGCGTCGAGTACATCTACTCCACGTCCAGCCCGGGCATGTCGATGGCGATCGTCCGGTTCTATGTTGGCCAGAACGAGGAAGAAGCCATCGTCAGGCTCAACCAGAAGATGTTCGCCAACTTCGACCTCATTCCGCCAGGCGTATCGCAACCGCTGATCAAACCGCGCCGCATCGATGATGTCCCGATCCTGGCGTTGACATTGCACAGTGCGCGTTATGACCATTTCACACTGCGTCGCATTGCGGCCCAATTGGACGACGCCATCAAGCAGGTCAAGGATGTCTCCGCAACCACGCTGATCGGCGGGTTGCGGCGCCAGGTCCGCGTGCAGCTCGACGCGGCGAAACTGTCCGCTTATCACATCGATCCGGTTCGGCTGGTGGCCATATTGCGCGATGCCAACCAACAATTGGCCGCGGGCGGTTTTTCGCAGGAAAACCGCGAAATATTGATCGAGACAGGTGGATTCCTCAAAGATGCCGACGACGTGGCGGCGGTGGTGGTCGGCGTCCGCGACGGCAAACCCGTCTACTTGCGCGATGTGTCCCTAATTGTCGATGGCCCGGAAGAGCCCAGCCAATACGTGCTGTTCGGTACGCGCGCGGCCACCGAGGAACCAGCCGTCACGATTGCCGTCGCCAAACGCAAAGGAACCAACGCGATCCGGGTCGCCGACCGCGTGTTGGCCAAGGTGGATTCGCTCAAGGGCATCGTCGTCCCGAGCGACGTGTCGATCACCATCACGCGTCACTACGGCCGCACTGCCGAGGAAAAATCCAATGAACTGCTTTTCCACATGGCCATCGCAGTGCTCGGCGTCACCCTGTTGATTGCATTGGTGCTCGGCTGGCGCGAATCGGCGGTCGTGGGCGTGGCGATTCCGGTGACGTTGGCGCTGACACTCGCGACGTTTTATTTCCTCGGCTACACGCTGAACCGCATCACCTTGTTCGCGCTGATCTTTTCCATCGGCATCCTCGTCGATGATCCGATCGTCGATGTGGAGAACATCGTCCGTCATTTCCGCTTGCCGAAGAACAAGGGCCGGCCGTTGCTCGACGTCACGGTCGAAGCCATCAACGAAGTCCGCAGCCCGCTCATCCTGGCCACGTTGACGGTGATCGCCGCAATCCTACCAATGGCGTTTGTCAGCGGGTTGATGGGGCCGTATATGCGGCCGATCCCTATCGGGTCGAGCGCCGCGATGATGTTCTCGATGTTCGTGGCGTTTGTGGTGACACCCTGGGCAGCGTACCGAATGCTGCGGCAACGAGCTGCCGCCGGTGGCGGCCCTCACGAGGACGAGAAGGAGGATTGGACGACGCGGTTGTATCGACGGGTCATGGGCCCCCTGATTCATCACCCGAAATGGCAGACGATGTTCCTGGTCTCCCTGGTGTTACTATTGCTCGGCGCGTGCTCGTTGTTCCTGCTGAAGGCGGTCAAGGTGAAGATGCTGCCGTTCGACAACAAGAGCGAGTTCCAGATCATCATCGACATGGACGAAGGGACGACACTGGAGCAAACCGCACGCGTCGCGCGGGAAATCGCCGCCGCGGTGCGCCACGAACCCGAAGTGACCGATTATCAGGTCTACGTCGGCACGGCGGCGCCGTACAACTTCAACGGCTTGGTGCGTCATTATTACCTGCGGCACGGGCCGAACGTGGCGGACATTCAGGTAAACCTGGTCGCCAAACACCAGCGGCACGCACAGAGTCACGACATCGCCAAGCGCGTGCGCCCGGAAGTACAGGCCATCGCCGCAAAATACGGCGCGGGTGAAAATTGCCGAAGTGCCGCCCGGTCCGCCGGTGTTGCAGACGTTGGTGGCGGAGATTTACGGGCCGGATTATCAGCAGCAAATCGACACCGCCCGCAAGGTGCTCACCATCTTCCAGAACACGCCGGGCGTCGTCGATGCCGACTGGTACATGGAAGCCGATCAGCCAAAACTGGTGTTCCACATCGACCGCGAGAAAGCGGCGTTGCACGGCGTATCGGCTGACGAGATCGCGAAAGCCCTCGGCATCGCCGAAGGCGGGCTGGAAACCGGCCTGCTGCATCAGCCGCTGGAGAAGGAAGATGTCACCATCGAGGTCCGCCTGCCCGTCGCGCAACGGTCGCACCTCAACGACCTTTTGGCGATGCAGGTCGGCGGCGTGGCGCTTGGCGAATTGGTGAAAGTCGAAGAAACGGTCGCCGACAAAAGTATTTATCACAAGAACCTGATGCCCGTGGTGTACGTCACCGCCGATGTCGCCGGCGCGGAGGAAAGTCCCGTGTACGGCATCCTCAAGCTGAACCAGAAACTCGCGCCGCTCGGTCTCGAGATTCTGTCGACCCATCAACCGTTCTCGACGGAGCGCCTGTCGATGAAGTGGGATGGCGAATGGCACATCACCTATGAAGTGTTCCGCGACTTGGGCGCGGCCTTTGCCGTGGTGTTGGTGCTGATCTACGTGCTGGTGGTCGGCTGGTTCCGATCGTTCAAGACGCCATTTATCATCATGGCGGCAATCCCCTTCTCGTTGGTCGGCATCCTGCCCGCACACTGGGCGATGGGCGCGTTTTTCACCGCAACCTCGATGATTGGGTTCATCGCCGGAGCAGGGATCGTCGTGCGCAACTCGATCATTCTGGTGGACTTCATCGAATTGCGCGTGCGCGAAGGCATGCCGCTGGCCGAGGCGGTAATCGAAGCTGGCGCCGTGCGGTTTCGCCCGATGATGCTGACCGCGGCCGCCGTGGTGGTGGGTGGTAGCGTGATCCTGTTCGACCCGATCTTTCAGGGGCTGGCCATTTCCTTGATGGCCGGCGAAGTCGCTTCTCTGCTGCTGTCCCGCATGGCCGTGCCCGTGATCTACTATCTCGCGATGCGCAAGGGCGTCGCGAAATTGTCAGGCTGACAGTTCTTCAAACTCCTGTGTTGTGAAGTGAACCACTAATTTGGTCATATTATGAATACTCCCCGTCGAATCATTATCATCGGTGGCGTCGCCGGAGGCGCCTCGGCCGCCGCAAAGGCCCGCCGCGTGGATGAAACTGTGGAAATCCATATCTTTGAACGTGGCCCCTATATTTCCTTCGCGAATTGCGGCCTCCCCTATTTTATCGCCGGCGAAATCGACGACCGAGCGAAACTGATCGTCATGACGCCTGAAACGTTTTGGGCGCGTTCTCGCGTGGAGGCTCATGTGAACCATGAAGTCTTGTCCATCGACCGCGCAGCCAGAACAGTACGGGTCAAGGGTCCAGATGCCCACGAGCGAGAGGTGCCCTATGACAAACTGATTCTCAGCCAGGGAGCGAAGCCGATTGTCCCACCCATCCCCGGCGTCGATTTGCCGCACGTGTTTACGTTGCGCGACATTCCGGATATGGATCGAATTGTAACCTTCCTGAACGAGCACAA
>Ga0265338_10007106_pt1 | contig 14027 bp, 4 predicted proteins | sample 42126metaG_FD_193579 | JGI IMG/M metagenome (GOLD analysis project Ga0265338, IMG submission 193579) | Rhizosphere microbial communities from Carex aquatilis grown in University of Washington, Seatle, WA, United States - 4-21-26 metaG | ecosystem: Host-associated > Plants > Roots > Rhizosphere >... | reverse complement strand
TACTCTAAAAACATCTCTTCCTATTCCTCTTGCGAGCATACGCTCAACCATAGGATCTAATCCTTCAACCCTTCTTTGGCTATTATGACTGGCCAATACTCTCTGAGCATCTCTAGTCTGTCTAGCAAGAATCTCCGGGTCTATTGCGTCTCTATCACCTAATCTTTCCGCGATACGCTCCTCTCCTCTTCTTGTGACGATAGGCAATCGGAGTGCCGTACCTGTTCTCGCAAGAGCACCGCTTAGTCTTCTTCTGTTACCAGGATCTACTTGCACTACTTCTTCTAAAACTGATCCTGCTACTGCTGGTCCACCCTGACCTGGTCCTGCTGCTACGGAGGGAACTGCCGGAACGAACGGTGGGACTAGTCCTGGCTCTGGTGCCGCTGGAACTGGTGGGATTCCTCCAGGTGGATTCGTTGGAGGTTCTGCTGGAACCGCTGGGATTACCCCTGGTGGAAGCGTTGGAACGTCTGCCTGCGAAGTTGGCTCTGGTGCCGCTGGAACCGGCGGGATTACTCCAGGTGGATTCGTTGGAGGTTCTGCTGGAACCGCTGGGATTACCCCTGGTGGAAGCGTTGAAGGTTCTGGTGCCACCGTAGGCGGAGGACCCCCCGTTGGCGGTGGCGGCGGGAACGGACCCCCCGTTGGCGGCGGTGGTGGTGGGAACGGACCCCCCGTTGGTGGTGGTGGTGGTGGCGGCGGCGGGAACGGACCCCCCGTTGGCGGCGGCGGTGGTGGTGGACCGAATGTTGGCAGAGGTGGAGGCAGTGGTGGTAGTGGCACTTCATTATTCAAGAGATAACGAATAGCATCCTGACATACTACTGGATCAATAACGGCAGCCCCACTCAAACCTCTCACTCTTGCAGCAAGGACTGCTTCATCAGAAGCACCATAAATACCAATAAGATGAGTAAGCCTTGCCATCGCTCGACGATTCAAGCGAGGAAATGTATTGTTATTCCATCGAGGAGATCCAGAACCTCCCTCATAATTATAAGTATTGTTAAAAGAAGTATTTAACCTGTTCCATATATCTACTCCTCCGATAAAACCGCCACTCAAACGTCTCTGATCTCTCCGAGAAAGAGGTAAAGGAATACGGTGAGTAGTACGTGTATTAACCACTTCCAATCTCCCTCTCCCAAATCCTCTAGCAAGCAGACGTCCATCATCAATCGTAATAGGTCTGCTGCTTGCCATCAACCCTCTTCTCCTCACTATCCAGTTTGCAGCTCGAGTCTGGTTTTGTAAGCGAGGGTCAGCTAAACCTGCATCTTCATTGCCTAATATACGACGATATGATCGATAACGTTCCTTCGTCAGATACCCCAGGATAGGGACACCAAAAACGCCCCCCACAGCTGCCCCAAGAACATCCACCGACGCACCAAGAAGAGGAATAGAACTTGCTGCTGCCATGTAAGCACCAATTCCGCCACCAGCACCTATTAGTGCACCATATAAACCACACTGTGCCGCTCTCAAAACCTGGACTCTTCTGTTTTCTGCAGGCAAACTCCAGCCATAAGCAGCACCTATTGTGGCGCCCGCCGCCATACCTCCCAAAATGATATATCCAGGATGGTTACCTGAGGTAATCCATTCTCTCGCTTCTTCGCCAAAGCCCACTATCCCTGCTGCCTGATGCTGAGAGTCAGGGACAAAAACAATATGCATCTGCCCATTCGCTCCCATTTCTTTCACCGGATGGACATGCGTCCCATCAGGGAAAGTAAACTGTTTACCATTATTGGTGATATGAATCTCTTGAGGATTCCATCCTTGCTGTCTGACACTCCAATCACCATGCCCCTTATAGTCAAATACCATATGTAGCTTTGCGATTTCTGGGATTTGACCAAGCAAAGCAGTATAATTATCGAACCCTGTACGAGAGAAAACTTCATTACCATATGCATCGTATACCATACCATCAGAAGATAAACCATGAGATTGTAGGGTTACTCCTGAGAGTGTTAATCTGTCGCCATTTGGAGCGGCGATATTTACTTTATCTTTTGCAATCTCCATCAGATACTCTTGAGGTACTCTTTCTGGCAAAGTAATGGGATTAATCTGATATTCAGCATAAGGAGATGCACTATTATTGAGAGTTAACGTATTACCATTTAAGGCTCCGTATCCTTGCCATGTCATCTTACCACCATCCATGCTAAAGTAGGCGTACATGTTTCCATCTGGGGAAACGAGACCTACACCTTTCCCAGTATCCACAAAAACATATTGAGAAGAATCGATAAGTTTTCCATCCTGTTCTATACGCAATTGAGAAAAGAGAGAAAGGTATCTATCTCTATCACTTGCAGAAAGATGGTTTCCATTTAATTCAAACAGAATGGGATGAGGATTATTGGGATTAATAGCCATGTAATCAGTCACATCACCACTCACATACTCTGGCTCCGGACCTGCCTGCGGAAGTAATTCCTTCCCCGACAAATCTAATATCCCCCACTCAGCCACACTTGCATGTTCTCTTAAAATATATCCACCATCACCAGCTATGATACTTACATGATTTGTCTGGAAAAGAAAATCATTATTATCAGCTTGATCCGCTGTCATAAGTGGAGTCTCAGGATGATGAGCATCAACGAAGGTAAACGTATGACCATCGTGATTATAGAGAATTTCGTACGGGATAGGTTGTCCTGCAACATTTTCAAAATGGAGATTTCCCAGCGTTGCCTCTAACTCCTGTTGCTGAGCAGGAGAGAGAAGCTCATGTAGTTGTTCAGGTGTCATTCCTTCAATCTTAATATTGCCTAGATGAACAACAGTCCCAAGTTCACCAGAAACATCAGGAAGACCTGTCTCAGGTGCCCCGGGTACACCAGAAGTTTGTCCTTCAACAACATGTTCAGGCAATTGCCCACTGCCGTGGATTGAAGAGAGATACTCGACAGCATGAGTATGAGGATCATAGACGACTGCGCTGACGGTACTGGAATTAAAGACATTCCAGCCACCTTCTTGCTGATTTACTTCTGTTGCAATATCTCCACTACCATTATGCAATGTCCCCGATGGAAGACTGTGAATTAAGTGTTGGAGATTACTTTGATTGACAAACATATGCGTTATCGTACTTGCGGGAACAGGTTGTCCATTGACCATGAACGTTTCACCCGCACCGGAAGACTTGCCATCAAGGGGGAGGTCCACATATCGATTAGCACCGCTTCCCTTCATAGGAAGGAGGATGTTGGTCTGCTTCCCATTTATTTCTGTCTGGAATAAGACATGTGTTGCACTCCCACCATCTTCTTGCTCAATACGAAGATAGGTACCTCCATTATGCCTGACCAGTAACGTGTGGAGATCTTGTTGCGGATTTGGCTCACCTTGAGCTTCTGTCACATGCTCAAAATGCGTACCATATTGACTCAAAAATTCATGCGTTGGGATACTTTGTCCTTCTGGTCCCGACGCCGGAGGAATGGAGATAGGAGGCAGCGGCGGTGATTTCAGATCATGTACTTGCAATTTGCCAGTAACAAGATCAAGTTGCCCTTCTTCAACCGTTGCATTCGTATCAGTGTTAATAATAATAACTCCGTGGCTTTGTGTTGCCCGTACTCCCTTCATGTTCCATAAAAATTCCGTATGGCCACTGGGAGCCTGACCAAGATGCCCTGTCATCAGCACTGCATCATGATCCTCCGGATCGACTAGCTTCATCGTTACTTCTCCGTGCGACTGATCAATTATCAACTCAGGATGCTGCACGACGGTTCCATTCCTCTCAACCTGAACATGCTCCAATGTGTTAACAACTTGCGGTAAGTCATCTCTATCGATAACCGCTACTCCTTTTACAGTTTCGTAAGCGCCATTGACTTCTTGTAGTCCTTCAACTTTGAATTTCCCTATCTGCGTAACTGATTCCTCTCCTGAGCCAACTTCATGAATAAGCTTTGATAAATCCAGCTGATCTGGAAGTTGATTAGGGAGCCCTTTCGCTTCTGCTGCCGTCATCCCGTCATGGATGACTAATGTCACCATCTGGCTTTGTTTATCTATCGCATAGGTTACGACATCTGAATCTTTATTCCAGATCAGTACCGGCTCTCCGTTGTTATCTTGTATCATGACATCCTTCAAAAGTACGTTTTGGGGAGGATCTTTATCTACCAGCTCAAAGTGCCCTGTCTTTGGATCAAATTTCAATAATGGAGTAAGCTGCTCTGTCCTCCCATCCACTACTTTTTCAAATTTCATATGATCTGTCATCCCAATACTCAATTTTTGGAAATGCTCGGGAGACATCAAATATACATGCGTCTCTGCATCCCCTACATACAACGCACCAGTACCACCTTCACTCCGGTAGAATCCTTGCACTTCCAATGGTCCTATCTTTTCTGTCTGAGTATTTTTCGCTACAGCTTGTTCGAGATTCTCACTCCATTTAGTAAAATCAAATTCCTGCCACTGGAGATCTTCCCCTGGTTTTCCTGTATAATCCAAAGCCTCCTGGCTTACCTGAATTGTTAATTTCCCACCATCATAATCGATAATTGTCTTCGGTGCTGCCTGCCACTTCATCCCTAAATCGTCTATAGTCTTTGTACCCTCTGTAACCGGTATCAATGCTGGTTCTGGATTCTGCACCAATGGCTCGCCTGTCTTCTGATCTGCTATTATAAGCACTGGATTGCCTCCTTTATTCTCCAATACTATATCCACTGGTATTGGTTGTTTATCCGGACCAATAATTTCAATATGTTTTGCAGCGACATCTTCTGCCCGATCCAATTGGTCTGTGGTCAGTACCCGATGATCTCCGTCATACAATCCGTCTTTTTCTACCTTAAATCCTTGCACCTCAACTTTAATATCCTTCCCTACGGGAATCACATCCTCAGGAATTGGCGCTGCAGTCTGTTGGAATTCAAGTTGATCTTGTGTTCCGGGCTTTAGAATAATTTCGCCAAGAGCTCCATTTGCCCCTCCAGTGACTTCTATTTTCCCATCGGGCGTAATGGTAGCTTCAGCAACTAATTGTTGATTTTGGTAGAGTTCAAATGTTGAACCTTTCCCATCAATGGATGTTATTTGTAAGGAAATATTGCTTCCTTCCGCCATATGAGCAGGCAGAATAGAGCTAATACTCTCTACCTGTGCTGCTGGAAGAATTTCTTGACGGGTAGCACTATCAATAAGATCGCCGCTAGGATTAAGAGTCACACCATTCACTGTTAATTCAGTTTTACCACCTGATGTAAAGTTGACCTGAGTATCTTCAACAACCATTACAGAGACAGGCTGCGTTTCATTAGGAACAAAAAAACTCGTACGAGAACCATCTGGCGTTTCCTCAATAAATTTGAATTTTCCCGAAGGGTCATCGTAGGTCAATTCTCCAACAGTCTTACCTTCAGAAACAGCAACAAATCCACCATGACCGTTATATTCATACAAAACATTCTGCGATCCGCTGACTTTCACCTGGGTGAATACATCTTCAAACTGTACTAAACGCTCTGCTGAAATTCCCTGACCCCCATCTACTCCTGCTAGTTCACCATTATTAAATGTGTCCCCCAAAGCAACAGGTATTCTATCTTTTCCTACATATAATTCTACCCCCGTATGAGGCAGATCTCCTTTCGTAATATCTGCGGTGAGAATTGCCTCAGATCCACTGCTCTCTGTAGTGGGTACAGCTGGGGTAGAAGCGCCGATACCTTCACCACCTAAATGGCCTGGTTGGGCGGCTTGTTGATAGTCAACAAGCTGCATATTACTCGTTCCTGTTTCGCCCGGTACGATAGGAGGATGAGCACCCCCTGATCCTTCAACAGCGTTATGGATAACACTAGAACCTTCACCGATAATATCTTTTACATCATGGATAATATGAGCTCCTTCTCCAAAAAATGCTTCTGCTTCAGCTGATGCAGAAGGCTGAGGTGAGCCACCTGATCCTTCAACTGCCCCTGCTATAGCATGAGTTCCTCCTCCTATCAAAGCCGATGCTACTGCTCCAGCGCCTCCACCCAATAACGCACCTCTTTTCGCTGATTGCCTCGCTCTTGCTCTGACAAATTTATTTACTATTCTCCTTTGCCTTCTTTTTTTCTTTTTATCTTTGATGTCTCTTCCTTCTTCTGCTGCGACTGCTGTTGCGACTGCATTTGCTTCATCGCCAGTACTAAACGTTACGTCACGCATTTGGGAAGCAATATCAAGCCCCGCTTCATCTCGTGCAGAGGCTGCTCCCCTCCGCCATCCCATAACTGCCCCAAAACCCGCTCCAACAATTGTTGAAGCAAGAACAGTAGCAGGAAGAGCGACAACTCCGCCCACACCCATGGCGCTAGCACCTGTTATTGATCCGGCAACAATCCCTTTTTTCAAAACTGAACGAAGAACTGACTTACCTGCATACGTTGCTACATCTTTTGCTGCTCGTGATCGAGAACTTGCGGTTTCCGCTATTGCTACTTCTAATGCTTGTTCGAAGGTTGTGCCTTCAACAGCAAGAGCGTCCGTAAAAAGTCCCACGATTTGCTGAAGTTCTCCCGCAGCTCGCACTTTTACTAAGTCTATTTTTTCAGCATCAGCATCAGTTTTACCGAACTTGATTTCTAATTGACGATCAAAGAATTCGTCAAGTGCCGTGCCGGTGGTTTGTCCCGTTGAGATAAGAGCTTCCGTTGTTGTCAGGACTCCTGATGCCATCGCCTCATCAAGCACTGTCGCCAGAGTATATGCGTCCAGCTCCCGATGTTTTTTTTGTAGTTCTCGCACTATGTCTGAATCTTGTAGTGCACCAGCTAATCGTGCTCTTCTGAATTCTCCTGCACTACGATCTTGATCGGTATCTTGCTCTACCGCTCGTGCCTGAGCGCTTGTCGCAAGATATTCTTTGAGTACTTGCCCCAGTGCTGCTGATTCATTGGCATCCAATGTTATATTTATTGCTTCTGCCGCTGTTTCTCCTATGTCTCCATCTGGAATGGACCGTGCAACCGTTGCGATAGCACCTGAAACCCCTGTTCGCTCATTAACATACATCCCTACGAGTTTGTCTCCATACTCTTCAATTGCTCCGTCAACATCGCCTGACTCAATTTGATTTCTTAATTTGGCAATTGTTGCCGCTTTGTCTTTGACGGTTTGTCGTATTTCAAGACTGAGTGCCTTACTTAATGCCTCCCTGCTATCCTTTGCCCACGCTATTGGATTTCTTCTCCCCTCTCTTCCCTGTCCTTGCGCTTCTACCTGTGGCTCTTTATGATCCTGCATATACACTTCAAGTTCCTCATCAAAGGTACGAGACATTGTCTGTGCTCCTCCTGCAGCAAGTTGGAGAACTAATGCTTCCTTGGCAGCGCGATCTTGTAATCCGCCAGCACGTGCAACGTCATATGATCGTTGCGCAATTTTCCCTGTTGCTTCTGCCGCTTTCCTTGCTGCCTCTGGAGTTCTGTAAAGAGTATCTTTTGCTCCTGCTATCCGTCGTTTTGCCCAATTTTCTTCAGTGGTACCAAGACGCTGTGCTTTTGCCTCAGCACGCTCCTGCATTGCCTGCGGTGCTCGTTTGATCGTCATTTTTGCTATTGCAGTTGCTCTTCCTATTCCCTTCTTTTTGGGATCTATCTGCAATCGCGCTGTCCGTTCATCTCTCTTTTCTGCTCTTGCCTTTGCTTTTGCAGCGTTCTCACTCAACTGATGTTCTGCACGACCAACTCCTCCTGCCTCAGTTGCAATAGACTCCTTCGTCGCAAGCGTACCAGTGAGGACACGACTTTCTTGAGATGCCGCTTCAGCAACCGGAGGTTGTGGTGATTGGGGTTGAGGAGTTTCTGCCTGTGCCGCTGGAGAAACAGATTCATTTGCAAATGCTTCTATTGCAGAAACGTCACTTCCTGAAGATGCAGAAAGATCAGGAGACTCTGCCGCTGTAGAGCTTAATGTGTCAGGATGATCTGGCGGGGGCACTGACAATGTTGGTTCTCCCCCCAGATGCAGCGCTTTCTTAGCAGCAGCACCTATATTACGGAACAATCGCTTCTTTTCAGGAGGTGTGGAAGAAGAACCCCCTGAACTTTCAGGTCTTGGTTTATCCAGCACGCCAACAGCACCACCAGTATCTGGTTTTGGCGGGGCACCCTGCCCTGATGAAATTTCTGGTCCTCCTCCTGGTCCGTCTGCCATATGTTATGCAAGATATGCTTCTCTAAACTTTACAACTGTCTCTGCCAAAAATGTTTCATAATCAGCAATATGTTCTGTGATAAATTGCTGCAATTCTGTCCCGGATTTTTTATCATTGAGCATTTGTCTGAATTGCTGGGTTTCTTCTTCCGAGAGTTGCGCGAGACTACGAATAATCACAAACTCATCAAATCGCTTCTTAATATCCTGCGACATTTGTTCCCGCATCTCATGCGTCAGATTTTCAAATCCTTTTTCGTCAATAAGCTCATTAATAAAAGTAGTTACTTGTGACATAAAACTTTGTTTAAAATTCCACCATCAAATAATAGGAGATTATACTCCGTATTTCTATGATACAGAAATCGTTTCAAGCATGTCAATGAGAGACTTACGAGGTTTTTCAGTTAGAATGTTTTTTTGGTTTCAGTTTCTGAGCAGCTTTTTTTGAAGCATCAATCTCCTGCATGATCTGTTCAATAGCAGTCCGGGCAATTGAGATATCTGCCTTTGTCAAAGCTTCTTGGAATTCATTTATCATATAATTATCTGTTTTCTCTAATGCTCTTCTGTAAAAGTCACCACCGAATTTATCTGTTCCTTTCTTTACGTTTTGATATTGTATCCCGAGATTCTCTTCCAATGTCTCGTTATATAAGTTATAAAATGTTGACCAGGCAAGATGATCAATTGCCAGTTTTTGGGAAGGAGAAAAATCGTCGTACTGATTTACGATTTTCATCTTGAGACCTTCATCTGGAATCATTGCTTTGAGAATATCCAATGCTTTCATAACTTTTTATACTCTATCATATTTCCTATGCTACTTCTATTCGTGGCTCCATGTAACCAAAGATTACTCGCTGCTGCAAGAATCGCGCAATTTGTGCCTTTCCGATATTCCCTGCTCGTACTTCAGCTTGTAAAGAACCTATCGCCTCATTAAAAGTTCCTGCAGGCATTATTGCACCAGGAGGACCTCCAGGTACAGGTACAGTAAGAGCAAATTCTCTCATCAATAAATCTAACCATACATCTTCATTTACATACTCGCTATTTCTTCTATGCGCAGCGTCTCTTCCCGTTTGCCCGTTATATTGAACGGTCTCCTGGCTTGCATCCCTGTGATCAAATACCCATTGCATGAGCATATTAAAGGCAACAGTACGATTATTTTCCCGTTCAGATTCCAAGAACTCTCCAGGAATGGTATCAGCACGAGCTGTCGAAAGGGCATCAACAAGCGCTTGCTGCGTGAGAGCAAAAACACGCTCACCTACTTTATCATATTGCTCAAATGCTCGTTCATACACTTCACGTTCTGAAGATATAAGCCCTTCCCTTTCTACCCTCGCCCGCTCTTGGGCAAGTGCCATATTATTCGTTTCGACAACATCTCTTACTGCTTGAATTTCTCTTTGCCGAGTTTCCAAACGCATCTGAGCTTCTTGTTTTATTACTTCAATAGCTGGTATAGGAATAAGAGCTCCTGCTGGTAATGTCCCTGCTGCTATTCTTGCATTGACCTGCGCTTCGATTTCCTGTGCTGTCAAACTTACCAAATCAAGTTCGGCAAAGTATCCTGCACCTGTGTTTGTATAAGTCGTAAAATTAGCAGTGGGAGCAGCAATACGCGGCTCTGCCACCACTGCTCGTGCTTCCGCCATTGCACTAAATACTTCCTCTCTATGACTGTTATTTGCAGCAGCAGGCCAACCCGTTGCTCCTCCTGATCTGGTATGCGCTTCATTAATTCGATTTTGTATGACATCGAAATCTTCCGTTGCCAATGCATTCGTGTCTAAAACAATCGCTGCGAAGGCGGGTGGACCAATTACAGCCGGAGCGCTCCAGCCTTCAATCCTAGCTCTTGCCGCAGGAAGATCAGTCGTAATTGTCTCAACGGGTCTTCTCTGCTCAGTAAATCTATCAGTTGCGTTGGTTATATAATCACGCTGCGCAGTAAGTGCTGTATCCAACGAGTCTCGTACAGCACGAACTTTTTCAAATTGTTGCGTTAGTCTATCATCCCTGCTCTTGAAAGTAGTAGTTCGTAAATGTTCTCTTTGAGCATTTATCTGTTCCTGTAAGACAGCAATCTGTCTTGAAAGATTTTCCGCGGCTGGACTACCAGGAGCTACTCCCCCTAATGTAGCTCGTAAAGCAGCAATATCATCATCAACACCAGACCCACCACCTGCGACTGGTCCACGCCAGGTATTTAAAGCAGTATTAATGTCAGTATCAAGCTGATTCAATTGGTCTGTCAATGGTTGAATTGCTCCAGAGACACCTTCTATAGTAATAGTTGCGGGTACTGGTCCACCTCCAGCTGCTGTGTACTCAAGAATGGCAGTAAGTGCAACAACTTTCTGGTCAGCAGTTGCTGCAGGCGTACCAGTAACAGCTACTTTTCTCGCTTCAGTTCTTATCGTCTCCGCATTCTGCTGGTTATTTCTTCTTTGTTCACGTACATGATCTTCATAAGTTGTTATTGCTGTTGCAGCATCGGCAAGACGTGTTTGGTCTGCTGTGAGTCGAGCTTCTTGCCCTGTAAGCTCGCGTATTCTTCTTTGTGCGTCTTCTGATTGCGGTCCCGAAGCTTCTCTTCTTCTTCTCAATGTTTCTCTCGAATCACTGAGACGATTTTTCCCGTGTTCAAGCATCCTTTGGGTATCATCCCGTATTTTGTCTCCGAGAAGTCTTCTCTTGATTGTACGACGTAATGTATAAAATTCATCAGGATTAACCTGCCGCAAATCAAAGACTGCATCGGCCGTTGCAGGTGTGAGAGGAGGCCATCCTCCTGTCATTGCATTATATGCAACTCTATGCTCTCTATCATTCCTCACCCATTCTCCGTTGGGCATCTGGAATTGACAAGGATTCCCAACAGTGTCTCGCAACTCTCGCATCGCTAGTGTCCTTGCTCTTACATCAAGCGTGCGATCTTCTTGCGAGAACTGTTCATTGCCTCGACCGAACCCTTGAATATCAACTCCTCCATTCAGTACTTCTTGCCGCTGACCCATTCCAAGCTTTGCCTCTCTGAGAGCATCTGCTTCATGTTTGAGAAAATCTTCAACTGCTTTGAAATACATGGAAGGATTTGCAAGTTCAGAATTATTTCGTATTCCTTCTCTTATACCGACTTCTCCTCGTTCGTTAATAGCCAAATTTTCTACACTTACATTCCACTGCCCTCGAACAAAATCACGCTTCTCTCGATTATCATTCTGAGCGATATTTAATGCCTCCTGTGCTTTATCGATATCAATCTTTTCTCCTCTTCTGAATGCTTCAGAAATTCCCCATATCGCAGCAGGGATAGGAGCGGTAATAAGCGGTCCAAAAGGTCCTACTAATGGAGTCAGTGCTAAACCTGCTGCTGCTGCTGCCCCTGTATACGCAGCTGCTCCAGTATAAGCAGCGCCCCCTGCAAGTTTTCCTCCTCTTGTTCTTGGTGACCACAAGCGCTCTGCAACCGTAACCGTTCTTCCCAAAAGCCCACCTCGCTCTCTCGAGTTACTAATCCTTCTCCCGTGTCGTTCCCTCGGTTCACCCAACCATCCGCCAAGCCCTCGCACAAAAGCTTCATATGCCCATCCTCCAGATTCAGTTTCCATATCAATATTATCAATTGCGCGCGGGTCAACCTGAGGAAGATTGACATCAAGGAATGCTCCGGAATGTAAAGCAATCTCTTCAAGTCTGATTTGTCTTATTTCAAAAGCAGTAGCAAATCCTGCATCTGTCTTCATATACGATTCTAATGCTTCTGTCTTTATCTTACGCATCGGTATTCCCTCAGGAGTCAGGGACCCTGCTTTAATTTCTGTATAATCGTCAAACAGTTGCCGGAATGGATAATAGTCTGGATCATTGAGTTGATCCTCGACTTCACCACGGTTTTCTTCCCACCGTTCCAACAATCGATTAAGCTCATGCGTAACGACATTTGCAAAATCTTCATGCTGCTCAGGAGTTACTGCACGATCTTGCTCTGGGGTAGGTACCACATTGCCTCTTCTATCTACTGTCTCTTGAGGACGAAGTCCTTCTGCTGTGGAAAACTTTGTTTTACGATCACCTACTGCACCAAAGTCAAAGAAATTTCCTGCACTAGGCTCTGGCGTTGCTGTTGCTAAAGCAGAGTCATTATTCCCTGGTCTTGCAGCCGCGACATTAGCTTCTGGACTTAAAACTGCCATATGTTTTTATGTTAGTTGATTTAACCTGACAATTCAACTATGATCAAACTATGGCAGACCCAGGGGGAACAGAAGGACCATCGAAAGGAAGAGAAGCATCAGCAATGCCTGAGAGACGGGCTGAACAACAAGATGTTCGAAGAGTTGCAAAGGGACTAACTGAAACCAGGATACAGGCAAATCCAACAGTTGATGACCTTGCCGCAGATCCTACAGCAAATATTCTCAGAAGTACACAAACTCTTGCAAATATAAGTAGAGATTATTTAGGTAGCTTTGGAAAGGACGGTTATGTATTTCCCGATACCTCTTCTGACCCAAAGGATGGGAATCCTGTCTACGTAGTCGATGCAGACGTTAATGGTGGCAACAAAGTACGCCTTGTAAAAATTAATCCTGACCAGCCAGAGAATGCGGATACGTTAAAAACTCTCCAATGCACGGTTGAGTGGACAGACGAGAGTGGCAAGACACATACGGAAACACAACCCGTCTCCCGCCAAGCCATAGGATTTGGAAATCTTGTTGCCGAGAGAAAAAAAATAGAAGCCGGATTTCCTGAAGGACAAAAAGAGGTTATCACTGCATGGCTAGACCTTCTTGATCCAGATGCAACAGTAGATGATAGCACCCTTCCTTCAGCTAAAACTCTCCAGACAGTTGCGATTGCTGCCGGAATACCTTTAGCCGATCTCCGAACAGAGGCAGAGGATCCTATGGGAACACTTATCCAAGTATACTTAGACAACGCTAACTTAGAATTGAAATTAATAAGCGAAGGTAAGAAAGTTGTCAATGAACAAATCCATAACGAACTCCGTGCAAGACAAGCAAGTCTAACAATCGCACAAGAGCAAAAAGGTGATTATGGTATTCCTGTGCAAGTAGGTGTCCTTAAACAATTATCTCAGCAAATGCGGGCAAACGATGAAAGTACCAAAGCAATTGATACGATGTTAAGCAGTCCTGCAGTCGATACAAATGTCGACGCTGCTGCTTTTGCCCTTAAAACTTTATTAATAGAAAAAGGTGTGGATAAGACAATTGTAGATGCTCTTGGTGATCTTAAAGATGCGTCAGATTTCCTTGCACTCTTTGAAAATGATGCGGTTATGAGCATTGCAGGTACTGACCTTATTAAAGGTTTCTTTGGAGGGGACATACCTCAAGAAAAGGCACTTCTGATGGTTGACAATCTTATGGATGCACATAACGACCTCCTGAAATCTATACCACTTAACAGGAGACAAGCAATAGCACAATACGCAAGAGAACATCCTTACAAAACAGCAGGCATACTTGCACTCATCCTTGCTGCTATCCCTGTTGCTGTAGGTGCTGCAGGGACATTACTCGCAACGCAGGCGTCAGGAGCCCTGACAGGAGGAGGAAGAGGCTAAAACTGTGAAAATCTTAAAACTTCTCCACTCCTGCCTTCTCATTGAAGAACAAGATAAAGCTATCCTTATAGATCCTGGAGTTTTTACGTATCAGGAGAAGGCGCTCGATATAAACAAGCTTGAAAAACTTGATTATATTCTCATCACTCATGAGCATCCTGATCATATGCATATGCCTTTTGTGCAAGAACTCCTTGTTAAATTCCCTAATGTAAAAATAATC
>Ga0265338_10007105_pt1 | contig 14027 bp, 14 predicted proteins | sample 42126metaG_FD_193579 | JGI IMG/M metagenome (GOLD analysis project Ga0265338, IMG submission 193579) | Rhizosphere microbial communities from Carex aquatilis grown in University of Washington, Seatle, WA, United States - 4-21-26 metaG | ecosystem: Host-associated > Plants > Roots > Rhizosphere... | reverse complement strand
ATACGAACCCGTTCCGGTTGACTCATTAGTAGCTTCTCCATCAAGACCTCAGTTGCTATCGCAACTGACGCCTAATGGGGACATTTCCATCGAGTCCAATAGGGGACATTCTCAAAGAGTCGCGACATGCTGACCAGTGGCAACGTCGGCATCGGCACCCGCAGCCCACTTACCGCCCTGCATGTCGCCGCCGCGGGCGACGTGGAAATCAGTATTGAGAGCAAAGACCCGGTTGGCCGGCGTTACACTCTGCAAAGCAGCGACGACCATTCTGGCGGCTTGTCGAGCCATTGACCGCACATTGGGCGTGGCGCGAATGGTAATCATCACGAACGGCAATACCGGCATCGGCGCGACTCCGACGACCAGCCCAAATGACCGCCTCGTGGTCGTCAACGCGCACTGCGACGGGAATAACTGGATCAATTCATCCGATCGCAATCTGAAAGAGAACTTCACGCCGGTGGACGTGATGGATGTGCTGGACCGCGTGGCCGCCTTGCCCATCGCGCGGTGGAATTACAAGAGTGACAGCAATGCGCCGCATATGGGCCCGGTAGCCCAGGATTTTCGCGCGGCTTTCCAGTTGGGGATTGATGACAAGGGCATCGCCACTGTGGACGAAGGCGGAGTGGCGCTGGCGGCAATTCAGGGGTTGAATGAGAAAGTGGGAGCGGAGAACGCGGCTTTGCGCGCGGAGAATGAAGGGTTGAAAAAGCGATTGGAGAGAATCGAACACATGCTTGCTCCGAAGGAGGAAGCCGCGAAATAGATAAGCGTCGGGACGCCCGTCCTACGATTTACCAGCTATATCCCGAGAACCACACGCAGCCGATGATCATGGCGGCGACGGCGCAGGCGGTCATGAGGCGGCGATAGATATCCACCCCGTTGGCGGCGCAACGCGCGGCGACGCGTCCCATGCCCCAGGAAAATAGCGCCATCGCCAGCACCGTGCCGGCGCCAAAGGCAATTAGATACGAGATGGCCTGGGCTTTGGTGGGCAGGGCGAGCATCGGAAGGATGCCGAGGAAATGCGAACTGCCGGCGAGGCCGTGCAGCGTGCCGATGGCGAAGGCGGCGTGGGTGTGGCGTTGGTGCGCGACCGGTTCCTCGTGGCGCGCGTGGCCGTGATGCGTATGAATATGCACGTGGCGTTCGCCGTGATGTTCGTGTTCGTGCGCATGAACGTTATGCTTGAAAGCGCGGCGCAAAGTCCAAAGGCCAATTCCGAAGAGCACCACGCCCACGATTCGATCGCCCCACGAGGAGAGCAGGTTCACGGGCAATTTGTCCCGCAGCCAGAGCGAGAGCAAACCTACCAGCGCCACCCCCGAGGAATGGCCCAAACCCCAGCGCATGCCGGGAATCCACGAGCCTTTGGGACGATGCACCGCCAGCGGCGCAATGGCCGTCAAATGGTCGGGGCCGGTCACAACGTGAACCGTGCCGGCGAGCATTCCCGTGATGGCTGCAATCATGTGTTGGCGAATCTGCGTTATTGGCGGCCAAAGGGCAAAGCAATCTTTGCCCCAGTTATCAACCGAAGAATAGCCGCCAGGGGAGGATTGCGCCGCACGCGCATTGAGAAAAAGCGGTCATTTATTGGCGTGGTTCCAAGGCGATTACCTGGCTCAGGCCACGAACCTGGGCTCATGCACGGGGCCAAGGCCGTGTTTGCGCAATAATCCCACAAATTTCGCGAGTCCGCGTTTTTCATCGGAGCCAAGATGATAGTGGATGTGCCAGCCGAAGTAATCCTTCCGGAAATCCTCCGTGTATTCGGTGCGATCGCGAATGATGTGATCGAGGGTGTCCATGCCGAACTGGCGCGCTTCGGTCAATTGCCGGCGCAAGGTGGAGTTTTCAATTCCCCGGCGCAACGCCCAGACGGCGTAAACAAAGGGCAGGCCGGTCAGCTCAAACCACGCCGCGCCCAAATCAAAAACCTCGTGCTCATGCTGGCTGAACACAAAATCCAAGGCCGGGTCGCCGATCAGCATCGCGTAATCCGGCAGTGACTTGAAATCGTAGCTCGCGAGGGGTTTGAATTCCGGTTTCAAGCCGCGCTCGGCCAGCAGCACACGCAGGAGATTCACGCTGGTCAGCGAGGCGGTGTCGCAAAAAATTTCCCGCGCCTCTTCAATCGGTTTGCGATGGGCGAGCAACACGCTTTTGACTTCGCCGAGTGAGGCGATGGCCGTGCCGTCCAGGATGTCATAGCGATCGTTGAACAGGACTTCGGTGACGCTGACGAGCGCGGCGTCGAGTTCATCGCGCTGCAACATTTTGGCGAGTTCGGAGGGCGTGGTGAAAATGATTTCGTCCTCGAGCCCGCGCGTGAGCGGCACGGCGTTGAGATAACGGACGGAGCCGACGCGGAAGGGCGCCAGGGATTGTTCGAGATAGGTTTCGCGCTGGCGCTGGGAGGCGCGTTGCTCGTGTTCAAGCCGCCGCGCGAGGTCTTCCGCGGTTTCACGCGGGGCCATGCGGAGTTTTGGATTTTCTTCGGAGGGCATAAGTTATTCGCCGGGGAAATGGATCAGAGCCTGCTCACGTCGGCTCCTACTTTTGTTGGGGGATGCGTTGTAAGTCGTCATCGCGTCTCAGCGTGCTCCCTGTTGTTTGGGCGAGAGCGCCGGCTCGGTATATTTGGCGGGCGCAGCATTCGTGTTCTCTTTCTTGAAGGCCGAACGCAGGAGCCAATGGTGTTTCAGGCCCTGCACCAAATCGTCGGCGTCGACGACGGTTTTGGAAACGTTACTCAAGATATTTGTGTTCACCTGCACCTGCTGATTCAAGTTGCTCGTGAGATCGGCCAGGTGCAACAGGGTCAGATTCAAGGTCGCCAGGTTCGTGTTGAGATTTCCGACGGCGGTATCGGCGTTGCCCATGACGGAATCGAGTTTTTGATTCACATTCGTCGGCAGCAGCCAATCACCGAGGGCGCCCGGTTTGTTCAATTGGCTGGTCAAAAGGGCGAGATTACTCACGGCGGGTTGTGCGTTGACGGCGACCGTGTTCAAGTTCGAGGTCAGCGTCGTGGCGCTGGCCAGGGTGGCGGCGAGCTGGTTCGTGAGATTTAAAATATTCGGCAGCGCGGTTTCAACCTGGTCGACCACTTTCTGCAAACGGTCCTGCAAAGACGGCGCTTCGTTGGGATCGATCCAATACGAAGCCGTCAGATTCGTATAAAACACGTTGGAGTTTGCCTGCACCATCGTCTCGAGGGTGTGTTGCAGGGTCGAAATGAACAGGGAGTGATTGGTGTGTTCCAGATCGGGATTTTCCCTGGCAAGGCTCGCGGAGGCTTTTTCCCGGGCGTCGCGGATTACTTGCCACCGCAACATGGCCTGCGGCGCCTTATTGGTTCCCTCCGCGATAGTCGGGATGCCCGCCGCCCCTTTGGTGATTTGCAGCGAGCGATGGCCCAAAATATCTGACGAGACCGAAACTCGCGAGTCGTCCCAGATATAACCATAGTGCGGTTTGAGGATGATGAACTTGATGGTAACACCGAAAAAAGCGCCGGGTTCTTCGGGTATGATGTCCGTGATTTGGCCCGCCTCGAAACCCATGAGAGTCACCTTGGCGCCAACGCTGAGACCGGTCGCATCGTTGAGCGAGGTTTGATATTGGTATTTCGGCGTGAACCATCCTCTGCGTTCCGCGGTTTTGTAGATGTAATAGCCAAATCCGAATAACAACATTCCCGTGGCCAGCATCACAAACCATCCCACCGCGCGCTCCATGCGGCTGAGGCGGGTGCGAAGTTGAGGGGTTAAATCCTGAAGGGCCATGCTTATTTTCGATTGACGATTTTCGATTGACGACCGCGCGGTAACGTCTCGCGTGGGGCGCGTAAATCATCATTCGTAAATCGTAAATTCATTGTTAATCCTCTGTCGTGGCGGTGGTCCGGAGTTCGCGCACCATTTCATCACTCGCCTTTTCGACCTGTTCCCAACCGCCGAGGACGATGAAACGTTTGTCTTTCAAAACGGCGAATTGCCGCGCGCCACCGCGCCAGAGCCGCAAATCGTTGGTGGTGACGATCAACGTCATCGGACGACCGTTCGTCCATTCGTGGCCGCGCGATAATTGTTCCAATAGGTTGAGCCACCAGGCGCGATGACGCAAATCCAATCCCGCGAGGGGATTGTCCAGGAGCAGGACTTCCGGACGAAGCATGAGGGCGCGCGCCAGGCCTGCGCGGCGCTGCCAGTTGCGCGCGATCGCGCCCGGCGTGCTGTCTGCCCACGGTGCGAGTTCGGTCAATTCCAGCAGCTTCTTCACTTCCGGCTCGGCTTCGGCTTGGCTCAAGTTTCGATGGTAGCGGAGCGGCAGTGAGATGTTTTCGGAAATGGTCAGTTGATGGAAAAGCTGGCCGTTCTCGAAAACAAAACCGAGCTTCAACCGGTCGGGCAGGCGATGGTCCTCAAAAATCGGCATTTCCTCGCCGAGAAAACAATAGGTGCCGGCCACCGGCGCCATCAGGCCGCCGGTCATCATCATGAAATCGCTTTTCCCTGTGCCCTGCAAACCGCTGATGACCCACCATTGGCCCGGCGACACCGTCCAATTCACATCTTCGACCGCGATGGAATCCACGTCGCGCATGGAACTCACGGAAACGCCGCGCATTTCAAGGGCGCAACGGGTGGAAGTTTCAGGCGCGGTGCTCATCAGGTGGCAAGATAAATCACGATGAACAGCGCGTCGATCATCACGCAGGCGATGACGCTTTGCGCGACGGCGCGGACGGTGGCGTAGGATACTTCCTCCAGTCGCAACGGCTGGGCGAGGCCGTGATAGCACGTGACGATGGCAATGATGAAACCGAACAAAACGGTTTTGAGCGCGAGCAAAATGAAATCGAGGCCCGTCAATGCGCTGGCGAGTTGGCTGAAATAATCGCCCGGCCGCAACGGCACGTCCTGCATGAACGCCCAAAGATAGCCGCTGGCCAGCGCGCCGATGATGAGATAGACCGTCAGGGAAAAAATGCCGATCGCCATGCCGAGCACGCGCGGGACGACCAGGAAATGCACCGGGTCGATGCCGAGCGCTTCGAGTGCTTCAACTTCGCCCGTGGCGCGCGCGGTGCCGAGTTCGACGACGTTGGCGGTGCCGATGCGCGCGAGCACGAGCAATGCGGAAATGAGCGGCCCGAGTTCGCGCACGACGACAATGACCATGACGGTGCCGAGGTATTGCGTGGCCCCGAACCGGGTGGCCCAGGAAACGGTCTGGCCGATGACGAGCAGGCCGAGCGCGGCGGCGAGGAACAGGAACATCGGGAGCAGTTGCAGGCCGGAGCGGGAGATTTCGCGAAAAATGAGCGGCCGGACGACAGGGCGCGCCGCGCCGATTTTTTTGATCAGCACCGCGAGCGTGATGAGGGCGAACGCGCCGAGGCCCTGGATGGTGAGGAGAAAGCGGAAGAGTTTTCGGCCGACAAAATTGGAGAAGAATTGCGGCACGGGCATGCGCATGACGAAGCGCACCCGGGGCGAATCGAATGTGCTGGCGTTACCCTTCTGCATCAAAGCAACGTAGATTTCGCCGGAGGCGAGGTCAAAGGGGAATTTCGGAACTGCCGGACTGGCAAAGGAGCCCGCACGCAAAAAACTGCAAAAAACTGCAAATAACCAGATTTTGGGATTTCTGATCTGCGATCTACGATTTGCGAGGGGGTGGTCGTGTCCGCGCGAGGAGGAATTGTGCTGCCGCCGCTTTCCGGCTCGGACTTGATCCCACTTTTTCATTCCCCGATTGAATCAGAAATGGGCGGTGGTGAAAAACTTACGGTAAGGTTTTCCGGGGAGCCCGGAAAACTTCAAAAAGCGCCGAGTTGTGATCGTAAGGACCTGATCGATAGCTGGTTATTGAGAATGCGAAATGGTTTCGTATTTCTCGTGGGGAGACACATTTAACGCATTTCCTAGAGATGCGGCATACCGAAAAATAGGCAGAGGAAGGTGAATGGAATTTCGTATTCGCCGGGCAATCACCTAAAAGCGGCAATTCATCCGCAGATGACGCCGATAAACGCAGATGCAGAAAGACTTGGCGAAAACGTGGTATTCACCCGGCCAGGGCGGACGCATTAAATTTTATTAACACCCTGAGTTCATGCGCTCAGTTCAGCAGCGCTTGACGATCTGAAATAGTCTTGGGACGATTGCAGAAATTACCGCACGCTTTTCCGGAGCGCCGAGCACGTGCTCGGCAAGCAGCGGGAACCATGGAGAAACACGCCGGCCGCGTTGGCGGCAGCGATTTAGGCCACAAGAAATGGCAGGGGAATAAAGACAAACAAACTCGCTTTTAATTCCTCTGACTGTTGTCTTTCCTGCATAAAGCGGCTGAGTGGCCAATGAAAACTGCGCACCGCCGTTTCGCAGCGTGAACCGCGCCTGTCGCGTCGAAGTGAAACGAAGGCGGAACCGCGTCAACTGCGGTTGGCTCCGGCCACTGGTCCTTCAAGTAAAATTCCATACTTGTATCTCAGGTAAAGCCTCAGCGTCTCGACGGCCTCCGACGCCTGCACCATCTTGCGGTCATCGTGGCGGGAAAATGTCCGATGCAGAAACTCGAAATGTCCGCCGCCGATGAAGTATCGCACTTCGAGGACACTGTCAGTGCTGCGAAAGTCAGGGGAGTCTGAAAAGGCAATGCCTGGCCCGTCGCCGTGCTTTAGGCTGGCGGCAAAAAGAACTGACGATGCGGGTGAGGCTGCCAACGCGCGAACGAACTGGTGCAACGGCTCAAGCCTCGGCATGGCTGTCGCCATGTCGGCCCACGTTTCGACGACCTCTGACCACGGCCGCGTCTTGATGACCGCGCCGCGCCAAGCCTCTCTGTCACGTTTAGGTGTTATGTCTTTCATGGCGTGCGAAACGGACTGCGTTAGGCCACAACTTCATATCACAAACTCTTCGTGATGCTGGCATGAAAAGCCAACGCAATGCCAAAAACAACCAAAAGAATCGCGGCCATCTTGAAGTCGCCACCGAACGCGCAACCGCCGATGGTCAAAATGCCCACCTGAAAAAATACAATGCCGCCAATCTCGTTGCCGCTCCAATCTTCGAGGTATGCAATCCAATAGATAATGCCGACGATGACACCGGGAATAACGAGCCGACGAAATGGGTTTCCGTGGAAAAGCGATGCTGAAAACCGCCAACCGGCTCCCTGAACTGCCGAAGCCACTCCGGCAATCATCGCCTCCTTCCAGAAACTGTGCAAGTCGAGACCGGAATCAACGAAGCAAATGTAAAGATTCAGGAGCAACAAGGCGACTGAAAGGGTGACGAATGAAAGTCCCCAAAACTCAAGAAACTGTGTCGCAGTAGGCATGTGCTCTTGTGGCCTAACGTCGCAGATCACAAACCCGGCGCCGGTGGCGCCCCATTTGGAACGGCGACGTCATCGCCGGGTTGTGTGCATCTCCTTTGTGGGCCGTTTTCATAGCTAAGAAGGCTCACCTTGGGATGGACCTGCGTAATAATCCCCGGCTCATTGGGTGGTAGAACGAGAGCCTCATACACGGATGCCGGGTTGTCGGTCTCAATCCAAGCGCCAAGTCTCACTCGCATCCGGCGAAAGGCCTCAGCCGTCACAATCTCCGCATCCCCATCTACCAGCACCGCATGTCCATTCCGGCTTAACCGGTGTTCTGTCGTAAACGTAAGAAGGATCCGCTTGCCGGAGAGCGCACCAAGATCAGGGTCCGCAGGAAAAATGAGCATGGCAGTCGCGGTATTCATGGCCAATGAACTGAGCTCAGCCACGTGAGAATTGAGCAATAAAACAACCCGCGGCGTCTCGATAAACCGAGCGCGCCAACCCGCGTTGGTTGCAGCGATTTAGACATAGTCGTCATTTCCAACTCCAACCGCAATCAGCGCAAAATTGATCCGTTGCTTTGATCACGCCACCGCATCCGAAACATCTGAACTCGTCTCTCGCCAGGGGCTCCAATCCTTCGGGCCTGCTTGGATACGCCTCCCCACGTAGCATCCCATACACCGTGTTGAGTCGCTGGACCTGTTTCGCATACTTATCAAGAATGGCTTCTGCTTGCCCGGTGCCCGTCGATGTGAACTCCTTCTTGTGTTCGATGATTTCGTCGGACATGCGCTTCGACAGCACCCCAAAATAGTCATTAAGCACCTTCACTGCGTCGGTCAGATTTTTGGGTGGAGTATCCATACGATGCCTAACAGTGATATGCAGCCAAAGCCGGTGTGGTTCTGATTGAAATGAAACTCCTTAATTTCACGTCGCCATTTTAGGAAACCTTGAACCGCTGTCAAATCGGTTTCAAACGCCCGTGACAGTTTGGGTGCAACTCGAGACATGCGCCCGGTGCGCGGGGCATTGCTCCGCCCGCGACGAACCTTTCATGAACACGCGGAGCAATGCTCCGCGCTCCGGCGCGTGGGTCGGTCGCGCCGGGTGCATAACCTCCGCCACTTTGGCATTGCGGGCGGACCACGATGCACTTAGAGTGCTTTTAACGCACGCACCGCGCGTTACAAACCTATGTATTTCGGAGTTGATTATTATCCCGAACAATGGGTCTTTCCTTACGGTGGAACCGCCGAAAATCCCGAAGCGCAATGGGAGCAAGATGCCGAGTTGATGGTGAGAGCCGGCGTGAATGTGGTGCGCATGGGGGATTTCACCTGGGGCCTCTGCGAGCCGGAAGACGGTAACTTCAATTTTGATTGGCTCAAACGCGCCATGGATGTGATGGGCCGCGCCGGCATCAAAACCGTACTGGCCACTCCCACCGCCGCGCCGCCCATGTGGCTTTCCAAGCAACATCCGGAAATTCTTCCCGTCGACGAAAACGGCCAGGTGCTCCACGAAGGCACGCGCCGCGCGGTGTGTTTTAACAACGATATTTATTGGAGCCGTTCCAAACGCCTGGTGGAAGCCATGGCCCGAGCGCTCGGTAAACACAAGGATTTGATCGCCTGGCAGATTGACAGTGGCATTGGCGGGCATCATACGGAATGGTCGTTTAACCGAGATACCCAGCTCGAATGGCAGAACTGGCTGAATCTCAAATACGAGACCGTCGAGAAGCTGAACGAGAAGCTGGGGTTGTCGTATCTCGGGCAGGTGGTCACGTCGTTCGACCAGGTACCGATGCCGATGCGGGCGCCGACGGCGCATAACCCGGCGTTATTGCTGGATTGGGCGCGGTTCTGCAGCGATACGATCGTGGCGTTCATCTCGATGCAGGCGGATGTGTTGCGGGAGGTGACCCCGAAGATCCCGCTCACAGCGAATCTGCGCGCGTTGCTGCGGCGGTTTGATCATTTCGATGTCGCCAAGGTTCTCGATTTCGTGTCGGTGGAAAGTAATGCGGCGATCAAGACGAAGGCGTCCGAGCTCGCCTGCGACATTGATATTCTGCGGTCGCTGAAGAAGGAAGACGTGCGCACGCCGGATGGCGACGTGGGTTTTTGGGTGATCGAACAAAAAGCGGGGCAGGTGAACTGGCAGGACGTGAATTCGCTGGTGCGCCCGGGCGTGGTGCGGTTGTTCACGTATCAACTGGTGTCACGCGGCGCGTCGGGTGTGTTGTATTACCAATGGCGCCAGCCGCGCTTCGGCAACGAGAAATTTTCCGGCGCAGTCCTCGGGCATCACGCGCGGACGGACAGCCGCACCTACCGGGAGATTGCGCAGATTGGCGAGGAACTGAAGCTGCTCGCGCCGGCGATCAAAGGCACGAGGGTGGTTGCCGAGGCGTGCATTCTTTACAGCCACGACAATGATTGGGCGCTGCAACAGCCGATGCAGCCGAACAAGGCGTTCCAGCTACGCAACCACATCCAGCTTTTTTACAACGCGCTGCACGATCGGAATATCTCGGTGGATTTCGCGCGGCCGAGCGAGGATTTGTCGCAATATCGCCTGGTGTTTGCGCCGTCGCTGCATCTGTTGTCCGGCGGGGAAGTGGACATGCTGAAGCTTTACGTGCAGAACGGCGGCACGCTGGTGGCCACCTTCAACACGGGGCTCGTGAATGAAAACGCGCTGGCGCCCGACACCGGTTATCCGCGGGATTTAACGGACTTGTTCGGCCTGGAGGTGCTGGAGTTTGATCCGCTGCCGCCGGGCGAGGAAAATCATCTGACGTTCAAGGGAGCGTTCCCGACGAGTCATTTGCATCCGGCGCGGCTTTGGTGCGACATCATCGAACCGAAGGAATGCCAGGTGCTGGCGACTTACGCGAAGGATTTTTACGCGGGCAAACCCGCGATGACGATGAACACTTACGGGCTCGGTAAGGCGCTGTATATCGGCACGCAAAGCCACGAGCATTTTTATTACGACCTGGTGGGCTGGCTGCGGCAGATGTGCAATCTGCATCCGCTGCTCAAGGTGCCGGACACGGTCCAGGTGAGCATGCGCGAAAAGGAAGGGACGAAAATCTTTTTCCTGTTGAACCACCAGAACTCGCCGGTGCGGATCCAGTTTTACAAGCCGATGCACGATTTTCTGACGGGGAATACCTTCTCGGGGAATTACGACCTGCCGCCGCACGGCGTGCTGGTGCTGGACGAGCATCCGGATGTGAAACCGGGGGAGGAGGAGTGAGGCGGGGTGAATCGGTTAAATAAGTTAAATGAGTTAAATGAGTTAAATTGGCGCCGAATACTTATTTAATCATTTAACCAATCACGCATTTAACCGCCATGCAGCCGCCCAGACGCATTCCTCCGCTTGGACCGCCGCGAAGAACTTCGCGGCAGCGCGTGCTGGCGGCCTGGCGCGGGACGGACCTTTCCCCGGCGGAAATCGCGCGCGCGAATCGCACGAAATCCGCCGGTTCATTGATTCCCCATCTGCTCAAAGACCTGCGCATCGACAGCCGCCAGGCCGAAGTGGAAATCGTGAAGGTGTGGAATAACCTGATTGATCCGACCATTATTGCGCACGCGCAACCAGTCGGGTTGCGCAAGGGAACGTTGTTCGTGGTGGTGGACAGCAGCGTATGGCTCTCGGAAATCGTGCGGTATCGCCGCAAGGAGATCCTGGACCGGCTGCAACATAGTTTTGGGCGCGACGTGATAACGAGGATTTCATTCCGGATCGGGTGATGAGCCGGAGAGGGGGTGAGAGGTCTCGATCTCTTTGGCAAATAGAATAATGAGCCTGCTCACCTTGGCTCCTACCAGAAAATGAGGGCAAAAAAGGGAAAGGATTTGGCAGATTTGCGTTTTGTTCGGACAGCGTTCCCCGGTAAGTTGAAGTCGCAATGCCAACAACACAGCTTAGCCAATTAATCCCGGTGCTGCAGACGGCGGTCGGTCCGGTGATCCTGATTTCGGGCGTCGGCCTGCTCCTGCTTTCGCTCACGAACCGTTTTGGGCGCGCCGTGGATCGGACGCGTCAGTTATTGCGCGAAATGCGCGCGGCTTCGGGCGAGAACCAGAAACAGCTGGCGGGCCAGGTGGAGAACCTTTACCACCGCGCGCGGCTTATTCAACGCGCGATTATTTTCGGCGCGATCAGCGTGCTCTTTGCGGCGGTGCTGATCATCACGCTTTTCTTCACGGCGCTGATGAATTTGGAACTGGCAGTGGTCATCTGCGTGATCTTCATGTGCTGCCTGGGGTCGCTGATTGTATCGTTGATTGCGTTTATCATGGACATCCAGCTTTCGTTGAAAGCGCTGAAATTGGAAATGGGCCACCGGGAATCGGGGTCGGCGACGTAAGGGTAGTGCACGGGCATCCTGCCCGCGCGTTCCGGTTCGCACGGGCAGGATGCCCGTGCCAGTGTGGTCACTTCGGCATTTGCTTGATGAATTCGTCGGCGCGGGCGATGGAGGCGTTCATGTCATCGATCAAGCGCGAGACGTCGGCCTGGATTTTGGAGGACTCGCCGCTGAGCGCCGCGATGGCCTGGGCATTCAAAGTGTGTTTGAGAGCCAGCACGTAATCGTGGAGCTTGTGCAGCACCGGGTCCATGCTTTGCTCGGAGCGTTTTAATGCGGTAAGCATGTCGTCGTAACGCTGGCGGGTGTCGTTCAATTGCTGCCGGCTGACCTGGCGCAGTTCGGGAGTTTCGATCTGGCGATTTTCCTTCTCCCATTCGTCGAAAAGATCGCCCGCCACGGTTTCGACGTCCTGGATGCGCTGGTGGACATCCGTCACGCGCGCGGCTGCGTCGTCGTAATCCGATTGCAGATTGCGATAACGTTTCTCCAGTTCGCCGCCGTCGAAGCCGGTCATTTCTTTCAGGCGAGTCAGGGCGTCCTTGAATTCCTTTTGCGCGCCCTTTTCCTCGTCGCGCGCGGCTACGACTCGTTTCTTGAGCAAATCACGTTTATAAATCCCGACTTTTTCGTAAGCCGAGTACATCGCTGCGCGGCAACCGGTGAGTGATACAAGCGCGGCGAGTGAGAGCAGCGCGAAACTGCGGAGGAGACTCGGGTTCATGAGGCGATACTCCCAAAATGACGGCGGTAAATCAATCGGTTCCGCGCTTCCAGCCAGGCCGGCTCGGCTGTAATCGGTAGATTATGAATTGCTGAAAGGCGGTGTGGCGTCGCATTCTTGACGCATGAAGCTTTTGGTGAATGCGGTCATGCTGTTGCTTGTTGGTGTCACTTTCAAAGCAGACGCGGACGATTTTGATTCGACGACGGCGACGGTCGGACGGGTGTCCGACGGATTGGTGACGCCGGCGAACCAGTTGGTGACGCCCGCGGGAGCCGCGATCGAGTTGCCAGGCATGAGGCCCCAGGCGCTGGCGCTGAGCCCGAACGGCAAATTACTCGTGACCGCTGGATTGACGCAGGAGTTGATGGTGCTTGATCTCGCCACGGGGAAAAAATCGCAGCGCGTTGCTTTCCCATCCGACCCGGCTCCGATGGGGCCGGGCGTGGACGCACCGGTTCTCGAGCCCGAGAATAAGGCGCAACTCAGCTATACCGGACTCGCCTTTTCACCGGATGGCGCGCGCATCTATCTCGCAAATGTGAATGGTGATATCAAAGTGTTTGGTGTCGACAAAAACCTCCTGGTCACGCCGATCTTTTCCATCCCGCTGCCACCGGCCAACGCACCGCGTCGCACGAATGAAATCCCGGCGGGCCTCGCCGTTTCGCGCGATGGCAAACGACTTTACGTGGCATTCAATCTTTCTAATCGCCTCGGGGAACTGGACGCCGCCACGGGCAAGTTACTGCGGTTGTGGGACGTGGGGGTGGCGCCGTTTGACGTAGCGCTTGCTGGTCATAAAATCTACGTGAGCAATTGGGGTGGCCGGCTTCCGGGACAGCATGATTTCGTCGGCCCCGCCGGGCGCGGCACGGTGGTTCGTGTGGATAATCGCTACATTGCGAATGAAGGATCGGTGTCGGTGATTGATTTGAATGACAATCCAACCGTGGCGGCACAAAGCGAAGCGAGGGATCGAGGGGTGGTTGCCCCGGCCGAAATTCTGACGGGTGTCCACGCGTGCGCACTCGCGGTTTCGCCGAATGGCCGGTATCTCGTCGTCGCGAATGCCGGCAGTGACACGTTGACGGTCATCGACACGCGCGACGACAAAATTGTGGAAACCATCTGTGCGCGGCAGGACCCGGGCGATTTGTTTGGCGCACAACCGAACGCGCTGGCGTTTGATCGACGCGGAAAGATTCTGTTTGTGTGCAACGGCACGCAAAACGCCGTCGCGATGTTTCAATTTAACCCCGCCGCATCAAAGCTGCTCGGGCTGATACCGGTCGGCTGGTTTCCCGGCGCGATTGTGCACGATGCCCGGCGTAATATGATTTACGTCGCGAACATTAAGAACCTGGCCGCGAGCCCGCAAAAGATGCAGGCGGGTGCCGCTCTTGGTTTTAACAGCAAACAATATAGCGGATCGCTTTCGTTCGTAATGGTGCCCTCGCCTAAAGAACTGGGGGGGTTCACCAAAACCGCGCTGGCAAATTTGCGTTACCCACTGCTGGCGCAGGCCAAATTGCCGCCCCGCGCCGAGGTGTC
>Ga0265338_10007104_pt1 | contig 14028 bp, 11 predicted proteins | sample 42126metaG_FD_193579 | JGI IMG/M metagenome (GOLD analysis project Ga0265338, IMG submission 193579) | Rhizosphere microbial communities from Carex aquatilis grown in University of Washington, Seatle, WA, United States - 4-21-26 metaG | ecosystem: Host-associated > Plants > Roots > Rhizosphere... | reverse complement strand
GGCGATCACCAGACTGCAATGGGTTCCCAGGACGACCTTGAGCGCCTCACGCCCCGTTTCGGCGAGCTGAACCCGGCTCGCGACCAGACTCAGCAGCATGCGCCGCATGACATCGCGCCGGTGCGATTCGCCGTCGACATAGAGAATGTCAACGTTGCGCAACGCATCGCCTGGCGCGAAAGCATCGCCTTGAGCCATGAAACCCCCTTCGCCGGGGATACGATAATTCATCGTCTCTTACGGAATGATTGCGGTGGGGATGGAGACGGCACCGGAGCCCGCAGCGCTCTTTCTCAAGCGGTTACGGAGCGGCGGCGGCTGGTCCAGCCACCGGGACACCCTTGTTTGGCTAAAGACAAGTTCAAGTTGTGTCATCCAAATGAAATGTCGGAGAAGTTTACATAAGCAAAGTTCCATGAATGCATGAGCCCTGTAGTGGGTTGAAATCAATCATGGTTAATTTCTGGCACGGCTTATGCTTAATAAAACCCAGGTACGCTAATGTACTTCCTGCCTTGGGATTAGGCAGTCTTCTAGCCTTCTACAACATGGCATGACGACCTGGGCTGAGGGGGACTCCGCTCCGGAGACGAATCCGTATTCCCCAAAGGAGTAAATCATGCGCGTGAAAATCAATCAGAAATTCGGCCTCGCTGGGCTGGCGATGGGAGGGGCGCTCTTCAGCGCGTCGACAGATGCGAACGCGCTCGCGACTTTCCATGGGAGTCTTAATGTCACTCTTATTATGCCTCACGCTGAAGCGAATCTATTTGGGTATGGCGGACCAGGTGTGAGCAAGTGGGGTTTCGCGCCCGCTGCCGAGGTCGCGCAGAAAAGCGGCAATGCAAACGGAAAAGCGGTAAATGGGAAATTTACCACCTCCGGGGAACGGTTGCGCGCAGGAACCTTCACCGTCGATGGGTGGTCTGCGCCGACGGGGCATTTCAACGGCTCGGCCGGCGGCCGGATCGAAGTAAACTTGGAGAATTTGACCGGCTCTGGAGGAAACTCGCTACCCGCGCAGAATGTCACTGAAACGATCACCGTCATGATCAGCGGTTACCTTAGCGCGGGCGCTTGGTGTCACAAATCAGACGAATCCTCGGGCGTCGGCGTAGAAGCAGCCATCGCGCTGAATGGTAGCACCATAAGCACAAATCCCGATGGCGAGCAGACCACATGCAACGATCCTAGGCACCGCATCTTCTATTCATACCCGCTCCCCGTGACACTGCCGCCCCACTCAGTCTCGTCCCTTACAGCAGATATCAGCGTGAACGGGGATGCCGGTTCGACACCGCACTTCAAAGTGCCTGAACCTGGGTCAGCTGCGCTGTTGCTAAGCGGCTTACTCGGTGCGTGCCTCCTCGGGTTCCCGTGCAGCCTGGTACGGGGTCGGCGCAAGACTACCTGATCGCCCGGAAAACCGGCTTATTTGGCGGTCGCCTGGCGCAAGCTGATCGTCAAGCCAAAAGCCAGAGCATAAACCTAGCGTTCGAGCGCTTCATCCAACGGCGGTTCGGCGTCATGCCGGCCGCCGTTGACGTTTCGGGCCCAACCGTTGAGTCGAGCGGGGCCACCCTCGCCTGCCCTGGAATATCGCCGCCATCCGTCCACAGCTTCATCCACAGGACATCAACAGACGGCGCTAAGCCATTGGATATCAGGCCCAATTTTATCCCAAACTAGATATAGCCCAACCTTCATTGTTTAGTAATATTGTCCTTGCAAAACACTAAATCTGGTATAGGCTTTCCCTCCCGCGCTACAGATCGTAGCGGGGACAGACGCAAATCCAAGCCAGGGAAGAAACGGGGGGCGGAATGCCGCTTCCCCGAACGGGCTTTGCTTTGCTGTCGGATCAAAGGGACAGGGGAGAAGGCCATGCGGATCACGCGCCAATTCACCACCGAAGGACAGTCGCCCTATGACGGCATTGCCTTCCAGTTCGTCACCAGCGAAATCCGCAACCCGGATGGCTCGGTGGTCTTCCGCCAGGAAGACATCGAGGTGCCGTCCGCCTGGAGCCAGGTCGCCTCCGACGTCATGGCGCAGAAATATTTCCGCCGCGCTGGCGTCTCCATCCGGCTGAAGAGGGTCGAAGAGAACGACGTCCCCTCCTTCCTCTGGCGCTCGGTTCCCGATGCGCACGCCTTGGCAGAGCTGCCTGAAGGCGGGAAGAAGACCACCAGCGAAGCGAGCGCCAAACAGGTGTTCCATCGTTTGGCCGGCACCTGGACCTATTGGGGCTGGAAGGGCGGCTATTTCGATTCGGAAGCCGACGCGCAGGCCTTCTACGACGAGATGTGCCACATGCTGGCCGCCCAAAAGGCCGCGCCCAATTCCCCGCAATGGTTCAACACCGGGCTCCATTGGGCCTACGGAATCGATGGGCCGAGCCAAGGCCATTATTACGTCGACTTCCAGACCGGTGAACTGATCCGCTCGGCGTCGGCCTACGAGCACCCCCAGCCCCATGCCTGCTTCATTCAGAGCGTCTCCGACGATCTCGTGAACGAAGGCGGCATCATGGATTTATGGACACGGGAAGCACGCCTGTTCAAATACGGCTCCGGCACGGGCACGAATTTCTCGTCGCTGCGCGGCGAAAACGAGCCGCTCTCGGGCGGGGGCAAGTCGTCCGGCCTGATGAGCTTCCTGAAGATCGGGGACCGTGCGGCCGGCGCCATCAAGTCCGGCGGCACCACAAGGCGCGCGGCCAAGATGGTGATCGTCGATGCCGACCATCCCGACATCGAGGATTTCATCGATTGGAAGGTGATCGAGGAACAGAAAGTCGCCGCGCTGGTGGCGGGCTCCAAGCTTCATGAAAGGCATCTGAACGCCATCATGAAGGCCTGCCGCAATTGCGAGGGTTCGGGCGACGATTGCTTCGATCCGAAGCTGAACCCCGCGCTCAAGCGCGAAATCAAGGCGGCGCGGCGCGTCTGCATCCCCGACAATTACATCGAACGCGTGATCGCGTTCGCCAAGCAAGGCCACGACCGCATCGAATTCCGCGTCTACGACACCGACTGGGATTCCGAAGCCTACATGACGGTCTCGGGCCAGAACTCGAACAATACGGTGCGCGTGACGGACGACTTCCTCACCGCGGTCGCCGAGGATCGCAATTGGGAGCTTTTCCGCCGCAAGGACGGCAAGGTCCACAAAACGTTGAAGGCGCGCGAGCTGTGGGAGAAGATTTCCCACGCGGCCTGGGCCTCGGCCGATCCCGGCATCCAGTTCCACTCGACAATCAATGATTGGCACACATGCCCCGCGGGCGGCGCGATCCGCGCCTCCAATCCGTGCTCGGAATACATGTTCCTCGATGACACGGCGTGCAATCTCGCGTCGCTGAACCTGATGGCGTTCCGCAAAGAGGGCGAGAACGGCGCTAAGGCCTTCGACGTGCACGCCTTCGAACACGCGGTCAGGCTGTGGACGATCGTGCTCGAAATTTCGGTGATGATGGCGCAATTCCCCTCCCGGGAGATCGCGCTTCTTTCTTACGATTACCGCACGCTGGGCCTCGGCTTCGCCAATATCGGCGGGCTCCTGATGTCGGCAGGCATCCCCTACGATTCGCGTGAGGGCCGCGCGATAGCGGGCGCCATCACCGCCGTGCTGACGGGCATTTCCTATGCGACCTCGGCCGAGATGGCGGGCGAGCTCGGGCCGTTCATCCGGTTCGAGGAGAACCGCGATTCCATGCTGCGCGTGATCCGCAATCACCGCCGCGCGGCCTATGGCGAACACGCCGGTTACGAGGGGTTGAGCACGCTCCCCGTGGCGCTCGACCATGACGCGGTTCTCGACAAGGAGCTTGCCGAAGCGGCAAGGGCGGCCTGGGACCAGGCCCTCTCGCTCGGCACGGCTTACGGCTATCGCAATGCGCAGGCGAGCGTCATCGCGCCCACCGGCACCATCGGCCTTCTGATGGATTGCGACACCACCGGCGTCGAACCTGATTTTGCGCTGGTGAAGTTCAAGAAGCTGGCCGGCGGCGGCTATTTCAAGATCATCAATCGCTGCGCCCCCGAAGCCTTGCGCGCGCTCGGCTATTCGCCCGACGAGATCCACGCGATGGAGCTTTATGCCGTCGGCCACGGCACACTGAAGGGCTCGAACGCGGTTTCGCACGAGGCCCTGAGGGCGAAGGGCTTCGGCATTGCCGAGATCGGCGCCGTGGAAGGGGCGCTGCGGCAAGCCTTCGACATCCGCTTTGTGTTCAACAAATGGACGCTCGGCGCGGAGTTCTGCGCGGACGTGCTCAAATGCGATCCCGCAGCGCTCGATGCGCCAGATTTCGACATGCTGAAGGCGCTCGGCTTTTCCAAGGCCGAGATCGAAGCGGCGAACCTCTATGTCTGCGGCGCCATGACCCTCGAAGGCGCGCCCTACTTGAAATCGGAACATCTGCCGGTGTTCGACTGTGCCAACCCGTGCGGGCGCATCGGCAAGCGCGCGCTCTCGGTGGAGAGCCACATCCGCATGTTGGCCGCGACCCAGCCTTTCATCTCGGGCGCCATCTCCAAGACCATCAACATGCCCAACAGCGCAACCGTGAAGGATTGCGGCGAATCCTACATGCTGTCGTGGAAGCTGGGGCTGAAAGCCAACGCGCTCTATCGCGACGGCTCCAAGCTGTCGCAACCGCTTGCCTCGCAGGTGCTGCAGTCCGTCGATGAGGATGGCGATATCGACGACATCATCGCCCAGCCCCAGGCCGCGCGCGCGACTGTCGTCACCGAACGCATCGTGGAACGCGTGATCGAGCGCATCCGCGCCCGCGAACGCGAAAAACTGCCCCACCGCCGCAAGGGCTACACGCAGAAAGCCATCGTCGGCGGCCACAAGGTTTATCTGCGCACCGGCGAATATGAAGACGGCCGTCCGGGCGAAATCTTCATCGACATGCACAAGGAAGGGGCCGCCTTCCGCTCGCTGATGAACAATTTCGCCATCGCGATTTCCATCGGCCTGCAATATGGCGTGCCGCTGGAAGAGTTCGTCGATGCGTTCACCTTCACCCGCTTCGAACCGGCGGGCCTCGTCATCGGCAACGATTCAATCAAGAACGCGACCAGCGTGCTCGATTACATCTTCCGCGAAATGGCGGTTTCCTATCTCGGCCGCCACGATCTCGCTCATGTCCCGCCCGCAGCGGACGACGATCTCGGCGGCGGCGTAGCCGAGGGCGATCCGGCCAGGCGCGACGCGGCGAAGGATTTGACCATCTCCAAGGTCTCGTCGGGATTTGTACGCGGTCAGCTCAGCCGTCTCGCCGTCGTCAGGAGCGGCAACGCTGTCCAGAAGATCGACGCGCACGCCGAACATGCGCACGCGCATGAGCATGCTTACGCGGACCACGAAGAATCCTCCATCGACGTAAGCGCCAATTTCGCAGCCGTCGCCGCACAGATGAAAGAGGCGCTCGGCAACCCGGTGTCGGCGGTGATGACGACGCTGGAAACGAGTTTTGCCGCCGAAACCTCGGTCAAGACGGCCAAGCGCGAGACCTATGCCAAACGCGCGGCCGAAGCGCGGCTGAGGGGCTATGAGGGCGACGCCTGCGGCCAATGCGGCAACTTCACGCTGCTGCGCAATGGCACCTGTCTCAAATGCGACACCTGCGGCGGCACCAGCGGCTGCAGCTGAGGGAGCGCCGCGCGCGATGACCGGGCTCATCAGCTTCATCGACGGACTCGACGACAACATTGTCGCTGTCTGGGAAAAGGGCCATGAAGTCGCCGGTCAGCACGCCTATCTCGTCAGGCGCGACGATCTCGGCAACGAGATTCACCGCTATGATTACGGCGATTCGAAATCGCCCTTCGGATGGCAGATAGATCGTATCGTGCCAAAGGCCTTGGGCGGCGGCGATGCGATCGCAAACCTAAGACCGCTTCATTGCCGGGTGATCGCCGCAGCCGATGCGGCATGAGTATCTGAGTTGGAGGAACGCCTATGGCGAGAACGCAAAACAGACTTCGCGAAGCACACCTGCCGGGCCAAGCCAAAGCGCCAGCTTTCCGAATCGTACGCGAAGGTGAGCCCGTTCCGGAGATCGCGCATCGGCCTCTTCCCAAACCCAAACAGAAGCGCGCGCGGTCAAGGGGCAGCGTTCCTTTGTTCGAAACCGAACCGCATTGTCCGCTGTGCGACGGCCTCATAACCCGCTTCGATGCCGCGGCCTATCTCGCGCACGGACGCTGCGCTCCATGTCAAGAAGCGCTGACCGAAGAGGTCTGAGATTTTTTTCCGCTCCTGACGGATTTGTGATCGCCCAAGGTTTGTGGGCGCTCGCCCAGATTTTGCGCAGGCTGTCGTGCGTGTGGAAGCCGCTAAATTACATACGTGTCGTGTGCAAATCGGAAAAGCACAGACCTTAATCAACCCCCGGTGGCCCGAATTGAAACAGGTTTGGGAGAAACGGCCGGGAATTCCGTGCCCTGGACGATTTCTGCAGCAAAACGCCTACGCACGGGAACAAAATTTACCCTGATTGATGAACTTTTCCCTGATCCATCTGTTATCGGCTACTGGGTTCGCAGGGGCGGCACCTTTCTTGCTCTGGAAAAGGCTGAATGTCCAATCCGCTACAGTGGGCGTGACGGACGGACGCGCATCGCATATCCTTGACTGATGATCGACATGGTTGAGTTATGATTTCATTTTTGCACATCGATCCCTTGTTCTCGCTTTCCGGCTTTGTGGTCGGCGCACTTGTCGGGATGACGGGTGTTGGCGGCGGCTCATTGATGACGCCACTGCTGATCCTGTTGTTCGGCATTCACCCCGCGACCGCGGTCGGCACCGATCTGCTTTATGCATCGGCGACAAAGACCGTCGGCACCGCCGTGCACGGGGTCAGCCGTACGGTCGATTGGCGCGTTGTGGGACGCCTCGCAATGGGCAGCGTACCGATGACGGCGCTGACCCTGATCGGATTGTCGCATCTTGGGACACAGACCGAGGCCGCGAATGCGCTGATCACGTCGGTTCTGGCCTTCGCCCTTTTCGGCACCGCTGTGGTGCTGATCTTCAGGCGGCGGATCATTGCCCATTACGCGCTGCGGCTGGCCGCGATTCCGCCGAGCAAGACTCGCGCGATGACAATCGCGATGGGCGCGGCGCTGGGCGTTCTGGTGTCGATTTCGTCGGTTGGCGCGGGCGCCATCGGCGTCACGGCGCTGATCCTTTTGTACCCCCATCTGCCGATGGCCCGAATCGTGGGCTCCGACATCGCGCACGCGGTGCCGCTTACGCTGATTGCCGGCGTTGGGCACTGGTTTTTAGGGCTGACGGATCTGGCTCTCTTGAGCTCGCTTCTGGCCGGGTCCATTCCGGGCATCGTCATCGGCAGCTATGCGGCTCCCCGTATTCCCGATGCGGCCTTGCGCTATATTCTTGCAGGCACGCTGCTTCTGGTCGGCGGCCGGTTGGTGTTCTGAATTTCCCCCATTGTCACCGCTTAAATCGCTCCTCGCCCTTCGACCGGCTCAGGGTGGGGTAAGTATGTATTCCTTTCCCCCTCAACCCGTGGCACGCCGCTTGCTCCTGAACCGGTAGAAGTCCCATTCCGGTTCAGCGATCCATGCGTGTCATCCTCTGGTTCTTCACCGTGCTGGTCGCGTTCGGCGCAGGCACATACGCCTCGCCCGAAACCACGCAAGTTTTCCAAGGCCTGTTGGATCAGACCCAGTTCGTGTTCCACGCCATTACGTGATGTGCCTTCCTCCTGATGAGTGTCACTCGACCCTCTTCGGAGGGTCTTTTTTATCCCGTCGCCTGGGAGGGTTTCCAGCGCAGCACGGGTTTGCGGGCGGCCAGCGTCTCGTCGAGCCGCCGCCGTGGCGCGAGCATTGGCGCATTTTTGAACGCCGCCGCATCGCCCGCCTTGGCTTCCAGCACGAGCCCCCTCATCACCGCGATGAAATTGTCGAGCGTCGCCTTGGATTCGGTTTCCGTGGGCTCGATCAGCATGGCGCCGTGGACCACCAGCGGGAAATAGATCGTCATCGGGTGATAGCCCTCATCGATCAGCCGCTTTGCGAGATCGAGCGTGGTGACGCCGCTGTCCTTTAAGGATTCGTCGTCGAAGAGGGCCTCGTGCATGCAGGGGCCTTCATAGGGCGCGCTCAAGACATCCTTCAGCGACGCGAGAAGGTAATTGGCCGACAGCACCGCATCCTCGGCAGCCTGCCGCAACCCGTCGGCGCCGTGGCTCAGCATGTAGGCAAGCGCGCGCACGAACATGCCCATCTGGCCGTGGAAGGCGCACATCCGCCCAAGCGGAGTGAAGCCCGCCGCGCGCGCCTCTTCCATGTCTTCGATCAAGCGAAAGCCGCCTGCGCCCTCGACGAACAGCGGCAGCGGGGCGAAAGGAGCAAGCCGCTCCGAGAACACTACGGGCCCGGCCCCCGGCCCGCCGCCGCCATGAGGCGTGGAGAACGTCTTGTGCAGGTTGATGTGCATGGCATCGATGCCGAGCGCGCCCGGCTTCACGCGGCCCATAAGGGCGTTGAAATTGGCGCCGTCGCAATAGAAATACGCGCCCGCCGCGTGCACCGCATTCGCAATTGCCACCATGTCGCGCTCGAAGAGGCCGCAGGTGTTGGGATTGGTCAGCATCAGCGCCGCGACATCGGGCCCGAGCGCATGAGTGAGGGCGGCGAGATCCACGCGGCCGTCGGGCGTTGCGCGAATGGACTCCACGCCATAGCCGCAAAGTGCAGCCGTGGCCGGATTGGTGCCGTGCGCGGATTCGGGCACCAGGACACGCGCTCGGCGTTCTCCGCGTGCATCGAGCGCGGCCCGGATAGCGAGAATGCCGGTGAGTTCGCCATGGGCCCCGGCTTTGGGCGTCATCGCCACCGCCGGCATGCCGGTCAGCTCTTTCAGCCAGCGCGCCAATTCGGCGATCAGCAGGAACGCACCCTGCACGGTCTTCTGCGGCTGCATCGGATGGATGTCGGCGAAGCCCGCGAGCCGCGCCATTTTCTCGTTCAGCCGCGGATTGTGCTTCATGGTGCAGGAGCCGAGCGGATAAAAGCTCGCGTCGATGGAGGCGTTCTTCTGCGACAGCCGCACATAATGGCGCACGGCTTCGGGTTCGGAGAGGCCGCAAAGACCGATTGGCTCTTTGCGCGCAAGTCCGCCGAGGCGATCCTGCGGGAGATCGGCATCGGGAAGGTCCACGCCCGAAACATCGGTGCGGCCGATTTCGAAGATCAGCTTTTCTTCATGGTCGAGCCCGCGATGACCCGAAATGGTTTCGGGCTTATGCACGCCGGTTTCCACGGTTGCGGCTGCGGTCGCGCGTCCCTGCACATTCATCATGCCAGCACCTCCGCGAGCGCCGAGGCATAGGCATCGATGTCGGCGTTGGTGTTGGTTTCGGTGGCTGCGACGATCAGGTGATCGCGCAATTGCGGCTCATGCGGATACAGGCGCGAGGCGCGAACCCCGGCGATGATGCCGCGATCGGCAAGCGCATCGGCGACCGGTATGGCCGGCCTCGGCAATTTCAGCGTGAACTCGTTGAAGAAGGCGGGCGTCAGGAGGTCCACGCCCTTTATTCGCATCAGCCGGTCCGCGAGTTCCACCGCGTGGGCATGATTGAATTTGGCGAGCCGCCGCAACCCCGCTTCGCCCAAGAGCGAGAGATGGATGGAAAACGCGAGCGCGCAAAGCCCGGAATTGGTGCAGATGTTGCTCGTCGCTTTTTCGCGCCTTATATGCTGCTCGCGCGCCGACAGCGTCAGGACAAAACCGCGGCGGCCCTCGGCATCCACCGTCTGGCCGGCGAGACGGCCCGGCATCTGGCGCAGGAATTTCTCCCGCGCCGCGAACAGGCCGACATAGGGTCCGCCGAAATTCAGACCGTTGCCGAGCGACTGCCCTTCGCCCGCCACGATGTCCGCGCCCATCGCGCCCGGCGACTCCACCAAACCTAGCGACACGGCCTCCGTGACGACTGCGATCAGAAGCGCGCCCTTGGCGTGGGCCGCCTCCGCGATGGGCTTCAGATCGCGCAAAAGCCCGAACACGTCGGGGTTCTGCACCACCACGCATGACGTCTTCGCATCGATCAGCGCGGCCAAATCTTCCGCAACGCCCGGCGTGACGGGCGCGGTGACGATCTCGCCCGCGAGCCCTGCCATGGTGCGCACGGTTTCGGCATAGTGCGGATGCAGGCTGCCCGACAGCACCGCGCGGTCGCGCCCCGTGATGCGATGGGCCATCAGCACGGCTTCGGCGGTGGCCGTCGAGCCGTCATACATGGAGGCATTCGCCACCTCCATGCCGGTGATGAGCGCAACTTGCGTCTGGAATTCGAACAGCACCTGCAAGGTGCCCTGCGCGATCTCGGGCTGATAGGGGGTGTAGGAGGTCAGGAATTCCGAACGCTGGATCAGATGATCGACCGAGGCCGGAACGTGATGGCGGTAGGCGCCCGCGCCACAGAAGAACGGGCTGCTGCCGGCCGCAACATTGCGCGAGGCAAGGTTGACGAGCCTGCGTTCCACGTCCATCTCGCCCGCATGGGCCGGCAAGTCGAAGCGCGCACCGCGCGCCGATTCCGGCACATCGCGAAAGAGATCGTCGATGGATGCAACGCCGATCTTGTCCAGCATCGCCCGCCGGTCGTCCGGCGTGAGGGGCAGATAGCGCATCACAACCCTTTCACGAAATCCGTGTACTGATCTTTCGTCATGAGCTTTTGCAGGGCTGCCGCGTCGACGATCTTCATGCGGAAGAACCAGGCTTCTCCTTCCGGATCGGCATTCACCTTGGCGGGATCGCCCGCAAGTGCTCGGTTGGATTCCGTCACCTCGCCGCCGACCGGCGCGTAGATTTCGCTAGCGGCCTTCACGCTCTCGACGACGGCGGCTTCGGCCCCGGCCTGCAATGTCTTTCCCGCCTCGGGGAGTTCGACGTAGACAACATCGCCCAATTGATCGGCCGCATATTTGGTGATCCCGACGGTTGCAATGCCGCCGTCGATGCGAATCCATTCATGGCTCTGGGTGTAGCGTTCTTCCATCTCAATCCCCGCTCTTGCGTTTGTAGCGATGCGGCACGAAGGGCATCGGCGCGACTCTTGCCGCGCGCGCACCCCCTCGCACCACAATGCCAAGCTCGGTCCCGTCGCCTGCAAATTCGCTCGCGACATAACCCATGGCGATAGGTGCGCCCACGCACGGACCGTAGCCGCCGCTGGTGACGCGGCCCACGATAGCGCCCGCGGAATCGACGATTTCGGCCCCTTCGCGCGCGGGCGCTTTGTCCATGAGCCGAAGGCCCACACGCTTGCGGGGCGTGCCTTCGAGGAGTTCGGCCATGATCTCGCCGGCCGCCGGAAAGTCGCGCGCCATTTTCCGGCGCTTGCCGATGACCCAGCCGAGTCCCGCCGCAATCGGGGAAGTGTGTTCGTCGATGTCGTGACCGTAAAGGCAAAGCCCGGCTTCCAGCCTCAGCGAATCCCGCGCGCCGAGCCCGATGGGCAGCACCTCCGGCTCGGCAAGGAGCGTGCGCGCGACGCGTTCCGCATCCTCCGAAAGAAGCGAAATCTCGAACCCGTCCTCGCCGGTGTAGCCCGAGCGGCTGACGATTGCCGCCGCACCGGCAATGGTCAAGCGGGCGACCCGCATGAAGCCCAAGCCCGCAACGCCGTCTGCATGACGCGACAGCACGGCTTCGGCGCGCGGCCCTTGCAGTGCCAAAAGCGCGCGCAAAGGCTGCGGGGCGAGTGTTGCCTGCCCGCGCAGCCGCTCGGCGATATAGGCGAAATCGGAATCCTTGGTCCCTGCGTTCACGACGAGATAGAGCGCCTGCTCGCCCGTCAGACGCGCGGCCATGAAATCGTCCTTGATGCCGCCGCTATCGTTGAGCAGCAGCGCGTAGCGCATCTGCCCGTCGCTCAAGCCCGCGATGTCGGCCGGCGACAGCAATTCCAGGGCGCGGGCCGGATCGTCACCGTCGAGAAACGCCTGCCCCATATGGGAGACGTCGAACAGCCCTGCGGCGGAACGCGTATGCAGATGTTCCTTGATGATGCCGGTCGGGTATTGCACCGGCATTTCGTAGCCGGCGAACGGCACCATCCTGGCGCCGAGCGACACATGCAGCCTGTGCAAAGGGGTCTGTTGCAAATGGCCGGAAGACGGCTCGCTCATCTCTCATCCAATCCCAACGGTTCGCGCTCCGGCGGCTGATCCGGAAACGCACCCCGTCTGTCCTTGGACCTGAGAGATTGCCGAAATTCTCGGCTTACCCCTTCGGTGAGGGCGTGTGCCCTTCTATCCAGACTGTCTTTTCCCCCGCGGTCCTTTTGCCTGAGAGTTTCCGGGGCGGTTGCTCCTTCGGCGCCCTCCATCGGCTTGAGCTTCGGAGGGTCTCTCCCGCGGGGGAGTCGATGACGGCTGCGATATTAGGCGGAGGCATCGCGCTTGGGCAAGCTCACCCTTCGACAAGCTCAGGGTAAAAACACTTGCTACCCAATGCCGCCTGCAACCTTCGCGCGCTCGCGCTCCTCTTCGTTGGCCGGCTCGCGATAGAGCCAATCCTCCATACGCGATTTCACGCCGTCCTTCGCCAGCGTCTCCTCGTATTCCTTGCGCAGGAACGGGTCCTCCAGCCAATAGGGAATGGCGGTGCCGCCTTCGGTCACGTCGATGGCACCCTCGTCGGTGTCCTTTTCGCCGGGAACCCCCGCGCGGTCCTTGCGATGGTTCAACGGGCCATACCAGCCGATCAGCCGCAGCGGCTCCTTGCTCACCCCGAAATGCGCGTGGAACCATTGGCCGCCATAGGGCGCTGCCGTCACCAATCCCACCGGCTCGTAGTCCTGACGGAACACCTGATCGGCCTTGCCGTCCTGCCACGGCGTCATCCCGAGCGAACGCGGCCATGTGTAGGTGTAGCCCTTGCCCTTCAGGCACACGAGCACAGCGGAGGACAGATGCGCGTGCGCCTTTGAATAGCGCCCGGGCTCATGCTCGCCGACGAAGCCGTAAAACACATTGTTCGCCATCGCCGGTTCGACGCGCAGATAACCGGGCGAACGGCGGTTGTCCAAGTAAAGCTGCGCGTTCACGATGTCGGGAATGACGTTCGATTTGCGCATGGCGAGCCCGCGCAGCGGATCGGGCACGATGTCATCCTTGGGCTTGAAGAAATCGTCGCTGCCGTCGAAGCGCTCCTTGATCTCCACCGGGCAATTGAAGATCCAGTCGATGTCGCGGTACAGGTTCATCACGTTCGGCGCTGAAGATGCGACCAGAATGAGCGCGGGGGTCGAGGCGGCATTGACGATGCGGTGCCAGGTGTTGAGCGGCACCGAAAACATGGAACCCTTCTGCCATTCGAAGGTGTGAGGCTTCTTCTGGCCGTCGGTCCAGATTTCCGTGGTGCCGCGTCCTTCCACCACCACCATGATCTCTTCGTACATGTGGCGCTCCGGCGTCAGTGCGCCCGCGCCAGGCACCTCAACGACATAGCAGCCCCATTTGCCTTCCGTGCCATAGAGCTGGATGAACGTGCCGCGTCCGCCCATGCGCGGCCAATTCGCGAGCGGCAGGTCCTGCACGCGGCGGACTCCGATGCCGCGATAGACGGGGATACCTTGCGCTTCCATGAAATTGTCGTAAGGCGTGTTGGGCCGCTTCCACGCGCCATAGCCCGCGTTCTTCAAACCTTTGGGTTCATGCCAATGATCGCCTTGGGTTACGTCGTGCATGGTCGTTTCCCCGCTTCCAATGCGCTTTTGTGATGATCAGTCTAGGCGCGGCCTGTATCGGCAACCAGCCCCGAAGGCCCGATCCCCAGCCGCTGCAGCGCGGTGCGCCATTTCGCTTCCGGACTCACCCCGAACACGAGCCCGGGGTCGGCGCCGCAATGCAGCCACCCATTGGTTTGGAACTCGGCTTCCACCTGTCCGGGCGCCCAGCCGGCATAACCGAGCGCGAACAGCACCTGCCGCGGCCCCCGGCCCTCGGCGATGCCGGCTGGGCGCCC
>Ga0265338_10007103_pt1 | contig 14028 bp, 12 predicted proteins | sample 42126metaG_FD_193579 | JGI IMG/M metagenome (GOLD analysis project Ga0265338, IMG submission 193579) | Rhizosphere microbial communities from Carex aquatilis grown in University of Washington, Seatle, WA, United States - 4-21-26 metaG | ecosystem: Host-associated > Plants > Roots > Rhizosphere... | reverse complement strand
CGGCGGCGGCCGCGGCGGTGGCGCTGACCGGGCCGGGCAGCGGCGCGTTCGCAGTGCGCTCGCGGCGCCGCGACAAGCGCTTCCCGCTCAGCTCCGAGGAACTCAACGCGCTGATTGGCGCGCAGGTCAAGGCAGCCCACGGGCTGCCGGTGTCGCTCAGCCGGCCGGACACCGAGGTCTTCGTCGAGGTGGATACCGAGGAGATCTTCGTGTTCACCGGCGGGCAGCCGGGGCAGGGCGGGCTGCCGGTCGGGATGAGCGGCCGGGGGGTCGTGCTGCTGTCCGGCGGCATCGATTCGCCGGTCGCCGCCTACCGGATGATGAAGCGCGGGCTGCGCTGCGTCTTCGTGCACTTCTCGGGGATGCCGCTGACCGGGCCCGAGTCGGTTTACAAGGCCTACGCGCTGGTCCGCGGGCTCGACCGGTTCCAGGGCGGCTCCCGGCTCTACGTGGTGCCGTTCGGCCGCGCGCAGCAGTCCCTGGCCAGCTCCGGGGCCGGCCGGCTGCAGGTGGTCGCGCAGCGGCGGCTGATGCTGAAGACGGCCGAGGCCCTCGCCGCCAGGCAGCACGCGGCCGCGCTGGTCACCGGCGACTCGCTTGGCCAGGTATCCAGCCAGACGCTGCCGAACATCACCGCGCTCGACGACGCCGTCGGCCTGCCGATCCTGCGGCCGCTGCTCGGCTGGGACAAGGCCGAGATCATGGCCGAGGCCAGGCGGCTCGGCACGCTGCCGGTCTCCGAGCTGCCCGACCAGGACTGCTGCACGCTGCTGATGCCGCGCCGGGCGGAGACCCGGGCCAAGATCGAGGACCTGCGCAAGATCGAGGGCCGCCTGGACGCGGACGAGCTGGCCGGGCAGCTGGCCGGCAGCGCCCAGGAGTGGTTGTTTGATATCGCCCGGGGGGACGACCCCGCGCGGGCGGGCTAGGCGTGGGCCGGGGCTGGCGCGGGCGTGAGCGTCCGGCCGACTAGCGGCGACAGGTGGTGCGCGACGCTTGCCAGCTCCCGCAGGTCGGACTCGATGAGCGCCTGCGGCCCGTCGCACAGCGCGGTCTCCGGGTGCGGGTGCACGTCGACGATGATGCCGTCCGCGCCGACCGCGATCGCCGCCCGGGACAGCGGCAGCACCAGGTCGCGGCGGCCACCGGAGTGCGATGGGTCGACGATCACCGGCAGGTGCGAGAGCCGCTGCGCGACCGGCACGGCCGAGATGTCGAGGGTGTTGCGGGTGGCGTTCTCGAAGGTGCGGATGCCGCGCTCGCACAGCACGATGTCCAGGTTGCCGCGCTGCGCGATGTACTCGGCCGCCATCAGCCACTCCTCGATGGTGGCGGACATGCCGCGCTTGAGCATGACCGGCTTGCCCGCCGCGCCGACCGCCTGCAACAGCGGGAAGTTCTGCATGTTGCGGGTGCCGACCTGGAGCATGTCGGCGTACTTGGAGACGAGCTCCACGTCGCGCTGGTCGATCACCTCGGTGACGATCGGCAGCCCGGTCTCCTCGCGCACCTCGGCCAGGATCTTCAGCCCCTGCTCGCCTAGGCCCTGGAACGCGTAGGGCGACGAGCGGGGCTTGAACGCGCCGCCCCGCAGCAGCGACGCCCCTCCCGCCCGCGCCATCCGGGCGGCGGCCAGGGTCTGCTCCGGTGTCTCGACCGCGCACGGCCCGGCGATCACGGTCAGCGTGTCCGGGCCGATCGGCACGCCGGCGACCCGGATGACCGAGCGCTCCCGCCGGTGCTCCCGGCTGACCAGCTTGTAGGGCACGGAGATGCGCACCACCTTGGCCACGCCGGGCAGGCCGGCCAGGTTCAGGGTAGCCGCGAAGCGCTCGATGTCGCCGCTCAGGCCGATGATCGTCCGCGACTCGCCCCGGCTGGCGAAAGCCTCGCCGCCCGCACCCTGGACCACGCTCACCACATGCTCCACGTCCGACGCGGAAGCATTCGCGGCCATCACCACAACCATCTTCGTCCAGCCCCCTTACGGCCATCACCGCGGTCCCGGCCTCGTTACCGGCCGCGGAGTCCCTTCAGGGTAGCGATGTCCCGGGCGTGCCCCGCCTTCCCGCCGGGCGTCTCCACCACGAACGGGACATCGGGCAGCGCCGCCAGCAGCGCGCGGAACGGCTCGGTGCCGATCTGCCCGGTGCCGAGCGCCTCGTGCCGGTCGCGCCGCGAACCGCAGCCGAGCAGCGAGTCGTTGGCGTGCACCAGCTTCACCCGCGGCAGCACGCCAGGCTGGCCCGCGGTGCCTGCCAGCTCGGCTAGCATCGCCGTCACCCCGCCCGGCGCGGTCAGGTCGTGGCCGGCCGCGAACAGGTGGCAGGTGTCCAGGCAGATGCCCGCCTTGGGGTGATGCTCGACCGCGGCCAGGTACCGGTCAAGCTCCCCGGCCCGCGCGCACAGCATCTGGCCCTGCCCGGCCATCGGCTCGAACAGCAGGTCGGGGTCGCTGGGGCCGAGCTTGTCGAGCAGCGGCAGCGCGATGTCGGCCAGCTGGCGCAGCGCCTGCTCACGCGGTGTCGGGCCATTCCCGTGCCCGTCGGCGGCAGGCCAGCCCGCAGCCGAGCCGGCGTGCACCACCACCCCCCGCGCGCCGATCTCCGCGCCCCGCCGCAGCGCGTGCGCCACCGCGTCGGCCGACCTGGCTGCCACCTCCGGGTTACCCGAGCCGAGGTTGATCATGTAGGTCGCGTGGATGAAGACCGGCAGCCCGGACGCGCGCAGCCGCGCGTCCTGGTCCGGGTCGCCCGCCCCGGCCGCCCAGCCGCGCGGGTTGGACACGAAGACCTGGATCACCTCGGCGCCGACGGCCGCCGCGTAGCCCAGGCCGCCCGTCGCGAGCCCGCCGGTGACGGTCGCGTGCGATCCGATGAGGCTCATCCGCGCTGTGTCATCCGCGCTGTGTCATCCGCGCTGTGTCATCCGCGCCGGGTCACCCGAACGGGTTGTCCGAGCCGCACTGCAGGGTAACCGGTGACCCACTCGGCGCCTGCCCGGACGGGCTGGTGCCGACCGCCTGGTTCTTGTGGAACCAGCCCTGCTGCACCGAGACGTTGAAGCCGAGCTGCTGCAGCTGCTGCTGTGCCTGCTGGCAGTCCATCCCCTGCACGTTGGGGACGGGCACCTCGGGCGGCCCGTTGGACACCGACACGCTGATGGTCTGCCCCGGGGTCACCGGGGCGTCCTGCGCGGGTGACTGGGCCACGATGGTGCCCTGCGGCTGGTTGCTGTCGACCTGCGTGGGCGTGATGGTGAGCTGGTTCTGCGCCGCCCACTGCTGCGCGTCGTTGATGTTCTGGCCGACTAGGTTGGGCAGCGCCAGCCCGGCTACCTCCTCCACCGTGACCGGCTTGTTCTCCGCCACCGAAGTACCCGCGGGCGGGTCGGTGCCGGCCACCGTGCCGATCGCCGGGTTGCTCGCCACGCCGACCTTCTTGGTGGTCGCGGCCACCGTCAGCCCGGCCGCGCGCAGCGCCGCCTCGGCCTGGGGCACGGTGTCGGTAGACGGGATCTGCGGCACGGTGATCATCCGCGGCCCCTGGGACAGGGTGACCGTGATCGTCGCGCCCGGCAGCGCCCGGCCGGACGGCGACACGGACACCACCGCGCCCTTGGGCACGTTGTCATTGATCACCGAGGGCCCGGTGCGCACCTGAAAGCCGGCCTGGTGCAGCGCCTGCTCGGCCGACGCGGCCGACAGCGTCGCCACCGCCGGCACCTTGGTGTACCGGCCGGAGGTGAGCCACCAGCCGCCGCCGCCCAGCCCGGCCACCACTGCCAGCGCCGCCAGCAGGTACACCAGCCGCCTGCTGAACAGCCATCGCTGCAGGAACGGCTCGCCGCCGCCGCCGTGCCCGCCCGCGTCGTAGCGGCCGCCCTGGCCGTAGGCCGCGGCGTCGTAGCCGGGGTAACCGGCGCTGACCACCATCGTGTGCGACCCGCCGTCGGCCGCGCCCGCGCCCGCCCCGCCCGGCCCGTGGTACGGGCTCGCCGGGCCGAGCAGGCCGGCCGGCCGGGCCGGCCCGGCCGGCCCGCCGGGAGCCTGCTGGCCGGCCACGGTGGTGGCCGCGGCCGACCAGACGCCGGTGACCGACTCGGACGCGTCGGGGATGCCGCGCAGCGACCGCGCCGCCCGCAGGAAGGCCCCGGCGTCGCCCGGCCGCGGACCCGGGTCCCGGCTGGTCGCCGCCCGCACCAGCTGGTCGACCGACGGCGGTATCCCGCCGACCACGCTGCTGACCACCGGCACGTCCGTGTTGACGTGCGCGTAGGCCACTGCCAGGGGAGTGTCGCCGGAGAACGGGACCCGGCCGGTGAGCATCTCGAACAGCATGATGCCGGCCGAGTACACGTCGGTCCTGGAGTCGGTCCGTCCCCCGGTGACCTGTTCCGGCGCGATGTAGGAGACGGAGCCGATGATGGTGCCCGCCCGCGTGTTGCCGGCCGCGGCCGATGCCCGGGCGAGGCCGAAGTCCACTACCTTGACCCGCCCGTCGGCGGTGATCAGCACGTTTTCCGGCTTCACGTCCCGGTGCACGATCCCGGCCTGGTGCGCGGCGGACAGCCCGGCCAGCACCGGGTCCATCACGCTGAGCGCTTCCTGCCAGGGCAGCCAGCCCCGCTCGCGCAGCAGCGCCCGCAGCGTCCGCCCCGGCACGTACTCCATCACCAGGTACAGGTACTGCCCGTCGGCCGCCTGGTCGTAGACGCCGACGATGTTCGGGTGGGACAGCTTCGCCACCGACTTGGCCTCGCCGATGAAGCGGCTGACGAAGTCGTCGTCCCGCGCTAGGTCCGCGTGCATGACCTTAAGCGCCACCTCACGGTCGAGCCGGGTGTCGGTGGCGAGGTAAACGGTGGCCATGCCACCGTGCGCGATGCGGGAGCGGACGTGATAGCGCCGGTCAAGCATCCGCCCGGGTAGCACGTCCGTGGCGGCAGATTCCATCAGGGCGAGTTTACGGCCGCTGGCGGCCGGGTTCGGCCGTGTTAGCACATTGTCAGGACTCTCGCCCGGCCTACCGCGCCCGGTCCAACATCGCGGAAGTGCGCACGGCATGGCCGACAAGCCGGAAACATCGGCCTGGACGCGCCGCGCGTGCACCGATGCCCCGGCCAGCGTGCGCCGATGCCCCGGCAAGGGACATCCCGGGTTGAGGCCCGCGCCCCGCGCCTGGTAAGCAGGAGCGGTTTGCGCTAGCGCTGGGTCGCGGGCGCGCTTGAGACGAGGGAGGCGCTGGCATGGAAGACCGGATCGAGCAGCGGATCACCATTCGCGCGGCACAGGAAACGGTGTGGGAGCTGGTCACCCGGCCGGGGTGGTGGCTGCCCGGCAGCAGTGCCGACCCGGCTCGCGGCCCCGGCCGGGTCGCGGTCGTCTACAGCGGCGACGCCCGCCCGTACGTGGTCGACACCGTCCGGGTGGAGCCGCCCGGGTACGCCTCCTTCCGCTGGGCGGCCGCCTTCGGCGGAACCGAGCCAGTCCCCGGCCGGGCCACCCTGATCGAGTTCTACCTCCGCCCAGTCGGCGAAGAGGTGGGCGTGACCGTGGTGGAGAGCGGCTTCGCCTCACTCGACCTGCCCGCCGCGCTGCGCGAGGACGAGCGCAAGGGCAGCGAGGGCGGCTGGCGGTACGAGCTGGCCAGGCTGCGCAGCCGCGCGGAGCGGTCCGTCGCGGCCGACCCGGCCGCCGCCTGACCGCCCGCCGGCGCCCCCAGTCAGCCGGAACGGGGGCGGCTGGCCCCCACCCGCCCGGTCGCGCCGCGGACTTTCACCGTGGCGTGACCGCGTTTCCAAGGTCACGCAGCATTACCGGCGTCGTCGCGGTAGTACTCTTTCGTGGTCGCGCGATAAGCGGCCGGCTAACGGCGGCGGTCCCTCGCGCCGCTTAATCCGCAGTTCACCGGCCGTTCGGCCGCCAGGCCGGGCACCGGGTCGGCCAGCCCGGCGGGCCCAGGCCGCCACGGCCGCGGCGGGCGCTGCCCTGATGCCCCGGGGTGTCTGGCTGACCAGGGGAAAGATCAACTTTCTGGATGGATAACAAATGGTTTGGGAGCTGCACGGACGTGGGACATTGGACTCGTGACACAGATAACCCCCGTGGCTGACGCTCTCGTCGGCGAATGGCTGTCACTTCCCGAGGTAGCGCAACGGCTCGGCCTCTCCATCGGCCGGGTTAAGCAGCTGCTCCGCGATCACAAGCTGATCGCCGTCACCCGGCCGGCCGGCGACCGCGCGGTCCCGGCCGCCTTCATCGACGGCGACCAGGTCGTCAAGGGCCTGCCCGGGACGCTGACGGTGCTGTTCGACTGCGGGTTCGACGACTCGGAAGCCCTTCGCTGGCTGTTCACCGCGGACGAGACGCTCCCCGGCACCCCGATCGCGGCGCTCTATGCCCGGCGCGGCACCGAGGTCAACCGCCGCGCCCAGGCGCTGGCTTTCTAGCGAGCCCGGCCTCCCGCGTCGGAGCGACCGGTAGCGCGGGCGGCCCCGCCGCCCGCGCTACGACCATGCCCTGACCCCCCGCCATCCCTGGTGGCGCGGCCAGCCCCGCCAGCGCCTCCCGCGCGTTGTTGTGGCCGGAGCACAGAAACTAGATCGCAGGGTTATGCTTGGGCACATGCCGCCGAGACCGCGACAGCCAGTGGTGCCGCACCCGCCCCAGACGGCCCGCCACCGCGGCCGTCCGTCCGCACGGCGGATCACCGACCTGCTCAACGAGGGGCCGTCCTTTTCGTTCGAGTTCTTCGCGCCCAAGACCAGCAAGGCGGAACAGCAGTTCTGGGCGACAATCCGCCGCCTCGAGCCGCTCAAGCCGGCGTTCGTGTCGGTGACCTACGGCGCCGGCGGGTCTACCCGCGACGGGACCGTGCAGATGGCCGGCGCGATCGCTGAGCAGACCGAGCTGAACCCGGTCGCGCACCTGACCGCGGTCAACCACTCGGTCGCCGAGCTGCGCAACGTCATCGGCAGCTACGCCAGCGTGGGCGTGCCCAACGTGCTGGCGCTGCGGGGCGACCCGCCGGGCGACCCGAACGCGCCCTGGGTTCCCCACCCGCAAGGCTTCACCCACGCGCGGCAGCTGGTGGAACTGCTCAAGACCTCGGGCGACTTCTGCGTGGGCGTCGCCGCCTTCCCCGAGGGGCACCCCCGCTCACCCGACGAGGAGACCGACACCCGGCATTTCGTGGAGAAGTGCCGGGCGGGCGCGGACTACGCCATCACCCAGATGTTCTTCGACGCCGAGGACTACCTCAGGCTCAGGGACCGGGTCGCGGCGCACGGCTGCGAGGTGCCGATCATCCCGGAGATCATGCCGGTCACCAGCCTCCGCGTGCTTGAGCGATCGATCGAGCTGGGCGGCTGCAAGGTCCCGGTCGGCCTGCTCGACCAGCTGCGGGCGGCGGACGCCGGCGGCGACGCGGCCACCGTCCGGAGCATCGGGGTCGACTACGCCGCCCGGCTGGCGGCCAGGCTGCTCGAGGAGCAGGCGCCCGGCCTGCACTTCATCACGCTGAACATGTCCCGCGCGACGTTGGAGATCTACCAGCTGCTGGGGCTGGCCGGCCGCCTGGGCGGGGTGTCCGCCGACAGCGGCAGGGCCGCGCCCATCACCGCGTAAGGCGGCTCGCTGCCGGAGAACCGGAAGTCGGTCAGCAGGTCGGTGAACCCGACGTCGCGGTAGAGCCGCCGGGCCCTGGTCGGCGCGTCGGCGGTAGACAGCACCGCCGTGCGCTCGCGGCGCCCGGAGGTCAGCGCGAGCAGCAGCGACCGCCCGATGCCGTTGCCCTGCCACCCGGGCAGCACGTGCAGCTCGGCGATCTCGAACGAGTCGTCGAGCCAGTGGCGCGGCGTGGCGGGCTCCGCGGCCGGGGCGCCCGCCCGCGACCTGGTGGCGAGCGCGGCGGCCACCATGTCGTGCCACCACTGCCCGCTCTCCCCGTGGAAGCCGTAGGTGAACGCCGCCAGCTGCCCGTCGACCAGCGCCGTCAGGGCGCGGAAGCGCGGGCTGGCCGCATGCCGCTCCATGATGGCCTCCCGGCCCGCCAGCGTCCGGTCGGGCGGGTTCATCGCGGCCGCGTACACCCCGACCAGCGGGCGGATCATGGCACGGAACTCCGTCGGCCCGAGCTCGCGGTAGGTCACTTTCACGAGGGCAATGCTAACGGCGCCGTGGGCGCGTCCGCCGGGCCCGCGACGGGCCCGCCCTGGAATGTCAGACCCACTCGGTAACTTCGAACTCGTCAGCAAATGCGCTGGACTTTGTCGCGAACCTGTGTTCGAATGAGAGTGTGTTCGAATGACGGGGCCTCAGCTCCGGCCGCCACGACCCCTGGCGGCCGGAGCCGGCCGGGCGGGGCGTGGGGAAGCGCTTCGCCCGGCCGGCGGACTTCGGCGCATCACCAGAAGGAGTGATGACGATGATCAGGACGCTGACGGCGGCAGGAGCGCCCGCCCGCAACGCCGTGCCGACGGTCGCGGCGCCGGCTGGCGCCGCGACCGCCGACCCCCTTCCCGTGCCGAGCCGGGTGCCCGGGTCGGCCCTGAGCCTGCTCCGCACCGCCCGGTCGGGACTGGCCGAGGCGGAATGCGAAGGCGACCCGGGGACCAGGTACATCGGCGCGCACCTGGCCGCCCTGCGGGCAGCGGCCGCGATCGTGGCGGCGCGGGGCGAGCCGGGGACCGGGGGACGGCGGCGGCGGCCGCGGTCGGTCTGGGAACTGCTGCCCCAAGTGGAGCCGGCCCTGGCGGAGTGGGCCGCGTTCTTCGCGGCGAGCGCGGCCAAGCGAGCCGCGGCGGAGGCGGGTCTGCCACGGGCGGCCACCGCGTCAGAGGCGGATGACCTGCTGCGCGACGCGGCCACCTTCCTCGGCGTGGCCGAGCGGGCGCTCGGCCTTGACGGCGAGCCGATGCTGCCGCTGTCGCTGCGCCACGCGAGCTAAGGCCGCGGGCTTAACGCGGGTAACGGGCACCGCGGGTCAACCGGAGAGCGGCTGGCGGACACGGCCCCGGGCGCAGGCCGCCGCCCCACCCGGCGGAAGCCGGGTTGTGCCGGATGGGGCGGGGTGGCCGGGTGCTAGCCAGCGGATGACTGGCTAGAAGGATTCGATCGAGTTGCTGCGCGCGTCGGCGTCCAGCACGCCCCACGCGATGAGCTCCTCGGTCAGGTCAGCCGGCGACTTGTCGTAGATGACCGCGAGCGAGCGCAGGTCCTCGTGCCGCACCGACAGCACCCGGCCATTGTAGTCCCCCCGCTGTGCCTGGATGGTAGCCACGTAGCGGGCCAGCGGGCCCACCTTCTCCTTGGGCAGCTGGTTCATCCGCTCAAGGTCGATCACGAGCTTGGGCGCGCTCGCGATCGGGGTGGGGGCCGCGTCGCCTGGCAGCAGTTCGGAGACGGGAACGCCGTAGAACTCCGCCAGCTCGGCGAGCTTCTGGACCGTGACCGAGCGGTCGCCGCGCTCGTAGGAGCCGACGACGACAGCCTTCCACCGTCCGCGGGACTTCTCTTCGACGCCGTGCAGGGAGAGCCCCTGCTGGGTGCGAATGGCGCGCAGTCGTGCGCCTAGGGTCTTGGCGTACTCAGATGGCATTTTTCCTCGGTTTCCCGGCCAGTCGTCGCTTACGGTAACGGTTACGCACAGTGACGGTAGGCGGCAATGGCGACAAGGTCAAGCCGAATGGCAAAAACTGGTTGAACTCGTCCAGTAACCGGCATTGTCCTTCCCTGCCGATATCTACCCTCCGTCAGAACCTGACAACCCCCGCTGTAATCGGCTTTCCCGTGCACAGAGGGGGCAAAGCGGTGCCACGGCGCGCTCTCGGAACGTTATGGCAAACTCTGTCCGATGTGATGTAAATCACACGTTTCATGATCGTTAGTGGGGGTGGCTGACGGGCGCGCGGGGACGCTGGCCGTCAGGCCGTGTTAACAGGGAACCAGTAGTGACGCAGGGGGATGCGCTGCGTGCCGGTGGTGCCGTCAGTCTAGTAACTTTATGTGTTGATGGTGTCGCCTATAGTGGCGAAACTGCCGTGCGGCCGGGCGTTGCGCTCTCCGGCCACCGCGTTAGCGGTCGTTACCTGCACGAATGCGCCTGATACGGTAGATCGCGTAGGCATCCTTTAAGGACCGTCCCGTGAGACGGGGAAGGAGGTCGTGACTGGTGTGCGCGATGCGACCTGATCCAGTACACGAGCCGGCCGCCAGCGGCCCCGGCTACCCCATCGGCTCAAGCAGCCCCGCGCAGCCCGGCCCGCAGAGCCAGCCCGGCCCGCAGAGCCAGCCCGGCCAGCCGACCTGGAAAGCGGTACTGACCCCCGACGAGATCCGGCGCGCGCTGACCCGCATCGCCCACGAGATCCTGGAGCGGACGCACGGCGGCGGTGACGCGGTACTGCTCGGCATTCCCACCCGCGGCGTCTACCTGGCCCGCCGCCTGGCCGCGCGCATCGGCGAGTTCGAGGGCACCCAGCCCCCGGTCGGTTCCCTCGACGTCACCCTGCACCGCGACGACCTGAGGCTGCGCCCGGCCCGGGCGCTGCAGCGGACGCAGGTGCCGGCCGACGGGGTGGACGGCAGGATCGTGGTCCTGGTCGATGACGTGCTCTTCTCCGGCCGGACCATCCGGGCCGCCCTTGACGCGCTGAACGACCTCGGCCGGCCGCGCGCGGTGCAGCTCGCGGTGCTGGTCGACCGGGGGCACCGGGAACTGCCGATCCGGGCCGACTACGTGGGCAAGAACCTGCCGACCGCGCACCGCGAGAAGGTGCGGGTCCAGCTAGCGGAGATCGACGGCGCCGACTCGGTGCTGCTGGGGGAGGAGCCCCGGTGAACCGGCACCTTATCTCGGCGGGCGACCTCAGCCGCGACGACGCCGTGCTCATCCTGGACACCGCGGCCGAGCTGGCCCGGGTCGAAGGCCGGCCGATCAGGAAGCTGCCCACGCTGCGCGGCCTGACCGTGGTCAACCTCTTCTACGAGGACTCCACCAGGACCAGGACCTCCTTCGAGGCGGCGGCCAAGCGGCTGAGCGCGGACGTGATCAACTTCTCCGCCAAGGGGTCGAGCGTCGCCAAGGGCGAGTCGCTCAAGGACACCGCCCTCACCCTGGAGGCGATGGGCACCGACGCGGTGGTGATCAGGCACCCTGCCTCGGGCGCGCCCCGCCGGCTGACCGGCTGGGTGAGCGGCCGGGTGATCAACGCGGGCGACGGCACCCACGAGCACCCCACCCAGGCGCTGCTCGACGCGTTCACCATGCGCCAGCGCCTCATCGGCAACGGTCCCGGCGGCGGTGCGGGCGGACCCGGCGGCGATCCGCGCGGCCAGGGCCTGGACGGAATCCGGGTGACGATCGTGGGCGACGTGCTGCACTCCCGGGTGGCGCGCTCCAACGTGCTGCTGCTGTCCACCCTGGGCGCGCAGGTGACGGTGGTCGCGCCGCCCACCCTGATGCCGCTCGCGGTGGAGACCTGGCCCTGCCGGTCCAGCTACGACCTGGACGGCGAGCTGCGCAAGAGCGACGTGGTGATGATGCTGCGGGTGCAGCAGGAGCGGATGACCGCGGCCTACTTCCCGAGCGTGCGCGAGTACCGCCGCCGCTACGGGCTGGACGCCAGCCGGATGGCGCTGCTGCCCGAGCACGCCATCGTCATGCACCCGGGCCCGATGAACCGCGGGGTGGAGATCGCGGCCGAGGTGGCCGACTCCAGCCGGTCCACCATCGTCGCGCAGGTCGCGAACGGGGTAACGGTCCGCATGGCGGTGCTCTACCTGATGCTCGGCGGCGCGACGGAAGGAGCGGCATGAGCGAGCTTGCGAGCGAATCGGTAAGCACAGTGCGCCCGCGAATGCGGCCGACGAGCGCCAGCGAGGAGGTCTCATGAGCAGCGCGACGCAGACGAGCGCCGGCCACGGCGAATGGCTCATCAAGGGCGCCACGCTGGCCGGCGGCGGCCCGGCCGACATCCGGGTCAGCGACGGGGTGATCGCCGAGGTCGGCCCGCGGCTGGACGCGCCTGGCGCGTCGGTAGTCGACGCGGCAGGCCTGATCGCCCTGCCCGGCCTGGTCGACCTGCACACTCACCTGCGCGAGCCGGGCCGGGAGGACGCGGAGACGGTGGAGACCGGCACCCGGGCGGCCGCCCTCGGCGGCTACACCGCGGTGCACGCGATGGCCAACACCGAGCCGGTGGCGGACACGGCCGGCGTCGTCGAGCAGGTCTGGCGGCTCGGTGAGCAGGCCGGCTACGTGGACGTGCGGCCGGTCGGCGCGGTCACCGTCGGGCTGCACGGCAAGCAGCTGGCCGAGCTCGGCGCGATGGCCGACTCCGCCGCCCGGGTGCGGGTGTTCTCCGACGACGGCTTCTGCGTGGCCGACCCGCTGCTGATGCGCCGTGCCCTGGAGTACGTCAAGGCCTTCGACGGGGTGATCGCGCAGCACGCGCAGGAACCCCGGCTAACTGAGGGCGCGCAGCTCAACGAGGGCGAGGTCGCCTCCCGGCTGGGCCTGGCGGGCTGGCCCGCGGCGGCCGAGGAGGCGATCATCGCGCGCGACTGCCTGCTGGCCGCGCACGTGGACGCCGCGCTGCACGTCTGCCACGTGTCGACCGCGGGCAGCGTCGACATCCTCCGCTGGGCCAAGTCAAAGGGCTGGCGGGTCACCGCCGAGGTCACCCCGCACCACCTGCTGCTGACCGACGACCTGGCCGAGCAGTACGACCCGGTGTTCAAGGTCAACCCGCCGCTGCGCACCCGGGCCGACGTCGAGGCGCTGCGCCAGGCCCTCGCCGACGGCACCATCGACTGCGTGGCGACCGACCACGCGCCGCACCCGGTGGAGGCCAAGGAGACCGAGTGGGCCGCCGCCGCCAACGGCATGACCGGCCTGGAGACCGCCCTGCGGGTAGTGCACCGCGCCATGGTGCAGACCGGGCTGCTCGACTGGGCGGGGGTCGCGCTGCGGATGTCGGTCCGCCCGGCCGCCATCGGCCGGGTGCCGGGCCACGGCCAGCCCCTGGTGGCCGGCGCGCCCGGCAACATCACGCTGTACGACCCGGCGGGCGAGACGCCGGTGGACCCGGCCGGGCACGCCTCCAAGAGCCGCAACAGCCCGTTCGCGGGCATGCCGCTGCCCGGCGCGGTGATCGCCACCTTCCTGCGCGGCACCCCGACGGTCCTGGACGGAAAGGTGACCCGATGACAGATCGAGACCCGGACGCGATGCTGGTCCTGGAGGACGGCACCACGCTGCGCGGCAAGGGCTTCGGCGCCTACGGCGAGTCGTTCGGCGAGATGGTGTTCAACACCGGCATGACCGGCTACCAGGAAACGCTGACCGACCCGTCCTACTGCGGGCAGATCGTGGCGATGACCGCGCCGCACATCGGCAACACCGGCGTCAACGACACCGACCCGGAGAGTCACCGGATCTGGGTGAGCGGCTACGTGGTCCGCGAGCCGTCGCGGATCGCGTCTAGCTGGCGGGCGCAGCGCAGCCTCGACGCCGAGCTGAAGGCCCAGGGCATCGCCGGCATCGCGCTGCCCGGCACCCGCGCGCTGACCATGCGGCTGCGTGAGCAGGGCGCGATGCGGGCGGCGGTGTCCACCGTGGAGGACAACCCGCGGCGGCTGCTCGACCGGGTGCTGGCCAGCCCGGGCATGGCCGGCGCCGACCTGGCCCGCATCGTCACCACCCCGCACCCGTACACGGTGAGCCCGCCCAGCGGCGTCAGGACCCGCTACCGGGTGGCCGCGGTGGACCTCGGCATCAAGACCGCCACCCCGCGCAGCATGGCCGAGCGGGGCATGGAGGTGCGGGTGCTGCCCGCCACCGCCACCGCCGCCGACATCCTCAGCGCCGGCCCGGACGGGGTGTTCTTCTCCAACGGTCCCGGCGACCCGGCCGCGGCCGGCTACGCGGTCAGCGCGGTGCGCGGCGTCCTCGACGCCGGGGTGCCGCTGTTCGGCATCTGCTTCGGCAGCCAGATCCTGTCCCGCGCGGTCGGCCTCGACACCTA
>Ga0265338_10007102_pt1 | contig 14029 bp, 12 predicted proteins | sample 42126metaG_FD_193579 | JGI IMG/M metagenome (GOLD analysis project Ga0265338, IMG submission 193579) | Rhizosphere microbial communities from Carex aquatilis grown in University of Washington, Seatle, WA, United States - 4-21-26 metaG | ecosystem: Host-associated > Plants > Roots > Rhizosphere... | reverse complement strand
AGGCCAACAAGGAAACCGCGGCGGAACTCGGCATCGGCATCAAGACCGTCGAGAAGCATCGCGAGCATCTCATGGAGAAAATCGACATCCACGACACGGCCGGGCTCACCCGCTACGCCATCAGCGCGGGCATCATCGAGAGCAGCGTCCAGTTGACCATTGTTTAGCGCTCAGGCAAACGGGCGAAATCTGGCCCCATAATTGTTCATGAGTGATTCTCAATACGATCCCGCCCGTTGCGTCATCGCCATGGCGGCCTCGGCCGGCGGCTTGAAAGCTTTATCCGTCATTCTTGGCGGCTTGCCGGCGGACTTCCCGGCCGCCATCGCCATTGTGATGCACCTGGCTCCGGACCATAAGAGTCTTCTGGCCGGGATTTTAGACCGCCGCTCTCATTTGGAGGTCAAGCAGGCTCATACGGGCGACATCCTCTGCCATTCGAGTGTTTTCGTCGCCCCGCCCAACCATCATATGTTTGTGGCCAAAGGCGGCCGCCTCAAGCTTTCCTCCTCCGCGGCGGAAAAAGTTCACTATGCCCGTCCGTCCGCCGAGCCGCTGTTTGCTTCGGTGGCCGAGGTTTACCAAGAGAATGCCATTGCCGTGGTCCTCACGGGTGGAGATGGCGACGGCTCATTCGGGGTGCAGATCATCAAGGAAAAGGGCGGCAAGGTCATCGCTCAAGACCGGCCCACGTCGCAAGATTTCAGCATGCCGGAGACTTCGATCAAGACCGGCGATGTTGATTTTATCCTGCCCTTGAACGAGATCGCTCCCAAGCTGATGGAACTGGTGGGTGAAAAGCAGAGGTTGATGCGATGATCCAGGGCGCAGTTTGACACTGCCCCGGAGCGTGAGTTGTCTCAACTCGCTGCGGGTGCGACTGCCAAGGGAATATTCAAAAAAATCAGGGCATGGTTTGCGTTAGTAAGTGCTGCGGTTTGGGACAAACCGCGCTCCGCATCAGATCGGATTTGGCCGCGGGGTGAGTGCCCGAAGGCGCCTGATGATCCAGCGGACTGAAACTTTTTTGTTGAGACAATCACTCCCATCGAACATGATTACCGCACTGGCTATGAAAAGGAAATTCCAGTTGCATCAACCAGGCCAGAAATTGGAGTGTTCGCGTCCCGATCAGGAAGAGACGCGTCATTTATACCGCCTGATTCTGGCAGCGCAGGGAACAGCCGCCGGCGGAGGCCAAAGACAAACACAGGGAATATGCGCATGAAAAAGAAATCTTCACCCGCACGCCGGCGGAAAAAGCCGGCCCAAGTTGCACCCCCGGAAATCCCCGTCCCGCCGGCGAGGGTTGCGTTCCCCATGGTCGGTATCGGCGCCTCGGCCGGAGGATTGGAGGCTTTGGAGCAATTCCTGTCGCGGGTGCCGGAAAACAGCGGCCTGGCTTTTGTCATCGTCCAGCATTTGGACCCGACGCGCAAAGGCATCATGCCCGAACTGCTCCAGCGCGCCACCGGCATGAAAGTGATGCAGGTCAAGGATCGCACCGTGGTCCAGCCGGAGCATGTCTATGTGATTCCACCGAACAAGGACATGTCCATCCTGCACGGGGTCCTGCACCTGCTCGAACCGGCGTCGCCGCGCGGACTGCGCCTGCCGATTGATTTCTTCCTCCGCTCCCTGGCGCAAGACCAGCAGGAACACAGCATCGGCGTGATTCTCTCGGGCATGGGCTCCGACGGCACGCTGGGGTTGCGGGCCATCAAAGAGAACGGGGGCGTGGTGCTGGTGCAGGATCCCGCGACGGCCAAATTCGACGGCATGCCGCGCAGCGCGATCGACGCGGGGCTGGCGGATATAGTGGCCCCCGTGGACGATCTGCCGGGGAGGATCCTCGCCTATCTGAAGCGCACGCCGCTGGGCCACGGCCCCGAACAGGTGCTCGCAGACAAGACGCAGAGCGCCCTGGAAAAGGCGATCATCCTGCTGCGCACCCACACCAGCCATGACTTTTCGCTCTACAAAAGAAATACCCTCTACCGCCGGATCGAACGCCGCATGGGCATCCACCAGATTGACAAGATTGCCGTCTATATCCGGTACTTGCAGGAAAACCCGCAGGAGCTGGATTTGCTTTTCAAGGAGTTGTTGATCGGGGTGACGAGTTTCTTTCGCGATGGCGCCGCCTGGGAGGATTTGCGCGATCGCGTCATCCCGGCGCTCCTCGCCAGCCGGCCGGACGGCCAGGCGCTGCGGGCGTGGGTGCCCGGCTGCTCCACCGGGGAGGAGGCCTATTCCCTGGCCCTGGTGTTCAAGGAGGCGATGGAGAAGCTCAAGCCCACAAAGAAATTTACGCTGACCGTCTTTGCCACCGACCTGGACAAGGACGCGATTGACAAGGCCCGTCAGGGCGTTTATCCCGCGAATATTGCCGCCGACGTATCGCCGGAGCGGCTAAAACGGTTCTTTGCCAAAGTGGAACGCGGCTACCGGGTGGGCACGGAGATCCGGGAAATGGTGGTCTTTGCCCCGCAGAGCCTCATCATGGACCCGCCCTTCACCAAGCTGGATATTTTGAGCTGCCGCAACCTGCTGATCTACCTCGCCCCGGAACTGCAGAAGAAACTCTTTCCGCTGTTTCACTACAGCCTGAGTCCCGGCGGCATCCTGTTTCTCGGCAGCGCGGAGACGATCGGCGGGTTCACCGACCTGTTTGCCTCCCTCGGCGGCAAATCGAGGCTCTATCGGCGAACCGAGTCCGCCACGCGGGCGGAGCCAATCGATTTTCCCTCGTCCTTTGCCCCGTATCTGCCCGCCGAAACCGCGGCCAGCCCGGCAACAAAAACGCCGTTCAGTCTCCAGTCCCTGGCGGATCAGCTGGTGCTGGAGCATTACTCCCCGTCCGCCGTGCTCGTCAATGACCAGGGCGACATCCTTTACGTGAGCGGCCGGACGGGCAAATACCTGGAACCGGCCGCGGGCAAAGCCAACTGGAATATTTTCGTCATGGCCCGCGAAGGCCTGCGCTACGAACTCACCAACGCTTTCCAGAAAGTGCTCCGGCAGAAAGGCACCGTGGCGCTCAAGCGTCTCCGCATCGAAAGCAACGGCGAGGAGCATTTCGTAAATCTCAAGGTCCAGCGGCTCGAAGAACCGGAGCCGCTGCAGGGCCTGGTGATGATCGTTTTTACCGACGCGGCCGCGCCGCCGGAAACGAAAGCGCCGTCGCGGGTGGGGAAGCGTGGGAAAGCCCCGGTCCACAATCCCCGGCTGGCGGAACTGGAACGGAAACACCAGCAGGTCTGCCTGGAGTTGCAGACCACCCGCGAAGACATGCAGGCCTCCCAGGAAGAGCTCCGGTCCGCCAACGAAGAAATGCAGTCCACCAATGAAGAAATGCAGTCCACCAACGAGGAGCTCACCACCTCCAAGGAGGAGATGCAGTCGCTGAACGAGGAACTCCAGACCGTCAACGCCGAGTTGCAGGTCCGGGTGGACGAGTTGTCCCAGTCGAACAACGACATGAAGAACCTGCTCAACAGCACGGACATCGCCACGTTGTTTTTGGACAAGGACCTCAAAGTGCGCCGGTTCACCACCCAGGCGACGAAAATCATCCAGCTCATTCCCGGCGACATCGGCCGGCCCATCACCGACCTTGCCTCGGACCTGCTCTACCCGGAACTGGTGGCCGATGCGCGCGAGGTGTTGCAGAAGCTGGGCTTCGCGGAAAAACCGGTCAACGCGCGCGATGGACGCTGGTTCACGGTGCGCATCATGCCTTACCGGACGCACGACGACCGCATTGACGGCCTGGTGATCACCTTCGCGGACATCACCGTGGCCAAGACGCTGGAAGCGAAGTTGCGGGACAGGCACACCGTTCTCGAAAAGCATGTCGCGGAACAATCGGCGACGATGCAGCGGGCCAGGGACAAGGTGACGGCGGAAACTGCCGAACGCAGAAGAATCAAGCCGGGTGCTAAACAAGCAGCGGCGCCCGATAAAACATAAAAAAACCGCCATGCCCAGGAAGCCGAACATCTCCGCCAATCCCGCCGAACTGCGCCGCCGCGCCGAAGCCCGCCTGCGCGACCAGCGGAAAGGCCAGTGGTCAAAGGCCGGAGACCCGCCCCGAAAGGGTTCGGGGTCCAGGTCAGAGGCTGACACCGTGCGGATGCTCCACGAATTGGAGGTCCACCAGATTGAGCTGGAGATGCAGAACGCCGAGCTGCAGAAAGCCAGGGATGAGATGGAGGTGGTATTGGAGCGTTACACCGACCTCTACGATTTCGCCCCGGTCGGCTATTTTTCGATTGACGTTGAGGGCCTGATTCTGGAGGTGAACCTGACGGGCGCCGTTTTGCTTGGCATGGAACGTTCCCGGCTGATCCGCTTGCGCCTGGAGCGTTTTGTGGCCCCGGCGAGCCGGACGATTTTTAAGACCTTCCTGGATATGGTATTTGCCGGGAGCAAGGACCAGGGCTGTGAGGCGCTGCTGCTGAAGGAGGGCGGCGGCACTTTTTGGGCGAGCTTTCGGGCCACGGCCGCAATCTCTCTTGAGGGGACGCGGAAATGGTGCCGGGTCGCGGTCTCAGACATCGCTGTCCGCAAGCAGGCGGAGGAGGTGTTGCGCCAAAACGAGGCCATGTTTTCCACCCTCATCGCGCAAGCGCCCATTGGGATGTATGTGGTGGATGACGGGATGCGCATGCGGCAAGTCAACCCCATAGCCCTATCGGTTTTCCGCAAAGTCCAACCCCTGATTGGGCGGGATTTATCCGAGATCATCCATGTCATCTGGCCGCGGCGGGTCGCGGATCAACTCATGGAACGTTTCCGGCACACGCTCAAGACGGGGGCGCCTTATCAATCGTCCAACTTTGCCGAACGGCGCCGGGATATCGGCACGAAGGAGATTTATGAATGGCAGATCCAACGTGTCACCCTGCCCGCCGGCGCGTATGGAGTGGTTTGCTTTTTCACCAACATCACCGAGCGCAAACTGGCGGAGGAAACGCGGCGCCGCCTGGCTGTGCTCGACGCCTCGAACCGGAAGCTGGAACAGGAAATCATCCGGCGGCAGGCGGTGGAGGAAGCTCTCCGGAAAAGCGAGCAGCACGAGATGCGTTTGTCGGCGCAGGCCCGGCATCTGTCCCATCAGATTCTGCACGCGCAGGAGGAGGAACGAAAGCGCATCAGCCGCGAGCTGCATGATGAAATCGCCCAAACCCTGGTGGGCATCAATATCCATCTGGCGGCATTGACCCAGGAGATCGCGGACAACCCCAGGGATCTCCAGCGGAAGATCGCGCGGACGCAACGGCTGGTGGAAGAATCGGTGGACGTGGTGCATCTTTTTGCCCGGGAACTGCGCCCGCCGGCGTTGGACGACCTGGGACTGATTCCTGCGCTTCATGCCTTTATGAAGGAGTTCACGAAGCGGACGGGCATCCACATTCATTTCACGACCTTTTCTTCCCGCCGGATTAAACAATTGAACAATGCCACGCGCACGATGTTCTACCGCGTCGCCCAGGAAGCGCTGACCAATGTGGCGCGGCACGCGCAGGCCAGCTTCGTGGAAGTGAACTTCGAGAAACTCCCCAACGCCCTTTGTCTGAAAATTAAGGACAACGGCAAATCCTTTCAGGCGCAACACGTCATGCACTCCAAAAGGAATACACGCCTGGGGCTGATCGGCATGCGCGAGCGGCTGCAGATGGTCGACGGCACATTCGTTATCGAATCCTCACCCGGCAAAGGCACCACCATCATTGCACAAATTCCGCTCCGCAAAGCCACGCGGGGGGGGGGCACTGATGGAGTCCACTGAAACCAAATCTTGAAATTTTATGAAACGGATCACGGTTCTGCTGGCCGAAGACCATACGATTGTGCGCGAGGGATTTCGCAAGATGCTCGAACTCGAAAGAGACTTCGAAGTGGTTGGGGAGGCACAGGAAGGCCGCCAGGCGGTCGCCCTGGCCAAAAAACTTCGTCCCGCCGTGGTCTTGATGGACATCGCGATGCCCCGGCTTAACGGTTTGGAAGCCACGCGGCAGGTGGTCAAAACCGTCCCCGGCACCAAGGTGCTCATTCTTTCCGCCCATAGTGATGACGCGTACATCAAAGATGCGGCCGACGCCGGTGCGGTGGGATTTCTGCTCAAGCAAACCTCCTCCCATCAGGTGTGCGAGGCGATCCGGGAAGTTCAAAAAGGGAAGAAGTTTTTCTGCTCTTTGGCGACGAAGCGTCGCAATGCGCAATCGCCGGGCGGCCCGGGACGGCTCAACCAGCAGATTGCCAAACTGACGTCGCGCGAGATGGAAGTGCTCCAGCTGATCGCCGAAGGCAAGGCCAACAAGGAAACCGCCGCGGAACTCGGCATCCGCCTCAAGACCGTCGAGAAGCATCGCGAGCATCTCATGGAGAAGCTCGACATCCACGACACCGCCGGGCTCACCCGCTACGCCATCGGCGCGGGCATCATCGAGAGCAGCGTCCAGCTGACCATCGTTTAGCCGCCCGTTCAAAGAGCAGAAGGCGACGTGAGGAGGCTCTGATTTATTTATGAAATGGGATTTACGAATAACGAGTCTTGCGGCCATCCAGGCGCCTCGAGTAAATCGTATATCTTGGACCGAAAGTAATGTGGGATTATGCCTTTGACGGAATATGATCCGGTCGGGACGCCGCGCTGCGGCGTCCCCGTCCGGCAGGACGGAACGAACGTGGCAAAAGGTCCGCTTTTTCCGCCGCCTGACGCTGCGCTCGGCGTCGGGGACACCACAGCGCGCCGTCCCTATCCTCTGCTCCCGTCAAAGGTATAATCCCATTACCGGATATGAATGAGAACAACCTCGCCTTTTGGATGACCCTGACCGGGACCATTTGCTGGGGTGCTTGTTTCTGGTGGATGCGCCGGCTGTCCATCAAACAGAACGCCCTTCTGGACCAGCTGCGCGAGCAGGGCAAACGCATCGAAAAGCTGTCCCGGATCGAGCATGATCTCATCAAGGAAGTGCATCCCCAGGTCGGCGAGATCAAGGAAGGGATGGACGAAATGATTGCGGTGGTGAAGGAAAATGCCGGACACCATGCTCCGGCATCCAAACCGACGGGGCATTAGAGCGGTTTAATTAGAACTGTAGCCATTTCGATACCACACCGCGAGTGGAGCACGGGCTTCAGTCCGCTTCAACATGGATTGGCCCGGCGACATCGAAGCGGCGTGAACGCCGCGCTCCGGCTACAGTATTTTTGAAACCGCTCTAGGCGAACCGGGACCACCAAACCAGGTTCAATCGGAAACGAATGCAATAGAACACCGTAGTAGCCGGAGCGCGGCGGGCACCAGACAAATCAATCCACCAGAAGGAAGCGCATCAAAAACACGGCGGCCGCTGACAAACTGACAACCATTAGTCCGCCGAGAAAGTCAAACCTGGCCTCCCGCTCATGGTTCACGGGGAATGCCGAAGCCAAGAAATGGTGAAAACCGCTTCGGCTGGCCCGGCTGAAAGCGGCTTTGACCATGGGATGCTTTGACATATAGACAATCTAACATGGAGCCAGGCCTCTGAAAACGCTATGGGGTGTTTGCCCCATAGTTCAGGAATCGCGAATGACGAAGCCCTGATGACTAAAGAATTTTCAGATGCCCAATGACTGGCGCGTCCTGCCGGTTGCTCATTCGAGCGTTGGGCTTCTTTCGTCATTCGGGTTCAGGAATTGGCCATTTCGCGGAGCAGCAGGGTTCGGGGCTTGGGGGTTGCATACCATTCCGGCGGCTTCCTTCATCAACCGAATGATCGACACGGAACCGAAACAGCCTTTCTTTCCGGATGACTTTGGCCGGGGCCGTTTGCCGGGCAAACGAATTGCTGGCGGACTGCCGGGAGGTCCGGTGGGGATCGTTTTGACCCGGTGGCGGCGGAAATCGGAATGCCCTTTCCGTGAGGAGAAGGGCATCCCGTCCCTGGCGGCCGTGAAAAGCGTCAGCAACCCGTTCGGGACGACACGAGATGCGCCGCCTTGATGTCGGACCGGAAATTGAAATCGAGGTTGAGTTCCCGTCCCCCGCTTTTTGCCAGGTCGAAAGCGGCCTTGACGGCAGTTTTTAGATCGGGCTCGGTGGCGGCAACCTGCAGGTGCACCGTCTTAATTGCCGCCCGGCTTTTGGTGTTGTACCCGGGATCGTAGGATTTATTTTTGGCGTTCATGGTTCTGGTCGCTTTCGGTTGTGCAGCGTTTGTTATTTGTGTGCGCATAAAATGCTCGAAACCAGCTCAGTTCGTCCATGGGGTGAACACCCCATGGCGGCCACAAGCTGAAATGGTCATTGTGGCACCAATGAATCTCGAGCGAAACACTGACGGCGAACCAAACAAACGGGGACGCGAGTTCTACAGAAGCTTGATCATCGGCGTGCTGGCCTTCCTGGTTGCCTTTGTCGTTCTAAGATGGGTCTGGCATTAAGACCTCCGGCACCCCCGCATCGCCGCAACCATCCACTTGCCCACCACCCGGAAGCCTCCGGCATCGGCCGTATCGTTAACTGCAGCCCGGTTCAACGCCCATGCGCCGGAACAGCTTTTTGATGTGGCCCCAGAAGGTATTCAGCCAAACCCCAATCCCATGATTCCTGCCGGTCTGGACTTGAAACTGTCTGTACAGCACCAGCCATTGTTTCCGGGCCAGGTCGTACAGGTCGTACAATTCTCCCAGGGAAAGTTGATTCATGGCGGGGGAGTGAACGCCCCGCCGGAAGGTGCGTTGCTGATCGTTGAATCCGCGGCTCCAGGCCGGCATCGGCCACAGGCCAAGCAGCTTCAGGCAGGAAGAGAGTTTTTGGCGCTCTATCGGCTGGCACATCTGTCGCCGCAACTGGATGGTCGTCCGCTTGAAGGCGAAGGTTGGCGCGTTGACCAGGTCATCGAACTCCAATTCCGCTTTCGTTTGAAATTTCATGTGCCGGAAAATATCCCCGGAGCCTTCCCGCCGCCATGGGGTGTTCACCCCATGGCGCCGGCGCAGTTTCCTGGCTTACCTTGAAATCATGCAGGCCAATTGCAGGAAGAAACCCCTGGCGTTTGGTGGATTCATCATCGTTGCTTGCGATGACGGGGATGGCAAGCTGGCTGACCCTGGCACTGAACCAACAATGCCTTGGCCGGCGCCCAGCAACGCCATCCGGACGGCATGGCCCGCGGCCGCGTTTCGGGTCCGCATCACCGCAAAAATATGTGCGGCAATCGCCTCCCGCGTGCCGGTCGGTTATGAGGATGAAACCGGATTCCATTACGGCGTGAATCCAGGGGATTGATTCGAGACCGCCGCAAAACGCGCAGCGCTGCTTCAGCGGGGTTGTTCACCCCGCCTCCTTGGCGAGGGTCGCCCGAATTCTTCCGGGACCGGCTTCAGTCTGCGGCCGGGACCCCGGCCACGCGCAAAAATGCTGGATGCGCAGGCATTGCAGATGGGGTGAACACCCCATGGCATGCGCAAGATTTTCATGGTTAGGTTAATGGGCTATGAACGACAACCAAATCCTGGCGGCGGATGGGCCGGCAGACGCACCGCTTCGATCCCAAAGGGTTCTGTTCCATCGCCTGCTCGTGGTCGAGGACGATACGTCGCTCCGCCGGCTCAGCACGGGAGTGCTGGTTCGCTCCGGCTACGTCGTGGACGCCGTCGAAGATGGCGCGGCCGCTTGGGAGGCGCTCCAGGCTGACAGCTATGATCTGATGATCACCGACAACAACATGCCCAACCTGACCGGCATCGAGTTGCTCAAGAAACTTTACGCCGCCCGCATGGCCCTGCCGTTCATCATGACGTCAGGACAAATGCCCGAGGAGGAATTCACCCAATGCCCCTGGCTCCATCCCGCCGCCACGTTGCTCAAGCCTTATTCCATCGTTGAGTTGTTGGAAACGGTGAAGGAAGCCCTGAGCAAAGAGGAGATCAACGTCGACGGCCACCAACGGTGCATGCATCTCGATCGGAAGGACAACCAGATCTCACCCGTTGACTCACCCGTTGAAAAGCCGGCGGGTGCAACCCGGCAACGCCCGACGAATCCTCCCCGCCGCATTCTCGTGGTGGATGACTACAGTGACACACGCCAGCTCAGCGTCGATGTGCTGGCTGGCTCCGGCTACGAGGTGGAGGCCGTCCTGGACGGGGCGGCCGGCTGGGAGGCGCTGCAGGACACCCGCTACGATCTCGTCATCACCGACAACAAAATGCCCAGGATGACCGGCATTGAAATGATCGAGAAGCTGCGTTCCGCGCGCATGACCCTCCCGGTCATCATGGCCACGGGACATCTGCCCATGAATGAATTTGCGCGCCGGCCGTGGCTAAAACCCGACGCCATGCTGCAGCGGCCATTTTCCAATGACGATTTGCTGGAGACGGTCCAAAAAATCCTGCACCCGGACGACAATGAGGACGGTCGCGAGGAAGCGCTGGTCCCGCAGCCTCTCTGAATGTCATCCATCCGGCTGAATCACCGCCAGGATGCCGGGATGAACGGTGACCGCTGTAAAAGACAATGAAGAACCATCGTCAAATCCAAAGCCGGATGGACCACGGGGCGCATACGGAGCGCCCGGGTGAACGCATTTTCCCATGAGCCGGTCCACTCCACAAATGCGGCATTTCGCCCGGTGTCTCGTCGCTTATGAGACGCCGGAAATTAAATCTTTCGCGGCCGAAACCCCGGCGGGCTTTCCCGTTTGTGAGAAGCTGCGTCTGCATCTGGCGACCTTCATGGGGAAGACCGGTTTTCACACCCTCCTGGCGCGCGCGCTCACGCTGTCCACGGCGGAAGTTCCCTGGTTGTGCGCGGTGCGTACCCGGGCGGATGACTCATTGGAAGGGCTGGAGGCACTTCACGCGCAACTCAACCCGGAGGAATTTTCCGAGGGCGAACTGGTTCTGCTGGCCCAGTTGCTCGGATTGCTCGTGGCTTTCATCGGCGAAAAACTGACGCTGCGCCTGGTGCGCGAGGTCTGGCCCGAAGTTCCGCTCGACGATTGGAATTCCAATGAAGGACATAACAATGAAAAAGCGAATTAGCTCGACCAAACTCCGACTGCCGGCAAGAGCCGTGAGCCCGCCAGCCAAAGTCACGATCCATAAACTTCCAACCGGTGTGCGCGGGCTCGACGACATCCTGGGCGGCGGCATCCCGGAATTCTCCTTCAACATCATCGCCGGCGCGCCCGGTTGCGGCAAAACCACCATGGCGCATCAAATCATTTTCGCCAATGCCACGCTTGGAAAACCGGCGCTTTATTTCACTGTGCTCGGCGAACCGGTTATCAAGATGCTGCGCTATCAGCAACAGTTTTCCTTCTTCGACGAATCCAAGCTGGGCAAGGCCGTCCGGTTTATCAACCTGTCCGACGTGGCGCTGGAGAAGGATTTGAACGCGGTGCTGGAGGAAATCATCCGGCAGGTCACGGTGGCCAACGCGGGCGTCGTGGTGGTGGATTCCTTTCGCACCCTGGCGCGCAAAGCGGCCAGCGATGCAGGCCAGGTGGAGGTGCAATCGTTCATCCACCGCCTCGCCCAGTTTCTGACCAGTTGGCAAGCCACGACGTTTCTGGTCGGCGAATATGCCGTGGAAGAGATCCGCGACAACCCGCTGTTCACCATGGTGGATGGCATTTTCTGGCTCACGCAGGTGACGGAGCGGAATTCCGTGGTGCGGAAATTGCAAATCATGAAGCTGCGCGGCCAGGCAACCGTGCCGGGGCTGCACACCATCCGCATCAGCGACGACGGGTTGCAGACCTTCTCGCGCACGCTGGGATTGATCGGCAGCAAAACGAAATCGGCGCGGCGCCGGCGTCTTTCCATCGGCATTCCCGACCTGGACGAGATGCTGGGCGGGGGCATTCTCGAAGGCGACAGCCTCCTGGTGGCCGGGCCTTCGGGCACGGGCAAATCGGCCCTGGCGACGCAGTTTATCGCCGAAGGCATTCGCAACGGGGAACCGGGAATCATGGCGATCTTCGAAGAACGCCCGGATGGCTACACGCAGCGGGCGGGCACTTTCGGCCTGGATTTAAACGCGGCGATCCAAAAGGGAACCCTCGAAGCCCTTTACCTGCGTCCACTCGACCTTTCGGTGGATGAAACAATGCAGGAAATTCTGGATGCCATTAAAAGGATCGGCGCCAAACGGCTGGTGATCGATTCGCTGGTCGGTTTTGAGATGGCACTGGCGCCCGGTTTCCGCGCGGACTTTCGCGAGTCGCTCTACCGGATGATCGGGGCGTTGACCGGCGCCGGGATCACGATTCTCAGCACGGTTGAAGTGGAGGACAACTTTACCTCGCTTCAGTTCAGTCATTACGCGATTTCGTTTCTCACCGACGACATCATCCGGCTGCGCTATGTTGAAATTGACGGCCAGCTGCGGAAGGTGATGGTGGTCATCAAAATGCGCGGCGGCAATCACAGCAAAGACATCCGCGAATATGTCATCACGAACAAGGGCGTGGTGGTGATCCACCCGCGGCGCACAGACTACGAAGGGTTGACCACCGGAATCCCCCACCAAACCGGCCCGCGCAAGGCACAAGAAAACGAAACCGCGCCGGAACCGAAGGCGATGAAGTAACGGGAAATTTATGATGGCAAATCCCATGCCGGGCACCGGGAACGGGTTGCACGAAAAGACCCTTGAGCTGAACGAAGCGTTGTTGCTCGGATCGGTGCGCCAGCATGAACTCACCGAAGCCGCCGAGTCGGCGAATGCCCGGCTGCAAGAGGAAATCAGCGAGCGCAAACGCGCGGACGCGGAGATCCGCCGGCTTAACGCGGAACTCGAGCAACGCGTCGACGAACGCACCGCACAGTTGCAGGCCGCCAACGAGGAACTGGAGGCGTTCAGTTATTCCGTTTCCCATGATCTGCGCGCCCCGCTGCGCCATGTCATGGGCTTCGTGGCGCTGTTGCAAAAAGACGCCGGGCCGTCGCTTTCAGAACAAAACCTCCGGTACCTGACCATCATTTCCCAATCCGCGAAACGGATGGGGAATTTGATTGATGACCTGCTGGAGTTCTCGCGGGTTGGACGGGCGGCTGTGCAAACGACGAACGTCAATCTTGACGAGCTGGTCCGGGAGACGTTGGGGGACTTTCAGGCGGAGACCAAGGGGCGGGATATGGTTTGGAATCTCCACGCCCTGCCGGCGGTGCGGGCCGACCGCGCCCTGCTGCGCCTGGCGCTGGTCAATCTGATCTCCAATGCCGTGAAGTTCACCGGCCACCGCGCCCAGGCCAAAATCGAGATCGGTTGCCTGCCCGGGAACGACGGCGAGACGGTGATCTTCATTCGCGACAACGGCGCGGGTTTTGATCCGCGCTATGCCGGCAAACTGTTCGGCGTGTTCCAGCGCCTGCACAGCCAGGACGAGTTTGAGGGCACGGGCATCGGGCTGGCCAACGTCCAACGGATCATTGAACGGCACGGCGGCCGGGTCTGGGCCGAAGGCGCGGTGGACGGCGGCGCGACCTTTTATTTTTCCATCGCCAAACCAAACGAAGGCCTGAATGGACACTGAAATCAAAAGCATCAAAAACATCCTGCTGGTGGAAGACGATCCGCGGGACATGGAACTGACGCTGGCGGCGCTGGGGGAGAACCATCTGGCCAACAAGGTTGAAGTTGTCCGCGACGGCGCGGAGGCGCTGGATTATCTGTATCACCGGGGAAAATTCGAAACCCGCCCGGGGCGCAATCCCATCCTGATGTTGCTCGACAACAAGATGCCGAAGGTCAGCGGGCTGGAAGTGTTGAAGATCGTCAAGGCCGACGAGCATTTGAAAGCAATTCCGGTCGTGGCGCTGACTTCTTCGCGCGAAACGCCGGATTTGATTGAATTTTACAAACACGGCGTCAACGCCTACGTGGTGAAGCCGGTGGATTTTGCCGAGTTCATGAAGGCGGTCAAGCAGCTCGGCATCTTTTGGGCCGCCATCAATGAACCGCCACCCAACTTGCAGAACCAGCTGCCTGCCCCGGGCTTGCAGCGGTGACGATTCCGCT
>Ga0265338_10007101_pt1 | contig 14031 bp, 13 predicted proteins | sample 42126metaG_FD_193579 | JGI IMG/M metagenome (GOLD analysis project Ga0265338, IMG submission 193579) | Rhizosphere microbial communities from Carex aquatilis grown in University of Washington, Seatle, WA, United States - 4-21-26 metaG | ecosystem: Host-associated > Plants > Roots > Rhizosphere... | reverse complement strand
GCAACTCGCCGGTGATGCGGAAGGTGTCAAGCACGCTCGTATTTTCGTCAATCAACTTGAAGGTTTTCTGGCACGGAAGGCAAATCACGCCGTCGGCGACGGATTTGAGCTGCTCCAGACTTTGCCGTGCCTGTTGCTGGCGCCGGTTGCCTTCGCAGGCGAACGGCAGCGTCACAAACGCCAGCACCAGCGCCCCGGTTTCCTTCGCCGCCCGCGCGAGCACGGGAGTGATGCCGCTGCCGGCGCCGCCGCCCAGGCCGGCAACAATAAAAATCACGTCTGTGCCTTCACACGCGGTTTTGAGCGTGGCAAATTGTTCCTCGGCAATCGCGCGGCCGCGTTCGGGGTCGCCGCCGGTGCCCAGACCGCGCAACAACCGGGTTTCGAGATGAATTTTCAGGGCGGCGGACGAAGCCGCCAGCGACGCCGCATCCGTGTTGACCGCCACGAAACCGGCCCCGGCGAAATCCTCCTCATTGACGGCGTCCAGCAGGTGGACGCCGGCGCCGCCGACACCAAAAATTCTGGCGGCGGGCAGTTTGGCCGGCGGCAACATGGCGGCGGGGGTTTCGGTTTTGGTTTTCATGAGGGGCGGGATTTAAGTTCGTGGCAAAAATTTACCGATGACATGTTTTATGCCCCACGGTTTGCCTTCCCGTTTGCGGGTCTTGAACGAGCCGAACTTCACGAGGCCGATGGCCGTGACGAACTCCGGCTGGTCGAGCGCGGATTTGAGGCCGCTGACAGAATTGGTCTGGCCGATGGAAACCGGCAGTTGCAGGACCTGCTCCGCGAGCTGGGCAATGTGCGGCACGCGCACGCCGCCGCCACAGAGAAAAACACCCGCGCGCAAATAATCAAACAGCCCGGCCTGTTCCAAATCCTGCGCCACCAACTGAAAGATTTCCTCAAACCGCAGCGACATGATGCGCTGCAAGTGCTCGACGTTGACCGTTTTGAGCGGCAAACCGAGCTCATTGGTGATGGTGACGGCCTGGCCCTTGATTTTCTCGTCCAGCAACGCGGAACCGTGTTCCAGCTTGAGTTTTTCCGCGCGGCTCAACGGCACCTTCAAGCCATAAGCCAGATCGTTGGAAACATGGTCGCCGCCGACCGCCAGCACGCCGGTGTGCCGGATGACGCCTCCGGCATAGACGACGTAATCGGTCGTGCCACCGCCGATGTCAATGACCAGCGCGCCCAGCTCTTTCTGTTCACCCGTCAGCAACGCGAGCGACGAGGCCAGGCCGTTGAACACAATTTCGTCCACTTCCAATTGCAGACCCTTCACCAGCCGGATGGCGTTTTGCAGGCGATTGGTGTTGCCATGAACGACATGGACATCCACTTCCAGGCGCGAGCCGAGCATCCCGACCGGATTCGTCACGCCGTCCTGGCCGTCCACGAAAAAATGCTGGCGGATGGCATGAACGACGTTGTTCTCCGTGGGTAAATTGATCGCCTTCGCATTTTTAATGACGTCCTGCACATCGTCCTCGGAAATTTCGCGGTCGGCGGAAACCACCGGATGCATGCCGCGGTTGTTGAACCCACGGATGTGTCCGCCGGTCACACCGAGGTACACATTGCGAATCTCCACATCGGCCATCTGTTCAGCCTCGACGATGGCGTTGCGCACGTCCTCCTCGGCCTGGGTCGTGTCGGCGACCTCGCCCTTGCGCACGCCGCGCGAGCGGGCCTGGCCCAGACCAATGATGTTCAGCGCGCCATCGGCTGCCTGTTCGCCGATGACGGCGCAAACCTTGGATGTGCCGATTTCCAAACCGACAATGATGGATGAATCATCAAACATTTTTCCTCCGGAGGGGTGGTGGGTTGTCCTGCCTCGACGAAGCGCCCGGCACGGCGACGGCTTCCATCCAACGAACCGGCACGTTGTTGGAAACCGCCAGATTGAGCGCGGCAATCGCCTTGTTCATGCGTTGTCCCAAATCGTAAATCTCGCGCCAGCGTTGCAGTTGTTGGTCCAGGTTGTCGAGACCAAAAGTAATTTCGCCGCCCTGCATTGTGGTCGCCACGATCACGCCCGGCGCCGACACGTCAATGCGCCGCAGACCCACCAACCCCGCCATCGCGGAATGGTTGAAGGCGCCGATCAACTGCAACGCGGCGGACACCTGCGGCGACTCGACGCGCTGGCCGGGCTGCAATTGAAACACATTCAAACCCGCCATCACCGGCAACTGGTCCCGGACCTGCGCCAGGGGAATCAGGCAAAGCCGGGGATCGAGCGGTTGCATGACATAGCCGTCCGCGTCGAGCTGAAACACCTTCACGACGATGCCGCCCGCCGCGCCGGCGCGCGGCACATCCACCTGCGCCACCGGCCGGCGCTCCCTCACCCGGATCTGCAACGTACCGGGCAGTACGCGCTCAACGGAAACGGAACCAACCGTTGAAACCAGTTCCAGATTCCGTTTCACCGAGCCCAAATCCAACGCCATCAGATTGGCGCCGGGCTTCACGCCCGACCACCGGCGCAACTGGTCGGGCACGATCACGCCGTCCGTCTGCACGTCGATGCGTCGGATGGCAAACTCGGAATTTTCATACACGAACGTGTCGAGCGCCCACGCGCCCACGCGCCAGAACAAAAAAAGCCCAAACACCGTGCCAAAAGTGACGGCCAGGGCCACGGCCCCGAGGCGCAGGCGCGTCGCCCGCACCTGGCGTGAACGCAGCTTCACGTCGAGCACGTGCCGGTGGCTCAGTCGCCGGTTTTTTTGATCGCGTCTAAACCACATGATTCAATTCAAAATTCAAAAAAGGAAAAATTAAAAACCGTTTACCCGACCGACGCCGGCAATGTTGCATTCTTAATTTTATATTTTTCATTTCTTTGCAAGGCCAGGTCCACCATGCGCTGGCAAAGCTGCGCGTAATCCAACCCCGCCGCCGCCGCCGCCTTCGGCAACAAACTGGTTTCCGTCATGCCCGGCAGCGTGTTGACCTCCAGCACCACCGGTTCGCCGTCCGCACGCACCATCACGTCCACACGTGCATAATCCCGCCCGCCCACGGCCTGGAACGCACCCAGCGCCGCGTCCTGAATCCGCCGGGTCGTCGCTGCATCCAATGGCGCGGGGCAAAAATACTCCGTGCAACCGGCCGTATATTTGTTGCGATAATCGTAACTGCCGACCTTGGGCCGCACTTCCACCACCGGCAGCGACCGGCCACCCAGAATACCGACCGTGGTTTCGCGGCCAATGATTTTTTCCTCGACCAGGACCTCCGAATCAAATTTCAAGGCTTCCGTCAGCGCCGGTTGCCAGTCTTCCACGCGCTCGACAAATTGTAATCCGACGCTGGAACCCTGCCGCACCGGTTTCACCACCAACGGCGGCGACCAATCCTTCGGCCAGGGAGTTTCCACCGAATTCACCACCAAAAACTTCGCCGTGGGAATTCCGGCTTGGATGCAGCACTGCTTGGTCAGCACCTTATCGAAGGCAATCCGGCTCGCCCCGGCCTCGCAACCGGTGTAAACCGCGCCGAGTTCATCCAGGCGGCGCTGCACCGTGCCGTCCTCGCCGTAGGTGCCGTGCAAGACCAGAAACACCACGTCCGTTTTTCCCGGTAAAGCCCATGCAGCATCGCCCGGATCCAGTTCCCGGACTTCGTGACCAAGCGAGCGCAACGCCTTGGCGACCGCCGCCCCGGAACGCAAGGATACTTCCCGTTCCGCGCTCGGACCGCCCAACATCACCGTGATGTTCAATTTTGGATTCATCCTTCGCCGATGATCTCGACTTCCGTCTGCAATTCAATTCCGCCCCCGGCTTTCGCACGTTGTTGGAGCAGGTCAATCAACTCCAGAACATCGCGCGCCGTCGCCGTGCCATCATTCACAATGAAATTTCCGTGTTCGGCGGAGACCATCGCGCCCCCGACGCGCGCCCCCTTCAAACCGAGCTCATCCACCAGTTTACCCGCCGGAATTTGGGCCGGGTTTTTGAACAGGCAACCCGCGCTGGGGGCGGCCGGCTGCGATGCCCAGCGCTTCTCGCTGAAGGCCTTCATGCGGGCTTCGATTTCTCCGCGCGGCGCCGGTTTGCCTTTGAACACCGCGCCCAGGGCGATGTGAGCTTTCAACGTGGCGCAACTGCGATAATCAACCGCCATGGCCTGCGGCGCGAGTTCCCGGACGTTGCCGTGAAAATCCATGAGGCGGACCGATTCGACCAGGTCGAAGGTCTGGCCACCCATCGCGCCCGCGTTCATCCGCAACGCGCCACCGACGCTCCCCGGAATGCCCTCCAAAAATTCCAGGCCACTCAAATCACTTCGCTTCGCCTCCACCGCGACGTTTTTCAATTTCGCGCCCGCGCCACAGCGCAGACGCTCACCCGCCACCTCAATCCGGCTGAAATTCGCATGTCTCACGCAAATCACTACTCCACGAAAACCGCCGTCGCGCACGAGCAGGTTTGAACCGCGGCCCATCACATAGAACGGCACGCCGCGCGCGGTGCAATATTTCACGATGGCGGCCAAATCCGCTTCCGATGCCGGCTCCACCAACACGTCCGCCGGACCGCCGACGCGCAGCGTGGTATATCTGGCCAGCGGTTCGTCGCAGCGGATGACGGTCGCGGGTGAAACGCACCCGCCGAGTTGACCGGCCATTTGTCGTGCAGATGTCATCGGTGGTTCCAACATGCAGGTTGTCGTCGTCATGCCACAACCTTCAAATTCATTTCGCCGCGCCGGCCGGCTTTATCCCCGTTTCGCCGGGCCAGACCGAACGGTTCCCCAATGGCTTTCAAAATGGTGCTGGCAATCTGCTCGGCGGCTTGCGGCGCGTGCCATTGCGCCAGCGCCGTTTGCATGGCCGCGCGGGCGGTCTCGTTTTCGACCAGTTCACCCAACATGGCCACCACGCCTGCCGGCGTCGCATTTTTTTGCTCGACCAGCCGGGCGGCGCCCGTGGTTTCGAACGCCCTGGCGTTATGGAATTGATGATTATCGGCCGCGGCGGGAAACGGCACGAGCAGCGATGGCAACCGCATGGCCGCTATTTCGGCCAGTGACGAAGCCCCGGCCCGACTTACCGCGACCGCGGCCGCACCCAGCGCCAGTTCCATTTCCGCGAGAAATGGACGAACGACGGCCTTCAAGCCGAGTCGGGCATACGTTTCCCCCACCTTTTCAGAATGGCCCGCACCGGTGAGGTGCAGCCATTGCCAGGTGCCGGCGTGCCCGGCCAGCAATGGCAACGCGGCCAGGATGATTTCGTTGATACCGCTGGCGCCCTGGCTGCCACCCATCACCAGAATGACGGGCCGTTGCGGGTCCAGACCCAGCGCGGCGCGGCACTCCCCGGCATCGCGCCGCTGGAATTGCGGGCGTACCGGCGTACCAGTGTGCGTAACTTTGCGCACGCGCAATCGCGAAGCGGTTTCGGGAAATCCCACAAACGCCTCGTCCACCCAGCGCGCGAGCAGACGATTGGCCCGTCCGGGAATGGTGTTCGATTCGTGCAGAAAGGTTTTCGCACCAAAATCCTTTCCGACCCAGACCGGCGGCGCGCCGGTAAATCCGCCCATGGTGAGCACGGCATCGGGTTTGCGCCGGCAAAAAGTTTTCCTCGCCGCAAACAGCGATTTTACAAAGCTGCGGGCAAACGAAAAATAGTTTCGATTTTGCAACCCGACCGCCGGCAGCGTGACGACATCCAGGTCGCCGGCGGCCTTTACGGCCTGCTGGTCAACCTCCTTGGGGGAAACGAGGAGCGTAACGGCGCAACCGCGCTGCTTCAGCTGCCCCGCGACGGCCAGACCCGGAAAGAGATGCCCGCCCGTGCCGCCGCACGCGATGGCGACGAAGGGCGTTTGGGCTCCGGACCGGGTCATGTGGATTGGGCGGAAGGAAGTTCGTCGGGTTCGATGGCGGTGGTGGGAACTTTTTCGCGCACCTGGGCATGCCGCGCGATGCTGAACAGAATGCCCACACACGTCAACATGGCCATCAGATTCGAGCCGCCGTAACTGATAAAGGGCAGCGGCAGGCCCTTGTTCGGCAGCGCGCTGGTGACTACACCAATGTTAATCGCCGCCTGCAGACCGATGAGCAGCGTGACGCCGGTCCCGAGCAACAGACCGAACAAATCGCGCGCGTTGAGTGCGATGTAAATTCCGCAAATCACGATGATGACGAAGGCCAGCAGGATGAACAGCGTGGAAATCAGACCCAGTTCCTCGCCGATGATGGAAAGGATGAAATCGGTGTGATCCTCCGGCACGAAGCCGAGCTTTTGCCGTCCGTTGCCCAGGCCGAGGCCGGTCCAGCCGCCGGAACCGAGCGCAATCATGGCCTGATAGGCTTGATAACCGACACCGTCCTTGTGCTGTTCCAAATCCCACCAGCTGAAAACACGCTTCAGGCGCATGGGATCGAACAAAATGGAGATCACCAGCGCAACGGCCCCCAACGCGACGGGCGGGATGATGTATTTCCAGCGGGCACCTGCCAGCAGCAACATCGCGCCGCCAACGGCCGCCAGCAGAATGGTCGTGCCGCGGTCAGGTTCAACAAACACCAAACCGAGCACCAACGCGATGAAGACGCCGGGCAAGAGGACCCCGCGGCTCCAGGTATGCATGGACCGCTGGCTGTGGTGGCCATACCAGGCGAGCAGGATGACCAGCGCGAGCTTGGCAAATTCCGAGGGCTGAAAGCGCATGCCGTTAAAATCGAACCAACGGCGCGCGCCATTGATCTTTCTGCCGATGTGGGGGACGAGCACCAGCACCAGCAAGGCCAGGGCCAGCAGAAAAATCGGCCAGGCGAATTTTCTGAGCAGGTGATAGTCGAGGGTGGTCGCCGCCACGCAGAGCACAAAACCAAACGCGCACCAGACGAGTTGCCACATCAGGTAGTGCGCGCCGACCTGGCTCATGCTTGAGCTGTAAAGCATCACCAGCCCCAGCGCCAGCAGGGCGGCAACGCAAAACGCCAAGGTCGTAACGGCGAATTTCACCTCAACATTTCAAACAATCCCCCGACCGTGAATGAATCTCCGTTATTGGGTATCCGAGTTATTATCCGGCGCGGGCGTCGTGCTCGCTGCCGGCGGGGCGGAAACCGGAGCCGGGGCGGCCTCGGGAGCTGGAGCCGCTTCGGCCTTCGCCGGTATCTTCAGTTTTTCCCCCACTTTGATGCGCGTGGTGGACAGTCCGTTGTCCGCTTCAATCGCCTTAACGGTCACGCCGTTGCGTTTGGCGATTTTGGATAACGTGTCACCCGACTTGACGATATAAGTTTCCCCACCATTGTCCGTACCGGCCGAACCGGTCATATCGGTTGCCGACCCGGCAGCACCGGTCGCGCCCGGGATGGAAAGCTTTTGGCCCACTTTCAATTTGGCGGGATCAACATTGGGGTTGGCGGCTTCAATCGCCTTGACCGTCACGCCATTCTTTTTGGCAATTTTCCAAAGTGAATCGCCCTTGATCACGACGTACTCCGACCCGGCGGCTTCCGGCGCAACCGGCGGCGGAGTCATTGCCACTGGCGGCTGAACGGGTGGATTGGACGCCTCGATCGCGGGCGGAACATTGGTGTCCACTGCCGGCTGGTTGGTGTCGAGTGCCGGCGGCTGATTGTCCGCCTCCGTCTGCTCGCGCTTGCAACCCTGCATGAGCAGGGCCATAAGGCCGACGACGTTGACCGTCAGCACGCAGAACACGGCGAACTTTACCCGGGAACGGCGTTTGCTTTGTTGCTCCAGAAGGGAGCCTTGGGGTACGAATGGGTTGGGACTATTCATTGATTTGGCGCTGATTGCGTCCTTTCGTGATGAGGTTGGTTTGTTGAGTTTCCTGCCCTGAGGTTTTCCCTCTCAAAACGTCATGGCATTTTAAAGTATTATTGTTCATCAAGTTACGCTTGAAGCTGCAGCGATGCAGGTCGCTCAAAACCGCGCGGGTCTCAAGCCTTCGGGTCAATAAAAGCACCTTTTGGGCCACCACGCGCCCCACCACTGCCGGCAATGTTTTTAACAACAGACGGCCCGTAGCGCAAGGGGCAAAGCGATCTGAACAATGTTTATTATTAGTCGATTTGAACATCGATTTTACCTCAGTTTCAGCGTGGCCAGCGCGACCACCGCGAACAGCACGCACAGAATGTAAAAGCGCATTACCACTTGCGATTCGTACCACCCTTTTTTCTCGAAATGATGATGCAGGGGTGCCATCAAAAAAATTCTCCGACCGGCGCCGTACCGCTTCCGCGTGAACCGAAACCAGCCGGTCTGGAGAATGACCGAAGCGGCTTCCATCACAAAGACCCCGCCCGCAATCACCAGCACAAATGGCTGGTGAATCAACACCGCGATGATGCCAAAGGCACCGCCGAGCGGAAGGGATCCGGTGTCGCCCATAAACACCTGTGCGGGATGGCAGTTGAACCACAAAAATCCGAGGCCCGCGCCGATCAGCGCGGCGCAAAAAACGGTCAGCTCGCCCGCGCCGGGCACATAGGGAATTTGCAGATAAGCCGCGGCCTTCAGATTGCCCGCCAGATACGTGAAAAACAAAAACACAAACGCCACGATGAGGGTGCAGCCGGTCGCCAGCCCGTCGAGGCCATCCGTCAGATTTACCGCGTTGGAACTCCCGACGATCGCCAGCACCACGATCGCCAGGCCAATCCATCCCGCGTCCCCCGCCACCGGATACTTGTAAAATGGCACCATGATTTCCGTCACGAGCTTGCCGGTCGAGGGGGTCAGCCACAGATATACGCCGATGAAGGTGGCCAGCAGGATTTGCACCCACAATTTCAAGCGCGGCGGGGTGCCCCCGCCGCTTTGTTGAATAATTTTGGCGTAATCGTCGTAAAATCCCAAACCCGCCAGTACGAGCACGGAAAGCAGGGTCAATTCCACCTGCGCGTTCCACTGCGCCCATAACATCGTCGAAAACACCAGTACCGCGACGATCAGAATGCCGCCCATCGTCGGGGTGCCCTTCTTGCTGAGCACCCGCGCGCCCAAACCGCCGGCGGTCTCGGCCTTGTCCGCGTAATCCTGGCCAAATTTCAACTGCTTGAGCCAATGAATAATTTTCGGTCCGAGCCACCAGCTTAAAATCAGCGCCGTGATCGCCGCGCCGGCGCTCCGAATCGTAATGTAGCGAAAGAGCCGCAAAGCGGAGAGATGATCCCCCCAATGCGTTCCCGCCGACCAATCGAGCAACTTTTGGCTCAAATAATAAAGCATGGCCTTGATTCACGACTGCTCCGACTTCAATGATTCCGCGATGCGTTCCAGATGCGACACTCGCGACGCCTTCAACAACACCACATCCCCTGCCTTCAAAAAATTCTTCACTGCGCCCTTTGCCGCCTCGACATCGGCAAATTCAAGCACCCGGCTCAACCCGGCTTTGCGCGCCGCCGCCGCCATCACCGGGGCCATTTTACCGACGGCAAACAACTGGCCAATGCCCAGTTCCGCCGCGCGACGGCCGACTTCCGCATGGGCGGCCTCGCTTTGCACACCCAGTTCAGCCATGTCGCCGAGTACCGCCACCCGCCGGCCCTGCAACGGCAGATCACAAAGCGTTTCCAGCGCTGCCACCGTCGAATCCGCGTTGGCATTGTATGCGTCGTCGAGCACCCGCACACCGCCGGCTTCCCAAAATTCCATCCGCATCCTTGCCGGTTTGCAGTCGGCCACGCCGTCCCGCACCACGGAACAGCCCAGGCCCAGTTCCTCCCCGACCGCCACCGCCAAAAGCGCATTCACGACTTGATGGCGACCCAGCAAATTCATCCGGTACTCGCCGCTGAATTCATGCTTCGGCGCTTCCACGCGGAACGTCGCGCCGTTCTTGTCCAATCGGACACCCTTTGCCCGCCAGTCGTTCTTTTCACCGAAGCCGACGCGCACCACCGTTGCGCGGGTGCGCCGGACGACTGCTTCCGTCCATTCGCTGTCCCCGTTGATAAAGAGCCTGCCGTCGGGCGGCAACAATTCCGCGAGCCAGCCTTCTTCCTCCGCCACACCCGCCACATCGCTAAAAAATTCCAAATGCTCGCGACCGATGCTGGTAATCACGCCGTATTTCGGCTGAATCATTTTCACCAGCGGCGCCAGCTCACCGGGATGGTTGGTGCCCGCTTCCAACACGGCGGCCTGATGTGATTTTTCCAGTCGCAACAACGTCAGCGGCACACCAATGTCGTTGTTGAAACTGGCTTCACTCCACAGGACCGTCCCCTGTTGACGGAGCACCGATGCAATCAGTTCCTTCACCGTCGTTTTGCCGTTCGATCCACCCACGGCAATCACCGGCAGGCTAAACTCCCGCCGATAGGCCGCCGCCAGCCGACCCAGCGCCCGGCGCGCATCATCCACAACCAGCACCGCACATTCGGGCGGGGACGGAGGGATTTTCTCCCGTTCCACCACCACCGCGCCCGCGCCGTTGGCGGCGACTTCGTTCAGGAAGTCGTGACCGTCAAAGCGCTCGCCGCGAATCGCGAAAAACACATCGCCCGTCCGCGCCTGCCGCGAATCGGTGCAGATGCCCTTAATGGACATCTCTCCGGAGCCGCGCTTCAATTCGGCAGCGCAGGCTTCGGCCACAAATTTCAAAGAGCGTGTTTCCACGGCAATGGTTCACCGCCATCACGGAATTCCCGCGCTGGCCATCGACTTGACGGCGCCGGTGGCGACGAGCGGTGGCGGCGCATTGGGATCCGGTAAATTTTGCTCGGACGGAATATTCAAATAACTGGCACAACGTTCGGCAATTTCCTTGAAAATCGGGCCGCAAACCTGGCCGCCGTAGTAACCTTCCTTGGGATCGTCCATGACAATGGAAATGCAGAGTTGCGGGTTGTCCGCCGGAAAAAATCCAATGAACGATGCGAAGTATTTGCCCGGGAGATAACCGCCGGGGCCGGCTTTTTGCGCCGTGCCGGTCTTGCCTGCGACCACATAATCTTTCATGGCCGCGTCGGGCGCGGTGCCGTCCGGTGAAACCACGGTTTTGAGCGCCTCGATCATCAATTTATCCGTGGCCGGACTGATGACCTGCCGGATCATCTGGGGCGCGTATTGCGCCACGACATCGCCATTGCGATCCATGAGGCGACTGACCAGCATCGGTTGCATCAAACGGCCGCCATTGGCAACGGCGCACATCGCCATGGCCATCTGCAACCGCGTCACCGCCACGCCCTGCCCCATCGGAATCTGCGCGATGGACACCTTGCTCCAATCGTTGACCGGATGCAGGATGCCGCTGACTTCACCGGGCAGCGGTATGCCGGTGCGCTCACCAAAGCCGAAATCCCAGGCGTAATCGTATAGCCGGTCTTCTCCCAGCCGGATCCCAATCTTTGCCGCGCCAATGTTCGACGACTTGGTAATGATGCCCTCGGTGGTCAGGAGATCGAAAGGCTCATGGTCATGCAAAATCCGTCCCGCATACGCAAAATGACCATGGTCACAATCAAAGGTGTCATTGAGTTGCACCACCCCGTCGTTCAAGGCGCCGGAAACCACCACAATTTTGAAGGTCGAGCCGGGTTCCATGATGTCGCTGATGACCCGGTCGCGGCGGGCATCGGCGGGCGACGCACCGGGATTGTTCGGGTCGAAATTAGGCAACGTCGCCATCGCCAGAATTTCGCCCGTCTGTGGACGGATGACGATGCCGGTGATGCTGATGGGCGTGTGTTTCGCCAACGCGTTGGTCAGCGCGGTTTCAACGATGTGCTGGATGACCCCATCAATCGTGAGCGCCACATTATAGCCGTCCCGCGGCGTGACATCCTGATCCCGCAAGGAGGCCAGTTCCTGGCGGCGGCGGTCCATTTCCGTCACGCGCCAGCCCGGTACTCCGCTCAACGAGGAATTCAAGGACGATTCAACACCGTCCTGGCCCGAGGTCTCCAGAACCGGCTGGCCATCCACCGACAGTTCATCGGTGTTGACAAAGCCCAGCACATGCGCCGCGAGCGACCCGTTGGGATACACGCGCAATTGATCATCCACGGGACCCGGGAAAATCGCCTGCGTGCGCAGGTTGCGATAGAAGGCACGCTGGCCCTTTGTCCATCCCGCTTCGTCCGGGCCGCAGGCAAGCCGGCTCATGGCCAATTGAATTTCCTGCCAGGTTTCATCCCTGACTTTGCGCCGCAAAACGACATAGCGGTTGGTAACCATTTCCCCCTTGTCGTTCTGCCGCGCGCGCGGAAGCAACCGCTGATACAGATCCGCCTCGTTCAGGTGCAACAACGGGGCCAGCGTGTGCGCCACCACCGCCTGCTGATTACCGATCAAAACCGGATCGGCGCAAACCGTTTTTACAAAGATGCTGGTCGCCAGCAAATTGCCATGCGCATCCAGGATGCTGCCCCGGCGGGGTTCGCGAAAATATTGGAGTCCCGTGTTCTGCTGTGCCAGGGCCGCCAGTTCGTCATGGCGCAACCACTGCAAATCCACGAGCCGGTAACCCAAGCCGGCAAACGCCAGGCCCAGCACCCCCAATAACAGCAGCATCCGTCTCAGTTGCAGTCGTTTTATCATTACAAAATGGCCAACCGCCCGCGGCGATCGGTTCCTCACCCGACGGCGTCACGGGCGGCGGCCAAAATTCTCAGATCATTGTGTCATCCCGCCATCCTGCCTTGCCGCAAACCGGCGATTCGCCTCGCCATTCGGTGGCGGCTCGACCAGCCGGTAAATCTGGGTCGGCACGGCGGGCACCAGACCGAGGTTCAATTCATGCACGCGTTGATCGACCATCATCGGCGAACGTAACACGGCCAGCTGGTCGCCCAGTCTTTGATTCTCATCGCGCAACTGCGCCAGCCGGGTTTCCGATGAGGTGATCTGGCGGCCCAGCTGGTAAATCTGGCCTTTTTGCCAGACGTATCCCACTGCCAGCCCGGCAATCACCAGACATAACAGCAACGCCTTCAGCGCCGGGCCAAACCGGATTGCTGCCGACTGATGTTTTCGATTTTTTGCCATGTTCGTCTGTTCGATCGAAATTCGCCGTTTGTCCCATCAACACTTTTCAAACACCCGCAACTGGGCGCTCCGGCTGCGCGGATTTTCCGCCAATTCGGCTTCACCCGGCTTGATGGCCCGGCGCGCCACCCATTTCAATTCCGGCGCGCGGGGCGTACGCAACTCCGGAACGTCCACCCCCCCGGCAAACGTGTAATCCCGCGACCGGGCCCGCGCAAAATCCTTTACCACCCGGTCTTCCAGTGAATGAAACGTGATGACCGCCAATCGCCCGCCGGGTTTCAATAGTTTCACCGCTGCTTCCAGCCCCGGTTTCAAAAAGCCCAGCTCGTCATTCACCGCAATCCGCAGCGCTTGAAAAACCTTGGTCGCCGGGTGCGTCTTTTTTCCGCGCCGCGGCACCAGCCGTTCCAGCAACTCCGCCAGCTGTCTCGTCGTCTCAAACCTCCACTGCTGGCGATCCTTCACAATCGCGCCGGCCAGCCGCCGCGATTCGCGCTCGCCCCCCCATTCCCAAAAAATCCCGGCCAGTTCGACGGCGCTCGCGCCATTCACCAGATCCGCCGCCGTCAGCGGTTGCCGCACATCCATGCGCATGTCCAGCGGACCGTCATGCTGAAAACTGAATCCGCGTCCGGGCGAATCCAGTTGCGGCGAACTCACGCCCAAATCCAGCAGCACGCCGTCGCAAGTCGCCGCCGGAATCCATCCGGCCAGGTCTGCAAAATTGCCGTGACGGATTTCAAACCGGCCCGTAAATTCCCTCAGCCGCGACCGCGCCGCTTCAACCGCGACGCCATCGCGATCGCACCCATACAGCCATCCAGTCGGCGAACTCGCGTTCAGAATGCTCGCTGCGTGTCCAGCCCCACCGACCGTGCCGTCGGCGTAGCGACCGCCCGGCTTCGGCTTCAGCGCGTCCAGCACCTCCGCCACCATCACCGGTTTGTGAACGAAATCGGGCACTGCGCATTGGATTTAAAAATTCAGACCGCCTTCACTCCAAATATCTTGGC
>Ga0265338_10007100_pt1 | contig 14032 bp, 13 predicted proteins | sample 42126metaG_FD_193579 | JGI IMG/M metagenome (GOLD analysis project Ga0265338, IMG submission 193579) | Rhizosphere microbial communities from Carex aquatilis grown in University of Washington, Seatle, WA, United States - 4-21-26 metaG | ecosystem: Host-associated > Plants > Roots > Rhizosphere... | reverse complement strand
GTGGGTCAGGATCATCGGCTGGGGTGACGCCGCCGAGGCTCGGCAATTCATTACCGAGGCGATCGCGCGAGCGAAGCAGTAGGGGAGGGGGGAGGGGCGGCAGCTTGGATTGCCGTCGAACGCCGGCCCGATCAGGTCCACGCCAGGCTCCGGTCGATCGCCGCGGTCGCGTGATCCATCGCGTGGGCAATGGGATCGCGCACACGCAACGCGGCTGACCGTCGTGAACTTCGCATCCTGCTGCAGCCTGGCTTCATTGTAATCGTGCAAGCGTCCGTAGTATGCAGGCGGCCGGGGGTGATGGAATGCCGCGCATCGTGTTTTGGAAATTGCCAGGCGTCGGCGCTTTGCGCAGCCTACAACGCTTTCATTGCCGAAGACCCGGACGATCGCACCATCGCAATTGACTGGCGTCACATTTCCACTCAGGCCATCGAGACACTGCGTGGTGCGGAGACCGTGGTTCTCCAGGTATCGGATCAATCGCGTGGAGCGCCGGACTTTGTTCCAAGTGCCGCAAAACTGGTCCGGTTTCCTTACGTGTCGGGTGGCTTCCTCTGGCCATTTGCGCATGAGGGACATATCAGGCGCGCCTCCAGTCGAATGGCTGAGTTTGGTGTCTACGGCGAGAATGGCGATGCATTCCTGAATCGCATGCTTCGCGAGGGAGTTTCGCCAACCGACGCAGTGGATCGCTACGTCGACATGGATATCGCCAGGGTAGGGAAGCTGGATCGCCGGTTCGAGCTGACCCTTGAATTACAGACCGAACGTGACCAGATCGCTGAGATCGACGTGCACTCGTTCATCCTTGCCAGATTCCGTACGGAGCAATTGTTTCTCGATCGGGGCCATTTGGGCAAGACGCTTTCCCGGTTCGTGGCCGTCGAGGTATTCAAGAAGCTGAATGCTCCCGCCGATCGATGTGCGCGCGTGGCTCAACCAAACCTGCAATCCTTCTTTGAGCCGCATGAGCATCCGATTCATCCCAAGGTCGCAGCTCATTTTGGACTAAGCTAAGGTCGCAGCTCATTTTGGACTAAGCTATGGTCGTGAAGGCCACCGATTTAACGCCAACCACACACTCTGGACGTTCCCGGAATACTGTGACGCCTATATGCGAGGAGAATTCAACGAGATACTATACCAAGGGATACGGCTCTTTCATAAGCGTGATGTCCCTGGCGCGATACAACTCCTCGAACGTGGCGTGACTGAATGCGCAGATTCACCGTTCAGTCTGCTCGTGCTCGCCGAGGCCTACGGCAGACTCGGTGAGCAAGCCAAGGCTATGACATTCGCTCAACGAGGCATGACTATCGATCCCGCGGATGCCCGGTTTGCTGTGTTTCTCGGGGAACAATACCTCAAATCCGGTCAACTTGACCAAGTGCAATGCATGGGGCATCAAATTTTAAGTCATCATCCAGGCCATTGGTACGGATTGCATTTCCTTGAGGTCGTCAATGCTCGTCGGCGAGCCTGAACCGGCCACCAACAAAGGCGCGCGCACGGCTGTCGGTTACGGCAGTGTCCCGATGCTTGACATCTCGCGCCAGGTGACACTCCCATTCTGTGGCATCGAAACCTGGCGCGTTCCGCTTTCCGGATGACGCTGGCATCGGCGGAGAGCAAGCCCCCGGTCAGTCCCGGGCCGCGGGCCGTGGATGTCTGGCCCGCCAGCATAGGGCGCAGCAACAAGAACGACACATATCACCGCCTCGACCTGGTCACCCCATATCCCAGGTCCGCATTGCCTTCGGGACATTGCGCCAACGACCCGCTGCTCGTTAGCATGGCACCTCGAACGCAGCACCGCCGCACATGGCATGGCCAAAAGGAACAGAACGATGCAGGCGTCAGTCTTTGCTCTGGGCGAACTCGCGGCCGTGCTGATCAATGTGCTGGGAGCAATACTGATTGTGCTGGAACTGTCCGGGCGCACGCTGGCTTTCAGCCAGCCCTATATCCGGCCGAACGGGTTTCACTGGTCCGCCGTGGCGGTCGCGACCGCCGGTGTGGGCGCGGCGGTTTTCGTCGTCGGACTGGCGGGCCTCGGCAATATCATCGTGATCATTCCCGGCTTCGTGTCGATCAATCCGACGCGCGGGCTGGAAGCCGTGTTCGGCCTGCTGTTCGGCCTGCCCGGCGTGGCCGCAGGCATGATCGGCAATCCGATTGGCGACGTGCTCACCGGCAAACTTTCGCTCGGCAGCTTTTCCGGCTGCATCACTACGGGACTGACCAGCTACCTGTTCTATCGCGTGTTCCGTCGCAATCCGGGCCTGCACAACTTCGCCGAGATCCGCGTCTGGGGCCGCTTCGTCGTGACCGTTGTGCTGATGGCGATCTTCATCAAGGGCTTGGCCATTGCCGGCTGGCTGGCAGCACTTGGGTTGCTGCCGCCGCACGTTGCCTGGTTCGTCGCCTTCCCCTCGATCATGATAGCCGAGGGGTTGGCCAATGCCGTCGTGGGCGCGGTGCTGACCAAGATCCTCTACCCGTTTGTCGACCGCATTGGCCTGACGCCGGATCGCGAACCCGGCGCAACCGGCGGCGTGTGACCGGGAGCCTGACCCCAACCGGCGGACGCAATCCGACATGCTGACGTTGGACGCGGTGTCATTCCGTTACCGGCATGGCGACCGGCCCGCGCTGCAAGGGATCGGCCTGCACATCGCGCCGGGCGAGGTGGTCGGCATCGTCGGTCCGAACAGCGCGGGCAAGACCACCCTCTGCCTGACCCTGAACGGACTGATCCCACACGCGGTGCGAGGCAGCCTGACTGGCCGGGTGACTGTGGGCGGCGTCGATACCGCAACGGTGCCGGTGCACGAACTGGCACGCCAGGTGGGCATCGTGTTGCAGAATCCGGAAGCGCAGTTCTTCGGTGAATCGGTCGAGGAGGAACTGGCCTTCGGTCCCGAGAACCTGTGCCTGCCAACCGCCGAGATCGAGCAACGTGTGGTCGCCAGCCTGGCAACGGTCGGTGTGACGGCATTGCGCGACCGGTTTCCCTATCACCTGTCAGGCGGACAGAAGCAGCGGGTCGCGATTGCGACAGCACTGGCGATGCAGCCGAAGGTGCTGGTGCTGGACGAGCCAACCTCGGAACTCGATCCGCAGGGGAAACAGGAGGTGCTGGCGGCGATCGACTCCCTGCATCGCCAACTCGGGCAGACGGTGCTGATCGTCAGCCATGAGACGGACGAACTGGTGCCTATCGTCGATCGCGTGATCGCGCTGTCGGAGGATGGCCGCCTGGTGGCCGACGGCTCGCCGGCCGAGGTGCTGAGCAATACGCTGACGCACATGCTTGGGTTGCGCCAGCCGCAACTGTTCGAACTTTGGCAGGATCGCCCGGGGCCGCCGCCGCTCACCGTCGAGCAAGCCGCTGCGCAAATGCGCGGCGGACTTCGCATCGGCGCGGTTGCGCCACGGGGCACCCCGGTTGCCGCGGATGCACCGGTGGTGATCGAATGCCGCGACCTGCGCTATGCCTACGCCAACGGCGTCGAGGCATTGCGCGGGATCGATCTGCGGATCCGCCGCGGCGAGTTCGTCGCCATCATGGGACCGAACGGCTCCGGCAAGACGACACTGTCGAAGCATCTGAACGGCCTGCTGCGCCCGCGTTCAGGTCAGGTCACCGTAGCTGGGCTGGATGCCGCGAAGACCGGCACCGCGGAGATGGCGCGACGGGTCGGCTATGCTTTCCAGAACCCGGATCATCAACTGTTTGCCGCCAGTGTCGCCGAAGAGTTCGCCTTCGGTTTGCGCAATATCGGTGTGCCGGACAGTGCAATCCGTGAGCGAACCGACGCCGCACTGGCCCAGGCGGGGCTCCGTCTCGCCCCGGATGCTTACCCGCACTTCCTTGGCAAGGGTGAGCGGCAGCGCCTGGCGCTCGCCAGCATCCTGGCGATGCGGCCGGAGATCCTGGTGATCGATGAGCCGACCACCGGCCAGGACTGGCGTAACGCCCAGGCGACGATGCAGACGCTCGAGGCGCTGAACCGCGACGGCCTGACCATCGTGTTCGTCACCCACGACAGCCGCCTGGTGGCAGAGCATGCGCAGCGCGTGGTGGTGATGGCCGAAGGCTCGATCATGGCCGACGGCGATCCCGCGGAGATATTCCATGATCGTGCGGTCATGCAGGCCGCGTCGATCCGGCCGCCGCCCATCATGCAACTGGTTGCCGCGCTGCACCCCGATCCGGCGCGTCTGGGTGTGCGCACCGTTGCCGATTTCCGCGCGGCCTGGACGCCAGCATGAATCGCTACAGCCTCTACGTGCCCGGTCGTTCAGTGATCCACCTGCTCGATCCGCGTACCAAGCTGGCCGGGTTGGGACTGTCTTTCGTGTTCGTGCTGCTGTTCAACGATCCGCGCTATCTGGCCGTCGTGCTGGCAGTCACACTCGGCGCCGCGTTGTTGTCGGGGCCGGCGGCGCGCCGGTTATTCGGCTTCTCCGGCGTGCTGCTGCCGGTGCTGCTGGCCACCTTCATCATGTGGCCGCTGTTCGAGCAATCCGGCAGACCTCTGTTCACATGGCACTTCCTCCGCATCACCGATATCGGATTGCTGTTCGCGCTGGCGATGGGGCAACGCATCATCATCCCCTCGATCGTGGCGCTGATCCTGTTCGTCACCACGCCGCGGCGCGACGTCGTGGCCGGACTGGTGGCGATCGGGTTGCCGTATCAGGTCGGCTTCGGCATCACCATTGCCTTCGGATTCATTCCGCTGTTGGTGGGCATCGGCCAGACCATCGTCGAGGCGCAGCGCGCCCGCGCACTGGAGATCGCACGCGGCAGCATCGGCGCGCGGTTGCGCAAATCGGTGAGCCTGATCGTGCCGCTGATGATCACCGCAATGGGATCGGTGCAGAACCTCGCCTACTCCATGGATTCACGCGCCTACGGGGCCAGCCGCCGGCGCACCGCGTTGCATCCCCTGCATCTGGCGCAGCGCGACCGCACGCTGCTGGTGCTTGGCGGTGTCTTGCTGGTGGCTGCCGTGGCGTTGCGCCTGAGTGGCCACGGTGCGATCATCCATGGCCGGCTCTAGGAACGTGACAATGGCAACGCTGGCAGCTTCTCCAGCCCTGTTCTCCATCAAGCCTTTGATTATCGCCGCACTGCACCTGCCGGATCTCGCAGTGGCACGGCACACCAGCATGGCGGCTCTCGAAGACTATGTCCTGACCAACGCCGCGGTGTTCGATGCAGCCGGCATCCGCAGCATCATGCTGCAGGACATGACACGCGTGCCCGACGCGGCGGCGCCGGATTCGGTCGCCGTGATGGCAGCACTCGGCAGCCTGGTGCGGGCGCGGTTTCCGCATATCGCGCTGGGCATCATCTTCCGGGCGCATGATGCGCGCGCGCCGCTCGCAGTGGCGCATGCGATCGGTGCCAGCTTTGTGCGGTTGAAAGTGTATGTCGGCGGAGTGATGACGGCGGCCGGTCCGCGCGACGGACTCGGCACCGTGGCACGCGCCTATCGCCACGATCTGCGCCGCGACGACATCGCGATCCTGGCCGACGTGCACGACCGCACCAGTGTGCCGCGCTCGCCCGAGGCCGACGAGGAAGCCGCGCAATGGGCCGTGCAGCTTGGCGCCGATGGGCTGATCATCACCGGCCGGAGTTTTCCGGAGTCATTGGAGCGCATCCGCCGCACCCGGGAGTCGGGGGTGCGCCGGCCCATCCTGATCGGCGGCAGCGTGACCGCGGACAACGTTGCCGAAGCGCTGTCGGTGGCGGACGGAGCGATCGTCAGTACTTCGCTGATGCGCAAGGCAACGTCGCCCGACGATCCGCTGCGTTGGGACGTTGCCCGTGCGCGGGCGCTGATGCAGCGCGTGGGCGATTTGGCGACATGACAGGCGCACAAATGCTGGCCGATATCGGCCGGACGCCGGCGGTGCTGGACGCGCTTGCCGCGCGCGGCGAGGAGATCGCGACATTCGCCCGGCAGCACCTGGCTCCCGATCCCGGCGGGCGGCTTTACGTGTATGGCTGCGGCGACGGGCTGGTGGCGGCGGAGTGTGTGGCAGGCCCGGCGCTGATTGCACGCTCGGCGCTCGACTTCCTGGTCTATGACGTGCCACGCCTGTCCGCGGCCGATCGCGTGCTGGCGGTGTCGATGTCCGGCAATGTCGATCGCGGCGTCGAGGGCGCGGAGGCGGCGCTGGCGCGTGGATTGCGCGTGGCCGTGCTGACCAACGGCGATGGCGGCCGGCTCGGCGGCGTCGGTGCGCCGCGCCTGTCGCTCGGCATTCCGGCCATCAAGCCGTTCCTGCCGGGAACAGCGACTTACAGTGGCACGCTGTTCGCGTTGCAGCAGATCGCGGCGGCACTGTGCGGCATGACCGTTGCCTCGCCGGGCGCTCAACTGGCCGGCCTCGCAGCGCAGTCACAGGAGGCGCTGGCGAACCTGCCGGCGCCATCCGGTGTGCGCTTCCTCAGCGCTGGCATCAATCGCGCCACCGCAGCGCACGGCGCGGCGAAGCTGGTGGAGGCAACGCGGCTGCCGGCCTGGCACGCCGATATCGAGGAATTCGCCCATTCGCAGTTCTGGTCGGCGAACCCTGACGAGCTGGTGGTCTATCTCGTCGCCAACAAGCAGGTAGCGCAGCTCGCATCCCACTCCGCTGGTGTGCTCGGAGATATGGGATTCGCGACACTGGCCATTGCGACGCAGGATTGTCCGGTGCAGCAGGCTGGGCTGCGTATCGAAACGGCCGCGGTCGGCGAGGCGGCTTCGCCACTGGCCCTGGTCATTCCCGTGCAGGTGCTGGCGTGGCGGCTCGCCTGCGTGACAGGTCTGGATCCCGACACAAGAGCCCATTTGAAGGACGACGAACTGCGCTTCCGCACCAGCCGGCGGCTGACGCGCAGCACATTGGTGGGGACCGGTCATTAGTCCGGTGGATGTCACTGTCGTCGGGTACCTGGCACTCGACGACATCACTTGTCCCGCCGGCCACTTCACGTCGGTGCCTGGCGGGGCCGCGTATTACTGCGCCGCCGCCGCCGCCGCCGCCGCCGCCGCAGGCGCGCGCGTCGCGTTGGTCGCCACAGCCGGCGCGGATTTCCCCGCGGCAGCGCTGGAACAACTGGAGGCGCTGGGAGTTACGCTCGACGCGGTGCGCCGCGATGAGGGGCCTTCGCCACGCTCCCGGATGGTCGATCCGTCCGGTCGCGACCGGACGGCGCCGCATCATCGTGATCCCGCATGGTGGGCGGCGCAGCGGCGGCTGGCACCGCCGATCGCACCGGATGGCGCAAGCGTGTTCGTGTTCAACGCCATGTCGGCGGAAATACTGGCCGCCCAGGTCGCCGCGCGCCGGCCGGCCGATCGGATGGTACTGGACACCAGTGTGGCGTTCGCCAGCGTTCAGGCCGAAGCGATCCTGGCGCAGATACCGCGCATGCATCTGTTCGCCCCAAGCCGCGAGGAGACGCGCCTGCTGCTGCCCGGACTGGACGATAGCGTTGCACTCGCGACACTGGCCGCGCAGGTGCCCATCGCGGTGCAGAAACGCGGTGCCGACGGCCTGGCGTTGCTACGGCGCGGCGGAGCGGAGTTGCTGGAGCCAACCCGGGCCTCGCTGATCATCGATACCACCGGAGCGGGTGACAGCGTCGTCGGTGCCCTTGCCGCCGGGTTGGCGCAAGGCCTGGCGGATCGCGAGTTGCTTGTGCTGGCCAGCAGGATCGCCGCGATGGCCATTGCAGGCGTGGGGATCGCGGGGCTGGTGCAGCGATGACCACGGTGCACGAAGTGTCACAGCAGAATTCCAGGTTGCCAGCGTGGCCGGTTTGACCGCCGGCCATGACATACTTTGATTGTCGTCATACTTGTCGACTGCCGAGTACGCCATGGCCGGCGAAGGCCGGCTACCGCACGCAGGCCGGCGCGCTTGCTATCCGCGGCACGAGTATTGCAGCATGTGGTGCCGAAATACCGATGGGGGATTATCGCATGCGCAGTGTCGCAATTCGTACCGTCACCCACGCCGCCCGGAATGGACGCCGGGCCTTCGCCAACGCGTTGCAACGACGACGGACATGGTTGGCCGCGGCAGTACTCGGCGGCCTGTTGCCATTGCTCTTCCCGCCGCCGGCTTGTGCCGCAGAGGCCCCACCGATTACCGATACGCTGGGCGTCATACGAATTCCAAAAGGCGCCCCTATCCAGATCGGCGGCTACTGGGTGATTTCCGGCCCCGATACCGCGCTCGGCACCGATTCGATGCGCGGCGCCCAAATTTCATTCAAGGACCACGGCAACGCGATCGACGGCCATCCGATCAAGTTCTCGGTCGAGGATGACGGCTGCAACGCCGAGGGTGGCCAGACCGCCGCTACCAAGTTGGCCGCCAACCCGAACATCGTCATCGTGCTCGGCCCCGCATGCTCCAGCGCCGCGACGCCGGCGGCGCCGATCCTCTGGCGCGCTGGCATCACCGACATCGGCACCGCGTGCACCGCACCGGCGCTGACCGCGGCAGACCGCAAGCCGGAGTATGACGGCTTCGTCCGCACGGTGTTCAGCGACAGCGAGCAGGGCAAGGCAGATGCCAACTGGATCTTTTCGAAGCTGGGTGCGAAGACGGTGGTCGCGATCCACGACGGCAGCCCGTACGCGCAACAGCTTGCCGCCGTGATGACGAAGACCTTCGCGTCGCTGGGCGGCAAGGTGCTGTCGACCGAGGCCGTCGCGCCGACCGATGTGGACATGCATCCGGTGCTGACACGCATCGCGACCGAAAAGCCGGACGCGATCTACTTGCCCATCTTCGTGGCGGCGGCTGCCCAACTCGTACGCCAGGCGCCAACCATTCCGGGCCTGGAGAAGACCCCGCTGATCGGCGGCGGCGCGTTGATGGCGCCTGAGCTTATCCAGGCGGTGGGTCCTGGCATTGTAGGGCTCCGCATCGCCTATCCGGACGTGTCGCCGGAAGCGATGGGTAAGGGTTATCCCGCGATGGTCGAAGAATATAAGAAGATGTTCGGCGAGGCGCCGATCTCCGGCTACCACGCCAATTCGTATGACGCGGCGACGATGGCGGTCATGGCGATCAAGAAGGTCGCGGTGACGGCCAAGGACGGCACGATGTATATCGGCCGCAAGGCGCTGCGTGACGCGGTGTTCGCCACGAAGTTCGAGGGTGTCGGCGGCCCGATCGGCTGCGACCCGCACGGCGAATGCGCGCAGTTCAAGCCTGCGGTCTACGAGTTTACCAACGCCGATTCCACGACCTTCAAGATCGGCGTCAACCCGAAGCGGATCTACCCGTAAGCTGCGCCGGCCGGGGACCGCCTGCCGGTTCCCGGCCGATCGCCTCGCGCCACGCTGGCCGCCAAGGAGCAAGCATGACTGCCGTGGTCCGGGCGAGGCCGTCACTGTTCCATGCGATCGCCCGCATGAACTTCGTCGATATCGCGCTGTGGGCGATGCGCATCCTGGTCCTCGTGGTGGTGATCGGTGGGACCGCCGGCACGCTGATCCGGTCGCGTTACGGCATCACGGAATGGCTGGATTTCCTGTTGTTCGGCGTGACCATCGGCAGCATCTACGCCCAGGTCGCGTTGGGCTACACCATGGTCTACGGCGTGCTGCGGCTGATCAACTTCGCGCATGGCGACATCATGATGACCGGCGCCTTCGCTGGCTATTTCGTCGCCAATGGCACCGACCGTTCCGGTTTGCTCGCCGCCGATCCGTTTCTGGCGATCGTGCTGACGCTGCTGGTGTCGATCGTTGTTTCCACCTCAATCGCGGTGCTGACGGAGCGTCTGGCGTACCGGCCGTTTCGCCACGTGCGAGGGCTGGCGCCGCTGATCTGCGCCATCGGCGTGTCGTTCTTCCTGGAGCAAACGTTCCGCGGCCTGTTCGGCAGCAGCATCAAGGCGTATCCGGACCTGCCGTGGAAGCCGGCCGACTTCGTCGTTTATGGCTTTCCGATTCCCAAGATCGACGTGCTGGTGGTGGCGTGCGCGATCCTGTCGATGACGGTGCTGTACGCCATCGTGCATCACACACGCATGGGGACCGCGATGCGCGCGGTGTCGGAGGATGCCGACACCGCGGCGCTGATGGGTATCGACGTCAACCGTGTGGTGGTCTTCACGTTCGCGCTGGGCGGCGCGATGGCTGGCATCGCCGGCGTGTTCTACGCGTTCGTTTTCAAGCAGGTCTATTTCTACATGGGCTTCACGCCGGGCATCAAAGCCTTTGGCGCGGCGGTGCTGGGCGGCATCGGTAACGTGCCCGGCGCGATGATCGGCGGCTTCTTCCTGGGCATTGTGGAATCCGTCGGACCGGCACTGTTCTTCGATGGCATCGGCATCCCGGCGCCGTATCAGTTGCGTGACGTGATCGCCTTCACGCTGCTGATCATGGTGCTGATCTTCCGACCGAACGGCCTGCTGGGCGAGCGCCTGGCGAAGCAGCGAGCGTAGCGCAGTGATCGACACGCCTGCGCCGCCGCGTCATTACGAGCGAAGCGAAGCAATCTCCTGCATGGATGTCCATGTCCGGACCCGCGGAGAATATGCTCCCCCTCCCCTTGAGGGCTCGAACCCACCACCATTCGCTGTTTCATGTGCGGCGGATCGGCCGCCAGTCAGGTGGATAACTCGCAATGACAGTTGGCATGCGCTGTCAGGCGAGGAGCGCTAGCCAATGGCGCGCTTCCGTTCCTCGGTTTTGGTCGGTCTTATCTTCGGCGCCATCGCATTGCATCTGGCAATGGTCGGGCTGCTGCCGATGCTGAACAAGCGCTGGATCATCGTCGATACGCTCTCGCTCGGGCATGCGGCACTGCTGGCGATCGGCATTGGTGCTGGCGCCTTCGCCGCGCGGCGTGAGATGCGGCGTCCCGCGACGTTGCTGGGCGCCATGCTGGCCGGTGCAATTGCCGCGCTGCCACTGGCGGCGCTGGCCGAGGTGATGCTCTGCATCAATCTGCGTTGGATGTTCATCGCGCTGTCTCCGGACCTGCTGGATATGCTGACGTTCGGGATTGGTTCCGCTGCCGGACTGGCCCCGCTGGTCATCGCCGGCGCCATGTTGGGTGCGCTGGGTTGCTTGCTCGCGTGGTCGCCGATGCGGCTACGCCACGCGCTGGCCTGGGGCTGCGCCGCCATCGTTGTCGCCGGCGTGTTCCAGGAACTCATCCAGATCATGATGCAGTCCGGTGACCTGATCGGTGACATCCGCGACATGCTCTACACGTGGGAAGGACTGACCCCGCAAGGTGCGCTGATCCTGTTCGGCTGCGGCGTGCTGACCGGCCTGGCGTACGAGACGCTTCGCAGGAGGAACGCCGCCCGCATCGAAGAGTCGGCGAATGCCCTGCGCCGTCGGCGCGCGTTGAACATGCTGTACGTGCTTGCGCTGCTGATCGTGTTTCCGTTGGTCGCCGGCAACTATATCGGCCAGGTCATGATGTTGGTCGGGCTGTACATTCTGATGGGCATGGGATTGAACCTGGAAGTCGGTCTGGCGGGATTGCTCGACCTCGGCTTCGTCGCGTTCTTTGCAGTGGGGGCCTACACCACCGCGATCCTGACTGCCGACAGCCCGCACGCATTGGCCGCCTATACCATGCTTCCGAGCCTCACGATCTGGGAGGCGATGCCGATTTCCGTGCTGATGGCGGTGCTGGTCGGCGTGGCATTTGGCCTGCCGGTGCTGGGTGTGCGCGGCGACTACCTGGCGGTGGCCACCATGGGTCTTGGCGAGATCGTCCGCGTGCTGGTCTCATCCGACTTCGCGGCGCCATTGCTCGGCGGCGCGCAGGGCGTGTTGCAGATCCCACGCCCCGCCATCGGGTTCTACGTGCTGAACGATCCGGTGCAGCTTTTCTACGTGACGCTCGGTGCGGCGATGATCGCCGCCTGGTTCGCGTTTCGGCTGGAGAACTCTCGTCTCGGCCGCGCCTGGATGGCACTGCGCGACGACGAGGACGTCGCCCAGGCGCTCGGCATCAACCTGGTGAAGGTGAAGCTGCTGGCCTATGGACTCGGCGCGGCGTTTGCCGGGCTGGCGGGTTCGATTTTCGCCACCATGCTCGGCACGATCTATCCCAGCAGCTTCCAGTTGCTGATCTCGATCAACGTGCTGGCATTGATCATCGTCGGTGGCATGGGCAGCCTGCCGGGCGTGGTGGTCGGCGCCACGATGCTGATCGGCCTGCCGGAGTTGTTGCGCGAGTTCGGCGAGTATCGCTACCTGTTCTACGGTGCGGTGCTGGTGATCATGATGCGCATCCGCCCGGAAGGCCTGTGGCCATCGCCGACAAGGCGCCGAGAACTGCATGCCGACGATGCGGTGCAGGAGGCCGAGGCCGATCCTGCGATCGTGGCGGCGGATTGAGCGCGATGCCGGACGATCCCGTCCTGATCACGGAAAAGCTCAGCAAGCACTTTGGCGGATTGCGAGCGGTGGCCGACGTGGACCTTGCCGTAACGGCGCTGTCGATCCACAGCATCATCGGTCCGAACGGCGCCGGCAAGACCACGCTGTTCAACCTGATCACGCAAAACCGGCCGGCCACGTCAGGCTCCGTGCTATTCCGCGGGGAACGGCTCGATGGCTATACGCCCGATCGCGTCGCTGCGGCGGGCATCAGCCGCACCTATCAGAACATCCGGCTGTTCCGCAACATCACCGCGATCGAGAATCTGCTGGTCGGCATGCACTTGCACCTGCGCTCTACCTGGTGGGGTGCGGCGTTCAACACGCGGGCCACGCGGGAGGATGAAGGGCGCGCGCAGGAGGAGGCGCTGCGGCTGCTGGGGTTTGTCGGTCTGAAGGGCCGCGGCGATATGCTGGCGCGCAACCTGGCCTACGGCGAGCAACGCCGGCTGGAGATCGGCCGCGCTCTGGCGACGAAACCGAGCCTGCTACTGCTCGACGAACCCACTGCCGGAATGAATCCGCGCGAGACCACCGACATGATGGCGTTCATCCGCAACGTGCGCGATACGTTCGGCATCACCATCATTCTGATCGAACACCAGATGCGGGTGGTGATGACGATGTCCGATCGGGTCAGCGTGCTGGATCATGGTGTGAAGATCGCGGAAGGCACGCCAGCCGAGGTGCAGGCCGATCCCGCCGTGATCGAGGCCTATCTGGGCACGCGCAAGGGTGTACCCACGGCAGCGCGCCGCCATGCCGCCGAAATCATCACGGGCGCGGCGGGCTGAGCCATGGCATTGCTCGAGATCGATGCGATCGCGGTATTCTATGACAAGATCCAGGCGCTGAAAGGCATTTCGCTGGAGGTGCGGGAAGGCCAGATTGTCACGCTGGTCGGCGGCAACGGCGCGGGAAAGTCCACCACGCTGAAAACCGTGAGTGGATTGCTGCATCCTCGGCATGGCGAGGTCCGGTTGGGGGGACAGCGGATCAGTGGCACGCCGGCGCATCTTGTCGCTGCGCTGGGTGTGGTGCAGGTGCCTGAGGGCCGTCACGTGTTCGGCAAGCTGACGGTGCGCGAGAATTTGGAGATGGGCGCATTCTGCCGTCGCGACAGAGGTGGGATCGCCGCGGACAAGGACCGCATGACCACGCTGTTTCCTCGCCTGAAGGAGCGGTGGCACCAGCTTGCCGGAACGCTGTCCGGCGGAGAGCAACAGATGGTGGCTACGGCGCGAGCGCTGATGGCTCGGCCGAAGGTGTTGCTGATGGATGAACCGAGCATGGGTCTGGCGCCGATGATGGTGGAGCAAGTGTTCGAGACCGTCACGGCGATCAACGCCCAGGGCGTGACGATTTTGCTGGTGGAGCAAAATGCGTTGCTGGCGTTGTCGATTGCAAATTATGGCTATGTGCTGGAGAGCGGCCGCATCATCCTGAGTGGCAACGCCGCCGATCTGCTGGACGACGAGCGGGTCCAGCACGCATATTTGGGTTAGAATCCTCCCACGCTGCGCGAGATAACCTCGCCCACGCAGTGGGAGAGGTCGAGACGCGTCAGCGGCGAGGGTGAGGGTAATCGGGTCGGC
>Ga0265338_10007099_pt1 | contig 14035 bp, 14 predicted proteins | sample 42126metaG_FD_193579 | JGI IMG/M metagenome (GOLD analysis project Ga0265338, IMG submission 193579) | Rhizosphere microbial communities from Carex aquatilis grown in University of Washington, Seatle, WA, United States - 4-21-26 metaG | ecosystem: Host-associated > Plants > Roots > Rhizosphere... | reverse complement strand
GTCATGCGGCACGGCCTGTTCGACCCGCTGCAGGCTGCCGAAGCTTTCCCGCATCACCCTGCCGGCAGCCTGGGCGGCCTCCGTGGCTGCCCTGCAGAGGCGGAGTGTCAGACCATCCTGGAGACCCGCCTGTTCCACGCGGCCGATCACGGGGCGTACTTCTCCAGGAAGTCGGACAGCGAACAGAGATCCTGCCAGCGTTCCTCCAGTTGCGGGCGGGTCCATTCCCACCACTTGCTCTGCAGGATGCGCGCAATCACGTCCTCGCTGAACCGGAAACGCAGGGGGCGCGCCGGCACGCCGGCAACAACCTGGTATGGTTCCACGTCCCGTGTCACGACCGCGGAGGCGCCGACGACCGCGCCCGTGCCGATGCGCACGCCCGGCAGGATGACTGCCGCGTGCCCGATCCAGACATCGTGGCCGATGATGCAGGGATGCGCGCGCCGCCAGGCGAAAAACTCCTCGTCATCCTGGGTGTCCAGTCCGAACTGGACTCTCCTGTAGGTCATGTGATGCTGGGTCACCCGATCCCGCGGGTGGTTGCCGGGATTGATGCGCACCCTGTTGGCGATCGAGCAGTACCTGCCGATCTGGGAGTAGAAGATTGAGACTTCCCCGTCGTCATAGGTGTAGTCACCGATCGTGGACTCGACGATGGTCGTGTTCCTGCCTATCTCCGTCCAGGAACCGATCCTGCTTTTCTGCACGAACGCCCCCTCGTGGAGAAACGGCGCCTCGGACAGGACCTTTGCCTCCCCCTGCCGCGGAAAGACCGGGACGTCGATTTCATGAAGCATGGGACGCCTCCTTCGGCGGGGCCGCCTCTGAGGCCCAACGATCGCCCATGGCGTTCAGGGTGCCGTCGTGCCGTTCGTAGACTCGATGCCCGCCGACCCACGCGGCAACCACCGAAGGGCTGCCGGCTCCTTCGTTCACCAGGAGCATGTCAGCCAGCTTTCCCACCTCGAGTGAGCCGAGGTACCCGCTCATGCCGACGGCACGCGCGGGGTTTCTGCTCACCATGCGCACCGCATCCGGCAGCGGCAGGATCTTGTCGTTGAAAAGCCGGAACACAGCGTGCAGAAGCGAAGGTGTATAGTAGTCGGAGCAGAGTATGTCGACCGTGTTGCCCCTGATGGCGTCCAGAGCGCTGAGATTGCCCGTCGTGGACTGGCCGCGGAGCACGTTGGGCGCGCCCACCGCCACGTGCATCCCCAGCTGGGCGGCGGCGATGGCAGCGGACATGTCGACGGGAAACTCGCTGATGGTCACACCGTGCCCCTTCATACGCCGGACCTTCTCGGCGGAGTCGTCATCATGGGATGCGAGCGGCAGGCCCGCGGCGCGCGCATGCGCGGCAAGCCGCCCCAGGGTTTCTTCCACCGCCGGGTTGCCCGCCTTTTTTTCCCTTTCCGCCATCAACGCGTCGATTTCACCACGCGGGGTATTGTATTTTCTCGTGTAGTAGTTCACGAGGTGCTGAGGGTTGCGATACTGCCCCTGTCCGGGCGTATGATCCATGAGAGAAACGAGGCTTACCTGCCGGTCGTCGATCAGCCGGCACAACCGGTCGAAGTGATGCACTTCCACCATTTCGAACCGTGCGTGCACGAGATGCCGGATGACGCCCGTGCGGCGCAGGAGGTTCAGCTCGCGGATTGCCGGCTCAAGACCTGCCGGGTTCAGCGTTCCCTCCCTCCCGTCCATGAACGAAAATGAATGGAAAATCGTCGTGATACCGTGACCGACGAGCTGGGTCTCCAGTGACTGCAGTGCCACCGCAAGGGGGAAAACCGCGCGCGGCCTCGGCTCGATCTCCTGCTCGATGCCGTCATTGTGGAGGTCGATGAAGCCCGGCATGAGGAGCCGCCCCTGTCCATCCACTTTCTCCGCGTCGGACTCCCGCCGCGCGCGGCCCCTGATGAGGGAGAAGATACGCCCGTCCTTCACTGTGACCGTGCCGCCCTCGATCACCGCGATCGGAGTGACAATGCGCACGTTGGAGATGATCGTATCCCTCATGATCTCATCTCGATGAGCCGGTCGGAGAGCCGGGAGAGGAGCTCGACGTCATGAAACACTCCGATAATTGCCGTGCCTTGCTTCTTCAGCTCGAGGATCAGGGAGACAGCCTCCCGCGCGGAGGCCGCGTCAAGAGACGCGGTGGGCTCATCGAGCAGGAGAAACCGGGGCTGTGCGATGATCGCGTGAATGATATTGATTCTCTGTTTTTCGCCGCCGGAGAACGTGGAGGGAAACATGTCCCAGAGGGCCCGGGGTATCCCCAGCCGCGCCAGGAGCTCCCGCGCCCGCTCCTCGCTCTCCGGCCTTGCAAACCCTCGGGCAACCATCCCGTTGGCAATGGTATTGAGCGCGGAAATCCGCGGGATGACCGGGAAGAACTGCGACACGTAGCCGATCTCCTGCCGGCGCAGGTTCAAGATGACGTGCGCGTCCGTGGCGGCCAGGTCCCGTGTCTCCGACTTGCCGTCCGTGTACCAGATGGCGCCCGTGGAGGGAAGATACGTACGGTACAGGCACTTCAGCAGGGAAGATTTTCCACTCCCGCTGGGACCGCTCACGCCGAGGAACTGCCCTTCTGCCAGGGTGAAGTTCACGTCCCGGAATGCCTCGATGCGGGTGCCGCCGCGCATGTGCATCAGAAAGGTCTTTGAAAGCGCTTCACATCGGATCACGTTCGTATTCTCTCCTCACCGGCTACAGGGTGGAATGCACGAGAAGCTGTGAGTATGGATGCTGGGGGTCCTCGAGGATCTGGTCCGTGAGCCCATCCTCCACGACGCATCCATCCTTCAGGACGAGGGTCCGATCGGCGAGCAGCCGGATCACACCCATGTCGTGAGACACCACGAGCATCGAAATTCCCCGCTCGCGCTGCAGCTCACGGATCAGGTCGAGGACCCGGGCCTGCACGCTCACGTCAAGGCCCGACGTGACCTCATCCAGCAGGACGAGCGGCGGATTATTGGCAAGTGCCTTCGCAATCTGTATCCGCTGCTGCATGCCGCCGGAGAGTGCGCGGGGGAAGGTGTCCGTGTATGCCGATGGTATTTCCGTGCTTGCCAGCAGCTCCGCGGTGCGCGCGCGGATGCGGGCAAAATGAAATATCTCCGCTTCCAGGAGCTTCTCCGCGACGTTGGCACCGCTGGTGATATCCATACGCAGGCCGCGCAGGGGGTTCTGATACACCATTCCCATCAGCCTGCTTCGGATTTTTCTCTTCTCCGTGCGGGGTATGTGCAGGACGTTCTCCTGTTCTTCGTACCCTTTCAGGGAGAGCTGCCCTTCGGTTGCCTGCTGGTCGAAGTAGATGCACTGCACGAGCGTGCTCTTGCCTGAACCGCTTTCTCCCACGATCCCCAGGATTTCCCCTTCATGCAGCTCGAACGTGACGCCGCGTAAAGCCACCACGGTTCCGCAGCGCGGGCAGATATTCGTTCCCTTGTCCGGTCCGGTGAGGTTCCCGCACTCGTGGCAGCCGGGACCGTAGGTCTTGCCCAGGTTTGTTGCCGCAAGGAGCACTGTCTCACGCACGCGCTGCCTGCCGTGCGCGGATCATTCCCTGCGTTACCAGGTCGCAGTACCCGGAGTCCGAGCATACTCGGGACGGCTGGCCTGTTTTTTCGTCATAAATCTCGTCGAGGAACGTGTCGGTAGACCCGCATCGCGCGCAGGCCATGCCGGAGAAGTTTTCCACCGTGAAAGGAATGTCGTCGAACTCCAACGGCCGTACGGAGGTGTGCGGCGGGACGGCGTAGACGCGCTTCTCGCGGCCGGCGCCGAGGAGGGTCAGATGTTCGGAGTCGTGGAGCATGTGCAGGTCCCATCGGGGAATGGGTGAGGGTGACATGATGTAGGTGTCGTTCACCCGGCAGGGATAGCCCCAGGACAGGGACACCGACCCGTTCTGTACGACATCCTCGTACAGGGAGACCCACATCCGTGCGTAGTCGCCCTCTGCATGCATCCGCCGCGTCTCCACCTCGCTGGGTTCCACCAGCCGGAGGGGCTCCGGCAGCGGCACCTGCAGCACCGCGATCTGGCCTTCGGTCATTGGGATTTCCGGCAGGCGGTGGCGCGACTGCATGAGCGTAGCCTCACGGGAATCGAAGGTCGTGCGGACGCCCGTGGTGGCCACGAGCAGCTTGCGGAGGTTCACCGCGTTCACACTGCCATCGCAGCCTTGATCGATGATCTTCAGGACGTCGTCAGGCCCGATCAGGGACATCGTCACCTGCAGACCGCCCGTTCCCCAGCCGCGGGCAATAGGAAGCTCGGGTGAAGCGAATGGAACCTGGTGGCCGGGGAGAGCCACGGCCTTGAGCAGGGCACGGCGTACTTCCCGCTTCGCCCCTTCGTCCAGGAACGCGAAGTTGTACCGGAAATCCGGCCCGCCCAGGAGATCCTTGAGGCTCATTCGTCATTCCTCCTGATGTCCCGCAGCCTGTCCAGGTCCGCCTGGAAAGTCACGTAGTGCGGCAGCTTGAAGTGCGAGCAGAATCCCGAGGATTCGATGCCGTCCGTATGAAGGAGGACAAACTCCTGGTCCTCCGCGGGGGCGTGCGGGGAGGGGGACTTCATGGCCCGGTCCAGTACAGCCATCGAAATGGCTTTCACCTCGTTGTGTCCGAAGCAGGCGCCGTACCCCAGGCTGAAGGTCGGCTTCTCTTCCCCTTCGGGACGCTGGACCGAGGCCACGATCTCGACCTCCGTGACCACTATCGAGCCGAGCGTGACTGTCTCTCCCGCGCGAAAAGGATGCGGGATCCGGACCTGGACGCGGCCGACGCGCAGCTCGCCAATTGTCGGATGGACGCTTCCATAGCCGCGCATGCTGCTGTACGCGAGGGCGAGCACGCCGCCGGTTTCCGCCCGTGCGAGCATCTGCAGACGGCCGCTGCGGCCCAGGGGAAACTCGACCGACTCCTGCGTGATGTCCATGGCCGGGCGCTGCTCCGTGGCGGGTGGCGGAGCAACGAGGCCCTGGGCGCGAAGAATGTCGACGACCTTGACAAAATCCTGCGGCGCGAGGGGCGCTGCGTCTTGAGTCGGGGAGCGGGCTGATTCCTCGAATTCCCGGACCGCTTCTTCCTGTACATCCTCGGTCTCCTCCGCAAGGGAGAAGTCGAGAATCCTCTGCTCGTAGTCCGACGTGGACCCCAGTAGCTGGCCGCCGGGAATGGTTTTGAATGCGCTGGAGATGCGCCTCAGGATCCGCATCTGGTCGGTCCGCACCGGAAGGGAATCGGTCATGCGCCGCAGGGTCGATCTGAAGGCGCGCACGAGGAATGAAGCTTCCAGCGGATCTCCTGATGCCTGTTTCAGGGCAAGGGCCGCATGAAAAGGGGAGTAAAGTCCGCCTTCGCTCATGACCCTGTCCACCAGGGGCCCCATCTGCTCCATGATCTGCGCAACGGAGAGGGGAGAGCTGGTTCCCCGGAGGCGAAGGTAGCGGTTGAGCTTCTGGGAGTTCTCTATTGCGGTGATTCCACCCTGGACTGCGACGTACCCCATCAGCCGATCTCCACTGTGCTCGTACGCGGAATGCCGGCCACTTTCCCGTTGGAGTCGACGAGAAAGAGATCCACGCCCATTGGAAAGTAGCGGATTGTTCTCTGGCGCCCGGTGATGTAGCCGGGGTCGAAGCCCTCCGCGGAAAGCCGTGCCTGCCCTTTCACGCCGGGACCGGCCAGGACGAGGCCGCAGACCGGGCCATCTGTCTCCGCCTGTTCCTCCAGGAGCCGGTTGACACAGATCAGCGCCGTGGCCGATTTTTCGGGAAACTCAAGAGAGCCGCGGTTCAAATGTGCGAAGCCGGGATCGAATCCTGCCCCGTCGAACAGGACATAGTCGGCTTTCTCGATGGGCTGGAACGGAGCCGCAAGGTTCATCTCGAGATAGCGGATCCATTCGGTGGTCTCGTTGGCCGCTCCCAGTGAAAAAGATACCCTGTGGTCGCAGAGGGTTTTCAGGATTGTAAGCGCAGGGGGGCAGAAGCCATTTGGCGGCGACCTGTACGGCCGCAAGGGTACCTGGCAGATCTTTCCCGGCCTGCTCATGGAATCCAGCAGGGCGCGAAAAGTCGCCTGGCTGTCGAACACTTCATCGAATCCAATCTCACGTACCACTTCGACAGGCTCCTATCTGACCTCGAAGCTGACCCGGGTGGACGCAACGGCCCTGCTCTCCACGTCCCAGCGCGCTTCGATTTTCTGCTGCTCCGCTTCCAGAAGCGGTGCAATTTCCCTTTCAAAGGGGTGCCGGCCGCCCATGATTGCGTCCACCATGGCGCCGCACAGCGCCCGCTCCCGACCGGTGCCCAGAATGCAGGCGTAGCCGAGCTGGCCATCCACCTCGACCTCGCACTCCGTCACGAATGTCTCGCCAAGGAGGTAGGCGGTATTCTCAATCGGCTCCACGTGCTGCACCATGACCATTCCCGGCGACGGGGACTTGAGGACTTTCACCGGCAGGCGGCGGGCGATGAGCTCCGCGATCTCCCGCACAGCCTCGGGGCTGGCTTCAGCGACAATTCCTGAGTGATCCATCATGCCGGAATGAAATGATCAGCAAACGATTAGCTTTGCATGAAGGTGGAGTTAAGAATCCGTTGTTTTTAAAAGGGCAGCCCGCGGGTCATCCGCGGGCCGGGGAATATAGGCGACTCCCACCACGACTCTCTTGTTCGCGTCCTTCGCGCTTTTGATGTAGCCGCGCAGCGATGCAATGCTGTTGAACGTGATGGCGGCCCCGCCGCTCACAAACCCGGCGTCGCGCCCCGTGCTGTTCGCGCCGCCGTCCAGCAGTACAGCGTGAAAGTCCTTCAGCGCCCGGCGCCATCGATCATCGCGCTTCCCCGCAATTCGCGGCGCCTTTCCTGGAGGGTCGGCTGCTCCCACTCCGCTGAGCCCATGATCAGCTCCACTTATTGAGGAAAAGCCCCAAAGGTGAACGTTTTGGGGTCCGAATTAACTAAAAGTTAAAAAAAGATTCACAGAAGAGTAACTTGCGTGCCTGAAAGTCAAGTCGCTTGACCTGCGGCGAGTTCGCCGCTCCAAAACATCAAGGAGGTTTCTCATGAGGAAACTGCTTCTCATCGGCGCGCTGGTGCTCATCTCTGCATCGGTGTTCGCCCAGGCCGCCGCGCCTGCTGCCGCTCCCACCATGGCGTTCACGGGAGCTCTGTACACTGGAACGATCGCGCAGTCGATCAACGGTTCTACCCCGTCGCTGGGAATCTGGGACCCGGTGAACCAGACCGGATCCCGATTCAATTTCCAGGGCACCATCAACGGTGGCACGTGGGGGCTGAACTTCCGGCTGAGGGAAGACGACAACTGGGACCAGGGACTTAGCAATGCCAAGGCAAATAGCGGCGCTGGCACCAGCAACCTCTCAATCCCATCGGCTCCAGGGTTCCGCCGGCTGTACGGCTGGATGGAACCCCTGCCCGGAGTGATACGGGTCGCCGTTGGTCGACTGTCGGGATATGAATGGGCTACTGGCGACGCGGGCGGTTTCAGCACCCTTGGCAACCTTGACGGAGCGGTTGGTGCGCAGCTCCAGATCAAGCCCATCGACGGGCTGAACTTCGGCGCTTTCCTTCCGTTCACGTACGGTACCAGCGGGACGCCGTTGTCCAGCCTGAATCTCAATGAAGCCCTCAGCTTCGTGGCATTCGGCGCCAAATACACGATGAAGGGCTTCGGCGATATAGAAGCTGGCTACTGGCTGGCAGCGGATATGAACTCTACACAGAACACGACCAACTCTTCCTTCTACCAGTTTCCCAAGGCCTGGTTCGGCTTGGAGTACGTCGGGACGCAGAACCTGATTGCCCTCCTCGAATCGCAGTTCGCGATCAGCAGGAACTCCAGCGTCAACTACGCATACTTCGACGAGCAGGTGTCCTACCAGTTGGATCAGCTCGGACTCACTCTTTACGCAGAGCAGCTCTTCTGGAGCAGTTCGGCCCTCGGCACGAATCTCGGGTTCCGGCCGGTCGTCGATTACACCATGGGCAATGTGGATGTGGGAGCGTACGCAGAACTCGTGTACGGCAGTGCGTCTTTTTACACCGGAAACTGGGGCTACAGCTTTGGTCCCTTCGTAAAGGTGACGGTCGCAAAGAACGTCTACATGCGGTTTCAGCCGGAGTATGGTGGCGGAAACGTGACGCCGCCCATCAACGGAGCTCCTTTGCAGGACTACCCGGGTGATAACGGCTCTCCGGCGTACCAGGCGGCCAATGGACTGACCCAGGGCTGGGCTCCTCTTGCCCACCCCTACTGGCAGGTGTTCCTCAACTTCGTCGTCAGCTTCTAACCAAGTCCTCAATACGGTATTGTAGGAGGCCATCCCCTCGGGGATGGCCCTCATTTCTTACGGGGCTCCTCCGGGGGCATCACGTCTGAACAAGAAAGGAGCCGCCTGTGAAATCAACCCTCGGTGCCTTGTGCTGCGTGATCGCTGTTTTGCTTGCCGGATGCTCAACATTGCCCCGGGTCCAGGACCCTTCCGGCGTGGACGTTTCCGTCACTGGTCTGACAGATCAAAAGGTGAGGATCTACTATGGCCAGGGGGGCCCTTTCGAACCGGATCCATATCTTCCTTCGGGCCAACTCTTGACGAGCAATAATCCCTTCGTGGTGCTGGGCATCGAGCTCGCGTCGATCCGCAAAGCCTTTGTCACCCTCGATGGCGCGGAGGCGAAGGACTCCAGCGGCACCGTCGTTGCCCGCCTGTCCAGCAAACCGGACTTCCTGGATCTGCTGCAGCGGCAGAGCACGGACGAGCAGCTTCTGAATCAGCTCGGCATCAAGGTCGAACGGACGTATTTCCCCGGCGGGGGGGCACGCATTGACCCGGGGAGTCGACGCTTCGCCGTGGTTCTGGTGGGAAAGACCCAATTGCCGACGGCTTTGACGGTGACTGTTCAACTCAGTGTCGAGGGCACCCCGCGCGTCTTCCAGTTTCATTGGCCGAACTGAACCTTTCGGTGAAGAGCACGACAGCCTGGCGGCACTTTCGCACCTGGAGACGGACAAGATAGATTTCCCCGCTCAAATCCTTCATTCCGCTCACTTCGACAAACCTTTCCGTATTCATGCGACTGAGGCTACGGCGTCATTGTGAAGACGTTCTTAAGATTCGGTGAAGTCCTCGTTAAGGCAAGTCCTGCCGCGCCGGGAAGGCGATGGAAACCGGCCATGAGCGAAAAGCCGCCGCTATTCGCGGGAAAAAAACACATTATTCACACAGACCTAACCTTCCGGTTTTAGCCTCAACCAAGCCCAAAATCGAGGCTTTCTTCATTCGAAACGGTCTTCCGGGTTCCGGCAAGACCGTTTCTTTTCAGAAGCGCGTGGCTGCATTCTGCACCGGCTCATGCACCCGCTCGGGACTCGGATGCTCTCCTCGCATGAGCCGCTCCTCGATTCTTGCAAGCACGGCCCGACAGGTTCCGACGCTCTCCGTGACGTAGTGCGCGCCCGCCGAGCGCAGCCGGCGTTCTGCCTCCCGCACGAGGGCGCTGCGCTCATCGGGTTTCAGCGCATCCAGCTCAGTCTCTGAGAGACCGATCTCGTTGCCGGAAAGCGTGACGCCAATGGTCCACATGCCAGCGTTCAGGCCTTCCTGGATATCTATAGGCGTATCGCCGATCTTCACGATCCGGCGCGGAGGATATACGTCAAGCTTCATCGCGTTGAGGAAACACATCCAGGGAAGGGGCCGGCCAACGGGAACATCCGAGGGGCACACGACCGCATCGGGGGAGAATCCCTGCCGCGCTGCTTCTGAGAGAAGGACGTCCATGAGGGGGCGCAGATATCCGGTCGTAGAGCCGATCTTGATGCCCCACGTGCGCAGCTCGTCCGTCAGCTCTCTCGTGCCCGGAATGAGGGCTGCGTGACGCCGTGCCGCCTCCAGGAGGTGCGGCTCGAGGTCTTCGTACAGGGACTCAGGGTCTCCATGGGCCGGCTCTGCTCCCGTCGCTTCTCTCCAGCGTGCGCTGATGCCCGGGTCCGCCAGGAGCCGTCGAAGATGCTCCCGCTTTTCCAGGCCCATCGGTCCCCGCGCTTCAGTCAGCGTCAGAATTACGCCGCGCCGTGCGAATACCTCCACGATCGAGACGGTCGGCGCGAAGCATCCGAAATCCACCATGGTCCCCGCCCAATCGAATATGACACCGGCGATGCCGGACTCCGCCTGCTTGCTTCCCTTCAATTGCCGCGTGCCCCCCAACTCACGTTAGAAAACAATTGTTACGCATTTCTTAAGAAACCGCGAATTCCCCGCTAGTCCGCGAATGGGCCATGGCCCCGCACAATTAATGGAGAATTGGTCGAATGCTCATGGTTTCTTCACCGTGGTTTCGTATCTAGAGCAGTGCCTCATCTGGGAGACAAAAAGATGGACATCGCGCATCCTCATTTCCGCGATCCGGGAGTCCTTGAAATCACCAAGCTCGTGGTGGACCGTCGTGCACGGGCACGGCGGGTCGCCCTGGGAATGCTGTTCGTTGCAAGCCTGATCGCACGGATCCTCGGAAAGCCGCATCTCTGGCAGGTTTCCCGGGACACCCCATCTGACATGAGCTGGAGGACAGGCCTCGGCTTTGACTACTCGATTCGCTGCCGGTTCCACGACCCCGATCTGAACCAGATGCCCTCCCAGGTGGGATACCTTTACCTTCCCACTGTCACGCAGAACATGCAGGTGCCCTTTTCATCAGGGCGATTTATCGGGAGGCTCTTACGGCGCAGCTCCAGGAGGCACGCGCGTGAAACGGGAACGGGCGCCCCGGCCATCCCGTCTCGTGGACCTCCTGATGAGAGCGTGCGTGCTGCCCTTCCTCGTTCGCCGGTATCGCGTGTCGGCCGCAAGACTTGCAGGGCCTCACCACCCTCAGGCCGCCTTACAGAACCGGGAAAAGCTCGAGTTCTACTACGACAATGGCTCGTATCGATTGGACTTTCGCAATCCGCGCGTCATCATACGCCTGGACGAAGACCGGGGAATTCCTTTCGGGACGCGGGTCGGACATCGCGGGCCTGATGCGTGCCCGCATAGTCTGACACGGGGGGCCGGGAAGTCATTTGCCGCTCACTACCGCCTCACTCAAAGCAGTCACCAGATCCTGAATTCGTTTGAGGTCCTTGGCCCGGCCTTTTGGCTCGCGATTGGAAAGCAGCTTTAACCGCCGCACTATTTTCTCTACAAACCGCGGTTCGGGAAGGACATGGCCGGCGCCTGTCTGTTCCCTGCTCAGGATATGGAGGATCTCATCGATCCGCCCCTTCACTCCGAGGCTGAACTGCTCGGTGGCCTCGTCAACGCGGCCGCGGAGCAAGGCAAGCTCACGAAGCAGCTCCCAGGCATTTGTCGCGGTTTCCGTCCGCTTCCCCTTTTTCATGACGATCCCCTCCCTCTGGACGCGGCCTGGGCGGCTGCCATGACCTCCGCCCAGAGAGCCGCATAGCTTCTCCCTGCCTCCGAGCGCGGCCGGAAGTATGCGATCGGCCTTCGCGTAAGAGCCATCCTCTCGATTTCCGACAGGGAGGGGATGGCCGAACGGCAGACGCGGGTCTCACGCGCGGCAAAGACCTCCATGGTCTCTCGATGAATCCGCTTGCGGCGCTCTACCAGAGAAAAGAAAGGCAGCACCCGACGCCGGTCGAGCCCTTTGCGCTGGTAGAACACAACGATTTCCTCGAATGTGCGCAGGGAGAGGGGAGTCGGCACGAGTGGAACGAGCAGCAGATCCGCGGCCCGGAATATGTTTTCGGAAAGAAGCGTGATACCCGCCGGGCAGTCGAGCACCACCCATCGATAGGCCGCCGAAATGGGTGCCAGAAGCTTCGACAGAACATTTCGAGGGTGCGCCTGCGTGTGCAGGTGGATGTCCAACCGTCGATAGGAGAACCGGGACGGGATGAGATCGAGGTTCGGAAATGCTGTAGGCACAACAAGTTCCTTCAAGCTCTCCTTGCCCCGTATAAGCTTCCTGCTGCCCTTGCCCTTTGCGCCGGGCTGCCCCAGGTAGTACCCTGCAGCACCCTGGGGGTCCAGGTCCCAGAGCAGCGTGGTCTGCCCCGCCCGCCCTGCAATGCAGGCGAGGTTGACTGCTGTGGTGGATTTCCCCACGCCGCCCTTGATGTTGTAGACCGCAATGGTCGTCATCCCCTGTCTCCCATCGCACTGCGAATGCGTTTCCACAGCGCGATGAGATCGAGCGCTGATGTCCAGCGGCGTGCGAATATCTCACGCTGGGCGTTTTGAATGTCGCGTTGAACCTGCAGCATTGCGCCCATCGCCAGCAGGAAACCCTCGGAGCGCTCGTTTTGCGGCACATCTTCCTGCGCTTCCGACAGCATCCGGAGGGCCGTTGTTGCATCCTGGTGCAGACCGAGACAATCCTGGTATCCGACGAACGCCCCGATGAGGCTGCCCGCGTCGTTTCCCATGAGGGGCCGGAAGAACTCGCACATATAGCGCAGCCGTTTGAAGAGAATCCGCACCCTGTGCAGCTCGGCATCAGACAGGCTTTCCGGCGGCCGATCGATCCAGGGCGCGAGCTTCGAAAAGGCCCTATCGATACGCCGGCGGGCGAACTGTTCTACCGGCAGGTCTTTGCCGGGCACTGCTGCGTCAGCCGTGTCCGATCCCGCGTGCGAAGGGCCCGAGTTTTCCAGCGCGCGCAGCAGCCGCGCAAACCTGTCTGACTGCAGTGCCGGCGCCAGCTCGGATACGGCCCGGGTCCGACGCGCGCGAAAGGCGCCGCGCACCGCTTCCCGGAAATTCTGGCCGGCCGTGGTTATTTCAAACTGCCCGTCAAGGCGGGCCATCAGAACGTCCAGGTCCCTCACTGCCCCCAGCAGGCGCGCAATCCAGCCCAGCTCCTCGGCAAGAGCGCTGGCCTGCCCCTGCTCGAACAGGAATTTGAAAAGCCGAAGTGCGCTCCGCGCACGCCGGGTGGCCACCCTCAGGTCATGCACAAACTCGGGGTGGAAATCGTGAACGGCCCCCTGCACATTCGCCCGCATTCTCCATGCCTCGCCCTGAAAGACCCTGCCGCAGGCGCGGGCGGTCGTGTCGGCGGGGCTCACCCGAAACTTCGCGGGAAGCGGCGCGCCGGGCAAAGGAAGGCCCAGCAGGGAGAGACCCTTCTCCACGAGCGGCGTCTGCGAGGGCTGAAATCCGAGCCGCGCCTGAAGCAGGGAGGAGAAATATGCGCTCGCCGTGGAGGGACCCGCCACGGCGAGGCGAAGCAGTGTGCGCGGAGGAGACTCTTCGGCAGGCACGAGGAAAGTCCAGTGCCGCGCAAGGATTCGCAGCATGTGTGCGGCAAGTCCCTCGATCTCGTATTCGGTCTTCAGGAGTACGGCCTCGAGAACCGGGATCGAAGGGGGGACTTCCGACACCGCGCGCACTGCCGTGGAAAACGCACCTTCCACGGGAGGCGATCCGGCCGGGCCGGTTTGCTCAGCCCGCATCGTCTCTCCCTGGAAAAGCCGCCAGGTCTCCGTGAGCCGGGAGAACGACGCGGTGAAGCCTTTTTTCAGGAGGGCTCCCTCATGCGTGTCGAAAAATACGACCTGGTCCGTCTGCTGGCTGCGTTCCCGCGAGGTGTACCCCATGCCGGTAAGCGTGGAAAAAGGAATCCCTACCGACAGGCTCTCCGGCGCCTCCAGGAGGATCGACGTTTCCGGTCCCGCGCCGGCGGGCCGCCAGGTCCTTGCGCTCCTGCCCGCGATATCGAGTGCCTTCTCGAACTTCGAGACCGTCGAGGAAGCAAGCCCGAGAGTCGCGCGCAGCCAGCCGCAAATCGCGGCAAGGTCCTCCTCCGCGCCTGTGGGCGCCAGCTCCACTTCCAGCTCGTGCCATTTCCGCACGGCACCGCGGCTGGCCACCCTCACCTCGTCCAGGCTGGCGCTGGCGACGGCCCGCTCCCCCTCCGCCAGGGACCTGACAAACCTGTTCTGGCTCAGGCGAAACAATTCATGCAGGG
>Ga0265338_10007097_pt1 | contig 14036 bp, 17 predicted proteins | sample 42126metaG_FD_193579 | JGI IMG/M metagenome (GOLD analysis project Ga0265338, IMG submission 193579) | Rhizosphere microbial communities from Carex aquatilis grown in University of Washington, Seatle, WA, United States - 4-21-26 metaG | ecosystem: Host-associated > Plants > Roots > Rhizosphere... | reverse complement strand
TATGTCGAAACGATCGAGCGTAAGGCCATAGGTGCGCACGATCGTTTCGACATAGGTCGCGGAATTCTTGTTCTCGAATTCCTCGATCATCGCCTTGCCGCCGCCGGAATAACCGGACACGCCGGTGACGGTCAGCGGAAAATCTTTCGGTACAATTCCGGCCCGCACGAGCGGCCGCACAAGCGCGAGAAATCCCGTCGGCCAGCAGCCCGGATTGGAAACGCGCGCAGCGTTCGCGATCTTGGTGCGCTGATCTTTTTCAAGTTCCGGAAACCCATATACCCAGCCGGGCGCGATGCGATGGGCCGTAGAAGCATCGATCACGCGAACGGAATTGTTCTCGATCAGCGACACGGCTTCTTTTGCCGCTTCGTCCGGCAAACACAGGATCACAAGATCGCTTTCGTTGAGCGCTTCTCTGCGCGCGGCGGCGTCTTTGCGTTGTCCATCGGAAAGCCGAATGAGTGCGATATCCGAACGTCCCGAAAGCCGCTCGCGGATTTCGAGTCCGGTCGTTCCCGCCGCCCCATCGATGAAAACTTTGGCTGTCATATCCACTCATTAAATAGCAACACGAGCCCGTTCTGTGACCACTCATCATTGACAGGCTGTCGCACCCGCTTTTAGCTGAACCCGTATAGCGATTCCGAGGACTTTCGGAACCTGGGGATGGAAAATGGACTTCAACAAGCTTTGGGCAAACTTCCTGGATACGCTTCAGAACCACTACATGGATTTTAATGGGCGCGTGGGCCGCCCGCAGTTCTGGTATTACATTCTGGTTGTCGTCGGCGTCAGTATCGTCGCCAGCGTCGTAGGTTCGGTCACGACACGGTTGATTTCCTCCCTCGTTTCGCTTGCGCTGTTCCTGCCGAATTTGGGCATGACCATTCGCCGGTTTCACGATGTCGGCAAGCCGACGTCCTGGGTGCTCATTCTGATGATCCCGTTGGTGGCGGTCATCGTGTTGAGCATTTTGACGGTGTTCAGCTTATTGCTCGGACCGCTGTTTCTCATCTTCGCCGGCCTGACGACGATTGCCTCGCTGCTCGCTCTCGCGGCCACGGTTGTGATCATCTATTTCTGCGCACAGCCGGGTGTGGCGGGACCGAACGAATTCGGTCCGGCACCGCCGGAGTTCGCTCCCAACTAAGATTTCATTCTGCAACCTGAGGATTGATTGCGTCGTAACATTGCTGTGACCGGCTAACGCGAAAATCGTTGGCGCCGCCGTTCGCAAGCCTTTAAATTTCGAACAGGACCGCACGGTCTTCGTTGGTGCATCCGCTGGGGCCGGACTGCATCGTCAACCAGTATTCCCCTTACACCTCAAGCCGGGCGAGCGGCGTATTTGCTTGGCCGCAAAGGAGATAGACATGGTTCAATATTTTCTCGATGCCGTCACCAATCACTATTTTGATTTTAACGGTCGCGCCCGGCGCTCGGCTTATTGGTACTATACGCTGGGTTACATCATTCTTTATGTCGTCCTCGCCGTGATCAGCAGCGTCGCCCATTTGGGTCAGATCCTCACCGGCCTCTTGTCTCTGGCATTGCTGCTTCCAAGCCTGGGCATCGGCGTGCGGCGTTTGCATGATATCGGCCGCAGCGGATGGTGGATCCTCATCGGAATTATCCCGCTCGTTGGATGGATCGTGCTGATCTACTGGTACGTCCAACCCGGAACCGCTGGAACGAATGAGTATGGTCCGGATCCCAAAGCCTGATCGTAACTCCCTAAATAAAAAAAAGGGCGGTCGAAAGACCGCCCTTTTTGTTTGGATGAAATGCGCGATTAGCGCTTGCTGAACTGGAAACTCCGGCGCGCCTTCGGGTGGCCGTATTTCTTGCGCTCCACGACGCGCGAGTCGCGCGTGAGGAACCCGCCCGGCTTCAGCGCAGCGCGCAGCGTGGGCTCGTAAGCCACCAGCGCACGCGAAATGCCGTGACGCACAGCACCTGCCTGCCCCGACAGTCCACCGCCAACGACCGTTACGATCACATCGAACTGCCCATCGCGGCTCGCGGCGATCAGTGGCTGACGCAGGATCATGCGCAACACCGGGCGCGCGAAGTAGATCTTCTCTTCCTTACCGTTGACCGTGATGCGGCCCATGCCCGGCTTGATCCAGACGCGCGCGATGGCGTTCTTGCGGCGGCCGGTGGCGTAGGCACGGCCCTTGGAGTCCCGATTGGATTTCGGCTGCTCGCCAGGTTCGGCCGCTGTCGCAGGCTTCGCCTTGATGAGCGTGGATTTGAGATCGCTGAAATTCTTAACGTCTTCGGCCATGATTACGCCGCCTTCGATTTCTTGAAGTTGCTGTTCTTGGGGCTCATTGCCGCGACATCGACCTTGTGCGGTTGCTGCGCCTCGTGCGGATGCTCGCTACCGGGATAGACGCGCAGATTGGAGAGCTGACGCTTGCCGAGCGGGCCACGCGGCAGCATGCGCTCCACAGCCTTCTCCACGACACGCTCTGGATGCTTGCCCGTCATGATCGCGCCCGCGGTGCGTTCCTTGATGCCGCCGATATAGCCAGTGTGGTGGTAGTACACCTTCTGCTTCAGCTTGTTGCCGGTCAGCAAAGCCTTCGCCGCGTTCACAACGATGACGTTGTCACCGCAATCCATATGCGGCGTGTAGGTGGGCTTGTGCTTGCCACGCAGGCGCATGGCGATCAGCGAAGCGAGACGGCCGACAACGAGCCCATCGGCATCGATGATGACCCACTTCTTCTCGATCTCGGACGGCTTCGCCGAGTAGGTTTTCATGGCAATATCTCTCCGGACAAGGCGCGCGATGTAGCGGTGTGGTCCCACAAGGTCAAGCGCAATGTGCGATAAAGTGTGAATTCTAGCTGATTTCAAGATAGCGGTATTATAATACCGCACGAGGCAATGGCAAAAAACAAGACTTCCAGTCAAATCCGCGTCGGCATCGGCGGTTGGACATACGAGCCCTGGCGTGGGGGCATGTTCTATCCGAAAGGCCACGCGCAGGCGCGTGAGCTGCAATACGCCAGCCGTGCCCTAACGACTGTCGAGATCAATGGCACCTTCTATTCGACCCAGAAGCTCGCCAGCTTCCGCAAATGGGCGGACGAGACGCCGGACGATTTCGTATTCTCAGTGAAGGCGCATCGCCTCGCCACCAATCGCCGCGTGCTTGCGGAGGCCGGCCCTTCCATCGAGAAGTTCTTGAGCAGCGGTTTGAGCGAAATGAAATCCAAGCTTGGTCCGATCCTCTGGCAATTCGCGCATCACAAGAAATTCGAGCCTGAGGATTTCGAGGCATTCCTCGCCCTGCTCCCCAGGACACTGGACGGCATCAAACTGCGCCACGCTGTCGAAGCCCGGCACGACAGTTTCGCGGTTCCGGCGTTCGTATCGCTGGCGCGCAAATACAACACGGCGATCGTCTACGCGCATCATGAGAAATATCCGGCCATCGCGGATGTCACATCGGATTTCGTCTATGCGCGTCTCCAGCAAAGCGCAGCGAAGGTCGAAACCGGCTACACGGCCGCCGCGATCAGGAAATGGGCGGAGCGGACCCATGAGTGGGCGCAAGGCAGAACGGCGAAAGATCTTCCGGCCGTTGGCAAGCCCGTCAAACCGGCGAAGACCGATGTGTTCGTGTATTTCATCTCGGGCGCCAAAGAGCGCAATCCCGCGGCGGCGCAAGCGCTTCTTAAAGAACTGAAGAATTAATCAGCGGAAGCGGAAAATATCGGCGTCCTTGTCGGTGCGCCCTTTGATGAGTGTCGGGACAATCTGCGATGCGATCAAGCTGTAGATTGTGCCGTTGCCGCCAAACCCCATGACGACGTAACAGTTCGGCATGTCCGGGACCGCATCGATGATCGGCAATCCGTCTTCGCTTTCGCCGAATGCGCCAGACCATGTGTGCCCGATCGACAGTTCAATGCCGGGGATCAGCTTTTTGGTTTTGGCTGTCAACCGGCCGGCTTTGCGTTCTAGGCTTCGCGCGCGATAGGACGGCAAATCAATATCCTCGTCCTCACCACCGACGATCAATCGCTTGTCGGGCGTTGTGCGCATGTAAAGATAGGGAGTCGACGCCTCCCATACGAGCGTTTCATCCAGCCATCCGGGATAGTTCGCGCGCGGACGCGTGGCGACCGCCCAGCTTGATGTAATCTTTGTGCCCTCGCGCGGCACGTCTTTCAGTAGCTCATAGCCCGTGCAAAACACGGCATATTTGGCTTCGATGAAATGCTTGCCGGTATCGAGAGTGACTCCGTGGGGCGTCGCCATCACTTTCTTGATTTCAACCGGCGAAAACAACCGAACGCCACTCTGTATTGCGCGACGCAACAGGCCATCCGTGAGGCGGACCGGATCAGCCGAGGCGGCGCCAGGACTGAATATCGCGCCGGTGCGGTCGATACTGAAGATTTCCCGCAATTTTTCTGCAGCGAGATATTCCCCTGGCAGTGCAGCGCGGTGCCTTGCCCTGTTTTCCTTTTCCAGACCGCGAAATCCCATATCCGAACCGGCAAGATAGAGTGTGCTAGCGCGCCTCAAGCCGCAGCGAATGTTTTCGGCCTGCACGAGTTTTACAAGCGCCTGTGTCGCCCGCCACGATCTGCGCCAGGCCCGCGCTGCACTTGCCATGCCGATCTTATCCGCCAATTTGGTGAGCGGCGTATCGATCTCGAACTGCAGCATTGCCGTCGACGACGCCGTGCTTCCTCGGGCGGGCGCGCGGCGGTCGACAACCACGACGTTTTCGAACTTCTTGCTCATGGCATGTGCCATGAACGCGCCGCTGACACCGGCCCCGACCACCACGATATCGGCGCGGATCGAGTCTATCAGCACGGAACAGGGAGGCTGGCGTTCCTTCCAAACGGAACTGCCGCTGCGAAGATTCTTCTCGGCTGTCGCGGAATCAGGATGTGGCGGCATGGCGGAAGGAAACGTGCAAAGGCACAATCCGTTTCAGCGGATTGTGCCTTCATTGCGACTTCGCGCCGTGCTTACGAGTTGTGCTTCACGTTGTAATAGCTGTACGATTTTTCGCGAATGTCGTCGAACGATCCATCGTTCTTGGTCAGGTCGGCGAGATCGTAGACCGGAGCTTTCTTGATCATATCCTCGGACATGGGGATTACGTAGCCGCCCTTATCCGGCTGGTAGTCCAACATCGACCACGGCACTGGCGCATATTTCTCGCCCATGCCCAGCACCCCGCCGAAGCCGAGCGCCGCAAACATGATTTGATCGGACTTCTTGTCGAGCACCACATCCTCGACATGACCGATCTTGTCGCCCGAACTGTTATAGACATTGGTTCCTTTGACCTTCGATGCGAGAATCGCCGTCGTATGGCCGCTTGACGTTGGCATCAGACACTCCCTTTTGGATTCGGCGACTTAACGCCGTCTTGCGGGCTTCGTTCCGGTTTCGCGCGCGAAAGAAATTCCCTATAAGGGAACTATGAACGCCTCTCCTACCGAACCTCTTGTCCTGTCAACCCGCGATGGTGCCGTTTTGCGGCTCACGCTCAATCGCGCGAATGCACGCAACGCGCTGAGCGCCGGATTGATGGGGGCACTGCAATTCGCGCTCGACAACGCGGCGGACGAGAAGAACATTCGCGTGATCGTTCTTGCGGCAAACGGGCCGGCGTTCTCGTCCGGACACGACCTGAAGGAAATGACGGCACAGCGTGCGCAAGCCGACAAGGGGCGCGCGGCATTCGAAGCGTTGTTCGCACAATGCTCGAGATTGATGCAGACGATTGTTCGCCATCCCAAGCCGGTGATCGCCGAGGTTCATGGCATCGCGACGGCGGCAGGTTGCCAGCTTGTGGCGAGTTGCGATCTGGCCGTCGCTTCGACGCTGTCCCGGTTCGCGACGCCCGGCGTCAATATCGGATTGTTCTGCTCCACGCCGATGGTGGCCCTTTCCCGGAATGTCCCGCGCAAATTGGCGATGGAAATGCTGCTGACCGGCGAAATGATCAATGCCGAACATGCCCTGCGTATTGGCTTGATCAACCGCGTGTCGCTTCCCGACGCGTTACAGGCCGACACAATGACGCTCGCCCATCATATCGCTGACAAGCCGCATGCCACGGTGAAGATCGGTAAGGAAGCGTTCTACAACCAGCTCGAAATGGGCTTGAGCCACGCATACGATTACGCGTCGAAGGTGATGACCGAAAACATGCTTGCCGCCGAAGCCGAGGAAGGCATTGGTGCTTTCGTCGAGAAGCGCGATCCTAAGTGGCCTGAGTGATGCCGCAGTATTCCGACGACTACATCAAATCCATACTGCGTTCGACCAAGGTCATCGCAATGGTCGGCGCGAGCGGCAATGAGATGCGCCCTAGCTACTTCGCAATGAAATATCTGCTGGACAAGGCCTTCGTCGTGCACCCTATCAATCCGACGATGGCAGGTAAAACAATTCTCGGCCGGGCCGTCTATGGCGCGCTCAAGGATGTGCCCGCGCCGGTGGACATGGTGGACATCTTTCGCAGCCCGGATGCCGCGCCTGGCGTCGTGCAAGAAGCATTGGCGGAGAAGGATCGTCTCGGCTTGAAAACCGTATGGATGCAGCTTGGTATCGTCAGCGAAGAGGCAGCGCAGATGGCACGTGATGCGGGTCTGAACGTCGTGATGGACCGTTGCCCCAAGATCGAATATGGGCGCTTGTCTGGCGAGATAAGCTGGCTCGGCGTCAACCGGCGTACCATCGACAATCGTAAACCGCTGCTGTTCAGCAAGGGCGGCGCGCTCAAGCGCGTGTGACATGCTGCGCATCTGGGGCCGCAAGAATTCCATCAACGTCCAAAAAGTCATGTGGGCTGTTGGCGAGCTTGGTCTTTCGCAGGAACGCATCGACGCCGGCGGACAATTTGGCGGTCTCAACACCGACGCATTCGGCAAGATGAATCCCAATCGTCGCGTGCCCGTAATCGAAGATGGCGGCGTGGTGATTTGGGAATCGCACGCCATCCTTCGCTACCTCGCCGCGAAATACGGTGGCGGTTCGCTATGGCCAGTGGATGCGGCTGCCCGCTCGCAATGCGATATGTGGATGGACTGGACCCTCGCCGATCTTCAGTCCGCTTTCATCGGTTTGTTCTGGAGTTTCTGGCGCACACCAGAGCCGCAACGCAACCTGCGGCTCATTCAACAACAGCTTACACGCAGCAACGTGCTATTTCAGCTTCTCGACAAACATCTTGATGGACGAAAATTTATCACGGGCGATCAGCTCACAATGGGCGATATTCCAGCCGGAGCCCAGCTCTACCGCTACTTCAATCTCAGTATCGAACGGCCGGCCTTGCCGAATGTGCAGGCATGGTATGCGCGCCTGCGCGAACGCGATTCTTATCGAACCAATGTCATGATCTCATTCGAGGATCTAAAGGGCCGCAGCGGCTTTTAGGCGGCAACAGATTGGGGCGGATGTCGCCAAAGCTTGGGCGAGCGAAGCAATCCGAACAATGCGCGCTTGATGTTGACTATTGGCTTGTCCCACATATTCGGCGATGGCGACGTGTTCGCCATGATGTTCATGCAGGCATTGGCCTCAAACAGCGTGACCTCGCCATCTTCCGTGATGTTGCAATCGACGCCGAAGTAATCGAGGTCCAGGCGTTCCGTGATCTGCTTGAAAACCGGTGCGATGTGCGGCGCCACGTGCTCATCGAAATTTTCCAACATGCGCGCCTCTTCCGCCTCGGTGTTTTTGCCCCGGCGTTCGGCGTGAAGCAACCAGTTATCGCCGACCAGCATATGACGCAAAAGTATTTTTCCACCAACGACAGCGACGCGAAATTTCCGATAACGGCCGTCAGCGCTCACAAAATCATGAAATTGCGTAACGTAGATGGCTTTGTCGTAGCAATTCAATTTGTAGATTTCGGAAAGGCCCGCGCTATCGTCAATCTTCATCATGCTGACACCGCCATGATCGCCCGCGATGCGCACGATAACCGGGTAACCCAATCCAGCCTGATCTATTGCATCTGCGACCTTCTCCGGTTCTTGCGCGATCAGGCGGATCGTTTGCGGCACCGCAAGCCGTGGAATACCGGAAAGCGATTGCGCGACGCGGTCGCGATATGTTTCGAGGACCGCCTGCGGATGATTAAAGCACGCCCGGCGCGACCGCTTGACCAGCTTGGCGAGCTTCAACAATGTTTTCTCGCAGCGATCGGGATCGGCGATATGATTGAGAAACGGACCGGGCCCCAGCTCCAAAGGGTCCGGTATCGGTCCCGGGTCTAGATTGACGATCTTCGGCGCGAAAAATCTGCCAGGCAGCATGTCGATAATGCACGCCGTTCCAACCAGAGTCACTTTCAGATTTCCGTCGTGCGTGGCCGCTCGCGCGCTGCAAAGCCGGTCGTCCGGCACGCCCATTATGATATTGAGCGGCATTTTCGCGACGGCTCTAGCAGGTGCGTTTGAAACCATAACCATGCAATCGAAGCCCTCGTTTGAACGACCCATTCTGCCGCGCAGGTTATAGACCGGTGAAATTTTTGGCTATCCGCACCGCGGCTGGCGATGACACCAAAATGCCGCTAATACGCCTGATCCAATCCCGCGAGGAATCGCCCATGACCGACTATGGCTTTAACACGCTTGCCGTTCACGCCGGTGCGCAGCCCGATCCAGCAACAGGCGCGCGCGCCACGCCGATCTACCAGACCACGGCGTTCGCCTTCGAGAACGCGGACCACGCAGCGGCGCTGTTCAACCTTCAGGTCTTCGGAAACATCTATTCGCGGATCATGAATCCGACCAACGCGGTGCTTGAGGAGCGCATCGCAGCGCTCGAAAACGGCCGCACCGGCCTGGCCGTGGCGAGCGGTCATGCGGCGCAACTGATTGCGCTGCACACGCTGATGGGACCAGGCGATCGTATCGTCTCCGCGCGCCAGCTTTACGGCGGCTCGATAAACCAGTTTACGCAGGGCTTCGCGAAGTTCGACTGGCACACAGATTTTGCGGACGCGCGCGATCCGGATTCCTTCAAGCGGGCGATCACGTCAAAAACCAAGGCCGTATTCATCGAGAGCATCGCCAATCCGGGGGGCATCGTGACCGATATCGAAGCCATCGCGGGTATCGCGCACGCGGCGGGCGTCCCGCTGATCGTTGATAACACGCTGGCGTCTCCTTACCTCATTCGACCGATCGAATGGGGCGCGGATATCGTTCTGCACTCCGGCACAAAATTCCTCGGCGGCCACGGCAATTCGATGTGCGGATTGATCGTGGACAGCGGCAAGTTCGATTGGGGAAGCGGCAAGTATCCGACACTTAGCGAGCCCTGCCCGTCCTATCACGGCATGCGCCTGTGGGAGACGTTCGGCGACCTCGCCTATGCCACCGCCTGCCGCGTTCTCGGTTTGCGCGATCTCGGACCCGCGCTGTCGCCGTTCAATGCCTTCATGGTCCTGACTGGCATCGAAACGCTGCCGCTTCGCATGCAGAGGCATTGCGACAATGCGCTCGCCGTTGCGCGCTGGCTGAAACAGAACCCGAAAGTCGCTTGGGTGAACTACGCCGGCCTCGAAGACAACGAATGTTACAACCTCCATCGTACCTATTGTCCAAAAGGCGCAGGCGCAGTGTTCACGTTCGGCGTGAAAGGCGGCTTCGATGCGGGCATGGCCATCGTGAACAATGTGCGGATCATCAGCCACCTCGCCAATGTCGGCGATACGCGCAGCCTCATCATTCATCCGGCTTCGACGACGCACCGCCAGTTGAGCGACGAAGACCGCGCGAAAGCCGGTGCGGGGAACGACGTGATTCGCCTGTCCATCGGGATTGAGAGCGTGGAAGACATCATCGCCGATCTCGATCAGGCGATGGCGGCTTGACGCCCTCGTAGCTCGTAAAAATGCCAAAGCGCGGCGCTTAACAGTGCAACAGCGATGATTTGGTGGAACGCCGCCAATGGGATCGGCACCTGATTGATTAAAGTCAGGATGCCTAACAACGCCTGCAATCCAGTAAAGCCTAAAACGAGTTCACCGCTGAAACGCGAGAGACCTTCGAGCCTGGCTCGGCGCCCCGAAAGCCAAAGTGCGAAGGCCCCCACCAATACCAAATAAGCGACCATGCGGTGATCGAATTGAGCCAGCGCTGGGTTCTCGGTGAAATTTGTCCACCATGGCTCGAAATACATTGCGCCATCGGGAATGAATTTCCCGTCCATGCTCGGCCAAGTGTTGTAGATTAGCCCTGCGTGCAATCCCGCGACGATCGAGCCGAGTAGCATCTGGAAATAAACGAGCGCAACGAACGCGGCTGCCCATTTCGTATAGGACGCTGCTTTCCTGCCCGGCGCTTTCACCCGCAGATATTCGAACGCCGTCCACAAGATCGCGAGCAGCAAAATAAGCGCGACACCGAGATGAATCGCGAGGCGATATTGCGAGACCGAAACACGGACTTCGAGACCGCTTTCTACCATCCACCACCCGACAAATCCTTGAAGGCCACCCAGGGCGAAGAGCAATATCATGCGGGGATAGCCGCGCTTCGGAATCGCGCCGCGCCACGCGAACCAGACGAACGGCACAAAGAACACGACGCCGAGCAGACGGCCCAGTAAACGGTGCGTCCACTCCCACCAGAAGATGCCCTTGAACGCCGCGAGCGACATGCCAGCATTCTCGCGCGTGTATTGCGGGATCTGCTGATATTTGTGAAACGCATCCTGCCACTGCGCGTCGTTCAGCGGCGGGATCGCACCCATGATCGGATCCCATTGCGTGATCGAAAGGCCGGAACCGGTCAAACGCGTCAGCCCGCCGATCACCACCATGCCGGCGATGATTGCGGCTATGCATAGCAGCCAAATGCCGGTCGCGCGGCGCGTCGAAAGTTTCTCGAGAATGGAAGAATTCATGCGCAAGGGTTTAATGGCCCTCGCGCATGAAATCCATGCGGCGTGTCGCTACCCTTGCGTAAGCTTGAACGTCACCTCCGCTTGCGTCGTCGCCGCGACCGCCTTTCCGTCGCGCATCGCAGGGTGATAGCGCCAATGCGCTTTCACCCAGGCAATCGCAGCCTGATCGAGCCCGTCATAGCCGCTCGACTGTGCGATCGCCGCATCGCTCACGTTGCCTTGCGCGTCGATGGTCAGCGTCAGGCGGACTGCGCCTTCGTGTCCCAACCGCCGGTCGAACGACGGATAGAGCGGTATGGTGTGCGTGCTGCCGATCGCAGTTGCCGCGAGGGTCAGCGGCGTTGCGGTCACTGGCCCAGTGTCCCGCGGCACGGTTATCGGTGCCTGATGGTCGCCAGTATCGACGGGAATCTTCGGAGCCGGAACGGACTCGGGTGCAGTCTTCGTGGGGACAACAGGATTTGGAAGCGTTGGTTTTGGCGGAATGATCTTCTGGGTTTGAAAAATGTGAAATATCGACGGGTGCGGCGGCAACGGTGCCGGTACGACGTCGATTGCGACTAGCACGGCATAGATCACGACTAGATGAAACAAGCCTACCGCAGCGATTATCGGCAGGCTCAGTTTCGCTTTTTGAGGGACTGGATAGGACAACGTCTGCATGACATCCTCCCGGGAATCGTCCGCGTATTGCGAACGGCCTATTGGGGCGCGGCAATCGAGGCGAATTGATGGTGGAGCGCGGTTCGCGCTACCTTTGATTCTGACGACAAGTCATCAGTGGGGTTTTGCCTGAGTCCGCGCATCAAAAAATTGATCGGCGCAATCGTCATGCTGGTTTGGATAGCGATTTACGCCCTGGTCGCGATGGGCGTTGCCGTGCATGTTCTGCCACACGCGAGCGGCCTGGTCGCATTTCTCTATTATGCGATTGCAGGAACGCTCTGGATTGTTCCCATCGGCCTTATGCTGCCGTGGATGAATCGCGACCCCAAGGCGAACTGATTGGCGCCGCGACCCAGACAGCCAGGGCCGGATTGCGTCGCCATCATTGGCGCCGGATTCAGCGGCACGCTCTTCGCGCTGAAACTCGCAAAGGCGCGGCCGGAACTGCGCATCTATCTGATCGAGCGCAATTCGCGCCACGCGCGTGGCCTCGCCTACGGCGCGTGCGAAAATTATCACTTGCTGAACGTGCCGGTCCCCCGCATGGAGGTCGGTCTGATGCCGGGCTTCGCCGAATGGCTGCAAAAGCGCCCGCACGAACTAGCCGAAGCGGTAACGGAAAGCGGCGGCGACCCATCGGCCAGCTACATCCCGCGCGAACTCTTCGGGCAATATCTCGAGGAACGATTGCACGAGGCTGTGTCGCCTGATGGCGAGTTCGGCATTGTGCCGGTGCGCGGTGAAGCGGTTCGGGTATTCGCCGCGCCGTCGCGCCGCGTGTTGCTGGCCGATGGTCGAGAGATTCCCGCCGACCAAATCGTGCTTGCGACCGGCAACCTTCCACCGCGCGCGCCGCGCCTGTCCGACGAATGGCTCTACGACACGCAATGGTTCGTGCCCGATCCCTGGGCACATGATGCACTCGCGAATATCGATCCGACTGCGCCGGTTCTTCTCCTTGGCACAGGCCTTACGATGGTCGATATCGCCCTGAAGCTGAGTGCAAACGGCCATAAGGGACCGATGCAAGCCATATCGCGCCGGGGGCTTCTACCTGCCACCCATCAGGCGGGCGGTACATGGCAGCCATTCCTGAATGCGATGATCGGAGCCTCGCCACTCGAACTCATGCGCGCCATTCGTCTTGAGACCACGAATGCCGAGGCGAAAGGAATTTCTTGGCAACGCGTGATCGATGCCGTGCGGCCGTTCATCGCCCGGCTTTGGCATGGATGGAGCGGCGCGCAGCGCGAGCAATTCCTGCGTCATGCCCGCGCGCGCTGGGACGTGCATCGCCACCGCATGGCGCCGCGCATCGGCGCGCAGTTGAATGCGCTGATCAATAGCAGACAGCTTCGCATCGCGGCGGGGCGCGTTCGTTCTTATCGCAAAGGAGCCTGGGGCGTGGAAGCCGTTGTCGCGCCGCGAGGTTCTTTGCTTGAGAATGTCTATTCCGCTGCGCGCGTTATTAACTGCACAGGGCCGCGCTCGGATCTCGATCGTCTCGCCATTCCATTGATCGCCGACTTGAAAGCCCGCGGTGACATCGTTCCCGATCCGCTTGGGCTTGGAATTGAAACCGGCGACTGCGCCGCGATCGACAGCAAGGGCCGCGTGTCGCGCTGGCTGTTTGCGCTTGGCCCGCTAACACGGCCGGCATGGTGGGAGATCACGGCCGTGCCGGAGATCAACCTGCAAGTCGATCGCCTGGCGCGGAATTTTTCGGCCGAAATCCGCGAGCGTTCGACTGATCCACATCTGGCGCAGGCTTTCGTCGATCTCGGCGCGGGAATTTAGGCAAAAAAAGCCCGGCCATTTCCAGCCGGGCTTTTCGTTGCATTCACGGGCCTTAGTGGCCTGCGCCGATCGTGTTCGGCACCATCGCGTTGGTCTTGGGTTTGGGGCATGGCTTCGGATGGTTCGCGCCCATCGCGTTGCTCGACATTGTGCCACCCGACATCGTGTTTCCCGACATCGAATTCGTTGCTGTCGTCTTGACGCAATTCTTGTTGGCGTCGGTATGCGTTCCGTCGCTCATCGTGTTGGACGACATCGTGTTGGAGGACATCGTGTTGGAGGACATGGTGTTGCCCGACATCGAGTTCGTCTGGGCGGAGACTGGCGCAGCGGCAAGAAACGCGACGGCAGCACCGGCGATGAAAATGCGTGACATGGAATGCTCCTGGAATACGATGCGCCTGTCACGCAGCGGACGATCCGCTGCGCTTGAGGGCCATCCCTCAGAGCGCGTTATGCCAGTCACTTCGCGAGCGACGGTCCCGTTGTTACGTCCGGGGCGAGATTAATTCGCCAGGGCTGCCGTAACGATTTTGCCATCCGTGGGTTTGCCGGGGCCGATGCCGAGCAATGCCATCACCGTCGGTTGAATATCGACCATGTCGAGTCGCGGCACTTCACGCCCCTTCGCGATCCCCGAACCCCACGCATAGAACACG
>Ga0265338_10007096_pt1 | contig 14036 bp, 17 predicted proteins | sample 42126metaG_FD_193579 | JGI IMG/M metagenome (GOLD analysis project Ga0265338, IMG submission 193579) | Rhizosphere microbial communities from Carex aquatilis grown in University of Washington, Seatle, WA, United States - 4-21-26 metaG | ecosystem: Host-associated > Plants > Roots > Rhizosphere... | reverse complement strand
CGACCGGTAGCCTTTCATGTGTACCGCACCGGTAGCGGCCCCTGCCCGTCCGCGCGCTGACTTGCGCCCAGGAGGCCTGCTGATGCCATCCACCGAGGTGCGGCCGTTCCGCCGCAGTGACCGCGACCAGCTCACCCAGCTCGTGAACCGGCACGCCGGAGCAGTTGTCCCCGGCATGTCGGTGTCCGTCCACGCGGTGCTCAGCCAGCTTGAGGGGCAGCCCGGCGAGTTCATCACGGACCCCTGGGTCAGCGAGCGGGCCACGCTCGTCGCGCAGCAGGGCGGCCGGGTCACTGCCGCCGCGCACCTGCTCCGCTACTTCCCCGACGACCGCGCCGGACCGTCCTACCGCGGCCTCGGGGAGATCTGCTGGTTTCTGTACTGGCCCGAGGCCCCGGCCGGGAATCCGTGCTGGCCCGACGCGGCCGAGGCCGCCGGCCCGCTGATGAGCGCGTGCCTCGCCCAGCTCAGCCAGTGGGGGGTGACCCGCCAGGCGGCAGGCGGTGAGCTGCCCGCGCCCGGCGTGTATGGCGTGCCGGACCAGTGGCCGCATGTCAGCGCGATCTACCAGCGGGCCGGGTTCGCCCACACCGGCCACACCGAGATCGTCTACCTGGCCCGGGTCGAGGACCTGCGCCGCCCGGCCGCGCCCATGGCCGGGCTGTCGGTCAGCCGGTCGGCCGGGATGAACGGGACACGGCTGTCCGCTGTGCTGGCCGGCGACGTGCTCGGCTACATCGAGCTAGAGACCCGCCAGGACGGCGAGCCGGCACCCCGGCACGGCGGGTGGGCCGACGTCGGCAACCTCTGCGTCCACCAGGGACACCGCCGCCGCGGGGTGGCGACCTGGCTGCTCGGACAGGCCGCCGACTGGCTCGCGCTGGCCCACGCCGACCGGCTCCTGGACTACGCCTGGCTCGACGGCACCGACCCCGGCGGCCTGGACTACGCCGGCTACCGGGCCTTCCTCCCGGCGGCCGGGTTCCGCGAACTGACCCGCACCCGGCGCGGCTGGACCCGCCCGACGCAGCAGGCCTGAGCGCTCCGGGAGCAAGACAACGGACGGCATCGGCGGCGGAGGCATCGAGTCGCCGGGCGGCCCGACCGGCACGACGCCCGACAACGTGACTAGCTGCTATCCCCGCCGGCGATGAAAGCGCCGCAGATGAGCAGCGTGAGACCACCGGTGAGGGCAATCCCGCCAGCTATTGCAGCGTGAAACTCGTCAGCTGGTTACGCAGCTCGTGTTACCAGGGCAACGCCGTCAGGTTTTCCCAGGCGTCGCGCACCTGCCCACCTGCCCAGTTCAGCACGCCGAGATAGGCCGCACCGACCATCAGGCCGGCCAGCACCGCGTAGCCGGCACAGGCCACGAGATAGCGCACCGAGCGCTTACTGATCACCGGTTGCCGGTCATCCCGCTCCTGCAGCGCAAGGCCTGCCGGGAGCAAGCCAAGGCAGAGGGCGACTGCCGCCACGATGATCAGTGTTCCAACGGCCCGCGGAAACTCCTTGCCGTACGTCAGCACCCGTTCCAGTGCGTGCGGCGTCCCACCACGGGCCACGATGGGCACCGCGCCAAGGAGTACCAGCGCGAGTGCGAGCCCGATCGAAGCCACGATCAGGCGGCCCGCTCGGGAGAAAACCAAGGCCTCCTTCGCCCTGTCCAGCAATCGGCCGCCGACGATCTCGCGAGGGTCCAGGCTCTCGATGCTCAGCACGCCATCAAGGGCAGCCGGATCGGCGCCAGCATCGTTAGCATCGTCGGCTGGGGTCTTATCGATTCCTGGTGAGCTGGGCTGATCGTCAGCATGCGACAACCGCTCTCTCCGGCGTTTCCGGGCCTCCGCTAGCTTTTTCCTGTCCTCGCGCGCCTCTGTCAGCCACTTCGGCTCCGATCCAAAGGCGCTCACCATCAATACTCCGGCGAGCCCTATGAAGGCGGTCCCGAATAGGGCCAATAGGGCGGCTGATATGAATGGCCGCCATGACACCAGCAACCATGCGCCGAAGATCGCCGTGAGCACGCCGAGCCAGGCAATGATAAAGGCGGCAGTCGTAGCGGCCTGCTTGAGAAGGCCGCGCAATGAGTTCCGGGCTTCCCGATCGCCAAGGGTGGTAGTGATGCTGATCGTTAAGCCCAGCATTGCCAGCAGAACCCAGACGCCCCAGCCGATGACGCGGACCACCCCTGCCCTCCTTCGGGGTATAGATAAATCCCCAGGAACTTCAGGGCCACTTTCGTAGAATGAACCACCGCCGCGCTGACCTCAACTGGTTTGGGGGGTGCTCAGGCGGTGACGAGGGCAGCAAGTTTCCCCAGGGCCCCCAGACTTGACTGCGTCCAGCCAGCCGGTAGGGCCTCAGGAGTGCCTGCCGGCGGGATAAGAACTCCAGGCGCTGCTTCGGCAACGTGGAAAATCTTAAGGTCCCTACCACTACGAGCTTGGGTGCCCGGTCAGGAACGATTCGATGAGGGAAGCGAAGCGAGTTCCTTCCTGGAACAGGAACCCATGCCCGGCATCGGGGTAGAGCACTAGCCTTGCCCGGGAGATGAGGCGGGCGAGGGTGTGGTCATTGGCAACCGGGTCGAGCCGGTCGTCGGTGCCGTCGGCGATAAGCGTGGGCACTGAGATTTTGGCGATCTTGCGTCCGGCTGCGTCTGTGCCGTCCCACCAGTCGGTCACGGCGCCCGCCTGAGCCGTTTTCGTGGCGGCCGACGGGGCGGGGGCGGCTGGGTATTCCGAGATCGCTGCTTTGAACGCGTCGTAGGCACTGACTTGATTAGCGGGAAAATCGCTGCCGGCCTGGATTGCCGCCGGTGAGGGCACCGCGACCGCGCCGGTCCCGGGGTACGTGGCGCACAGCACCAGGCGGCGCACCTGGGCAGGGTGCAGGACCGCCAGGGCCTGGGCGATCATGCCGCCCATCGACCAGCCCAGTACGTCCGGCCTGCCGAGGCCGAGGGCGTCGATGAGCGCACTGGTCTGGTTGGCCATGGCGTCGATGGTGAGTGTCGCGGTCAGCGCCCCGGGCAGTGGCTGCGTACGGCCAACTCCGGAGTTGTCGAACATCACAACCCGGTTGTGCCGGGCGAGGGCGTGAACCAGTCGCGGATCCCAGCCCTCCATGGTCCAGGCGTAGCCCATGATCAAGACCAGCGGGGGTCCGCTCCCGATGATCCGGTACCCGATGGCGCCGAGCCTAGTGTGAGCGATTCGCACTGGCGCCGACACGACTGATGCCGTTCCGGGCGCCTTCCCCGGTGCGGAGCCGCACGCGCTCAGCGCGACGGGCACCAGCACCGCTACCAGGCCCACGGCGATTCCTCGCCGCAACGCCCGCCAGCCGTCGGCAGCCCTCCTCCGCGCAGGGGCGCAATCTCGTAATGAGCGCAGCGCTGGTGACCAGAGAGGCATTTTCATTCCAGAGCGCGCCACTCGCCGCCGTGCTCCCGCACATACCTGTGCTGCTTGCGCAGGGAGTCCGCGTAATCCGGGTATACGTCTTCAGCGGTCTGGTTGGTCCTGCGGGTAATCCATCGGGTCTCAACACCGACGATCGCCAGGAAACCCTTGCCCATGATGCGCCTCACGCGGTAAGGAGCGCAGCCAGTTTCCGCAGGGATTGCCGGGTGCCTTCTGCATTGTCTTCGGGCCGGATCCCGGCTGGTATGCCCTCGGCGCGGACGGTGATCTCAGTTCCCTCGGCCGTGTCGGCGAGGCTCGTGATCATTGTCATCTCACCCGCGAATCCCGGGTCCTGCGACTCGAACTCGATCACTTCCACGATCTTCTCGCCGGGCACCAATTCGACGAACCGGCCCTGGAAGGTGTCCGTGCCCTCGGAGGTCTTGCCGCCCGGCCCCTGGGCCAGGTCCAGGTAGCTGAGCGACATCCGGAACGTGCCGCCTTCGCGGGCCTCGAAGACGTGCATCTCACCCGTCATGTTGTCCGGCACCCGCCACGAGGCCAGCGCGTCCGGGTCCAGGCAGGCTCGGTACACGGCCGTGCGCGGCGCCTTGATTACCCTGGAAACCTGGGTACTCGCTCGCCCAGCCGAAGGCTCTGTCATATCTGGGACCCTACCTCTGGCCCCAATGTCCGTTCCGTACAAGACGCCCCCGCCGGCGGGCCGTTGACTGGACGCCAGCAGCGTCATCGAAGAAAGGACCGCCGTGTTCCTCGGACTCCGCACCGTGGTGTACCCCGCCCCCGACCTCGCCGCGAGCAAAGCGTGGTGGACAGCGGTGCTGGGCGTCGAACCCTACTTCGACCAGCCGTTCTTCGTCGGGTTCAACCCCGGCGGCTACGAACTGGGCCTCAACCCGAACGCCGACCCGTCGGCTGGCCCGAGTACCTACTGGGGGGTGCGCAACATCGCGGCCGCCGAAGAACGCATGATCGCCATGGGCGCCGTCGTCGTCGAAGCCGTCCAGGAAGTCGGGGAAGGCATCAAGCTCGGCACGTTCCGCAGCCCGGCCGGCGATCTGGTCGGCCTGATCGAGAACCCCGTGTTCAAGCTGCAGCCCGCGCCGGTCCCCGAAAGCGAGGGCCCCGGTCGCTGAGCAGGTAGACCCCGGTGGTGGCGCTGATCAGGCCGCTAGCTGTGCCGCTGGCCGGCGTTTGCCGCATCGCCGAGCCGGAGCCGGCGGTGCACGATCCGCCGGGCCATGTCCAGGACCGCCGGGTCATCGTGCAGGACGAAGTTGGCGTCCGCGGCCAGGATGATCCCGTTCAGCTCGAAGGCGAGCAGGTCAGGGTCCTCGCTGGCGGGCAGCTCGCCGCGGTCAAGAGCGATGGCCGCGAAGCCCCGGATCAGCGCCGCGAACTGGGACTGGAACGCGGCGACCAGTTCCTTGACCGGGCCGGGCCGGGTGCCCATCTCCAGTGCCGCGCTGGCCATGAAACAGCCGCCGGGGAAGGTCCGGCGCCGCAGGTGATCGAAGAACGCCTCGCACACGGCCGCGAGCTGGGCCAGGCCGGGCGGCGCGGCCAGCGCAGGCTGCACGACCTCATCGGCGAAGATCCGGGCCGCCTCCTGCACCGTGGCCAGCTGGAGTTCCTGCTTGGAGCCGAAATGCGCGTACAGGCCGCTCTTGCTCATCCCGATCGACGCGGCCAGGTTCCCGATCGACAGGCCCTCCAGCCCGTCGATGGTGGCCAGTGACGCGGCGGCACGCAGGATCGCGCCGCGGGTCCGTTCCCCGTCGGCGCGCTGCCGCCGCTGGTCACGGCGGGCGTGCGGGATGGTTTCGCTCATTGTCATTGACAAGTTAGCACGATCGTTCTTATTTTAATTTCCAGCACGACCGATCGTGCTAACTGCACGGCCCGGCGCTGCATCGGGGGTAACAGGACCGGCCGCCAGTCACAACGGGACGAAAGCGGGGCAAAGCGATGGCCGGAAAAGCAGTGATCAGTCTCAGCACAGGCCTGGAGGATCCGGAGAAGGTGACCGTGGCGTTCCTCGTCGCGGTCGGCGCGGCCGAATCCGGGCGGCCGACCCTCATCTTCCAGGCCAAGGAAGCCGTCCGGCTCGCCCTGGACGGGGTGGCCACCGGTGTCGCCTGCGACGGCTGCCCCAGCCTCGCTGACCTGCTCGCCCGGTATGAGAAGGCGGGCGGCCAGTTCATGGTCTGCCCGATCTGCTTCAACGCCAAGCAGCTTGACCAGGGCAGCCTGCTGCCGAACGCTGAGCTAGCCGGCACCGTCCAGCTGTGGGAATGGATCGGCGACGAAGGCGCGACCACCTTCAGCTACTGACGGGCCCGGCCCGGGCTCAGCGGAGGGGCAGCATCTTCGTCAGGGCCCGAGTGCGGCCGCCAGCCGGCCGCTGTCCCGGAGAATGGCGAGGTCCGGGTCACGAGCGGCGTTGGCGCGCACATCGGGATTGAGCGTGACCGCCTCGCGGAGGGCCGCCGCCGCCTCGTCCGGCCGGTTGGCCCGGGCTTGCCCGCAGGCCAGGTTGTACGCGGCCATGCCCCGGGCCGGATCAGGCGCGCCGAGGTAGCCCGCCGTCGCCACGGCGTGCGCGGCCAGCGCGACCGCCCGGTCCGGCTGAGCGTGCGCGAGGTAGTACTCACCGAGGTGGCCGGCCGGATGCCAGAATCCGCGGACGATGATCTGCAGCCAGAGCTGCCGGCCCTTGAGCCAGGGATTGCGCGCCGGGTTGACCAGGTCATCGGCGCTGGCCGAGCCCACGGCGTCGATCAGCTCGCCGGTAACCCGGCGGCTGTCCCGGGCGGCATCGGCCGCGGCCTGCCCGGCGTAGCCGCGGTACACCTCGCTGGAGGCGTGATCGATGTCGGCGAACTCCGGCGGGGCCTGGCCGGCGGAAATCGCCCGCAGCCGCTGCACCTGCTGGTCCTTGAACTCGGTGTTGTGCGCGACGAGCGGCGCCGCCGCCCAGCACCGCGGGCTGCCTGGCCCGGCGGCAGGAGTCACCGCCAGCAGCATCTGCTCCTCCGCCGCGGCGACACTGACCAGGCCGATGATGGCGCTTCTCAGTTCCTGGATGCTGGTCACGGTGCGGCCTCCTCGCCGGGTTCGGCGCCGTCAGCACTCGGGCCGGCTGGCTTGTGCGCGGCGAATTTCAGGATCCCGTCCACCATGATCGTGATCTTGTCGAAGCCCACCGTCTGCAGGCGGCTCAGCACCGAGGCAGGCTCAACCGGGTTGTAGGTGTCACCCGCGTGGAAGTGATGCAGGTCATTGCTGGCCAGGCTGTCCGAGCCGATGAGCACGCCGCCCGGCCGCAGCACCCGGAACGCCTCGGCCAGGATCTTGTTCTGCAGGGCCAGCGTGGGGACGTGATGCAGCATGGTGAATGAGCCGACCGAGTCGAAGGACCCGTCCGGGTAGCCCAACTCGGCCGCGTCCCCGACGACGACCCGGACGTTGCCGCCGGAGTACCGGCCGGCCAGCGCGCGGGCGGCCGCGGTGTCCATCTCCAGGGCGGTCAGCCGCCGCACCCGGTGCCGCAGCCACTCCGTGGCGGCACCCGGCCCGGGGCCGATCTCCAGCATGTCCTGGCCGAGGTCCGCGTGCCGCGTCAGGGATGGCAGCACCTGGTCCTGGATGTGCGCCGCCCACTCGGGGCTCGGGCACAGCTTCGCGTGGTTCTCGTTCATGGTCCCTGACGCTACGGACCGCCCTGGCGCAGCCCAAGGGCGTAGGCTGCCATCCTGTGTCGCCGGACGGACAATGCGCCGCAGGTGAGCCTGACCCCGCGGCTGCGGTCACCGTCGTAACCTTCCCGATGCCCGCGGGCCTGGTCTTTGACTGGCACACCCACCCCGATCATCAGCTGGCCTGGGCGGCCAGCGGGGTGCTGACGGTGCGCACCGCCGCGGCCGCCTGGGTGCTGCCACCGACCCGGGCGCTGTGGATCCCGGCCGGGCTGCGGCACGAGACCCTGTCGGCGGGCAGCACGACCATGCGGACGCTGTACGTCCGGCCGGACCTGTGCCCGATCAGCTGGCCGGACTGCACACCCGTCACGGCCAGCCCGCTGCTGGCCGAGCTCATCGGTTACTTGGCCGATCCCGGCCTCGACCCCGGCCGGCGCGGGCATGCCGAGACGATGCTGGTCGACCTGCTGCAGCCGGTGACGATGACGACCATCGATCTGCGGATGCCGGCCGAGGAACGAGCCAGGCAGGTGGCTCAGGCCCTGGCCGACGATCCAGCCGACGGCCGGACCCTGGCGGAGTGGGGCCGCCAGGTGGGGGCCAGCGGCCGGACCCTGGCCCGCGCCTTCGTGGCTGACACTGGCCTCCCGTTCGGCCGCTGGCGGGCGCTGCTGCGGTTGCGGGCCGCCCTGCCCGCGCTCGCCGCGGGCGAGCCGGTCGGCAACGTGGCCCGGCACGTGGGCTACGAGTCAGCCAGCGCGTTCGTCGCGGCGTTCCGCCGGGAGACCGGGCTGACGCCCGCGGTGTACTTCCGCAGCCCGCCGGAGCAGCGGGCCTAGCACCGGCCTGGCCCGGCTCGTTTCACAGGCCGGGGAACGAGGGGAAGCTGCAGGAGGGGACGCTTCCGCTGCCGGAGATCGCGGTGACGCTGACGTTGGAGCCGGACGGGGTGACGTTGCTGTTGAACGTGTCGGCAAAGGCGTTCTCGGAGGTGTTCGACGTGGCGTCCAGGCTGACGTTCTCCAGGGTGAGGCCGAGCCGGTTGGCCGAGCTGTAGCCCTCGAGGACCGAGGTGGCGCCGGATGCCGAGCTGACCGCCCGGGCCCCGTCCACCACGATGTTGGTGTAGGTGGGGATGTGGCTTCCGTTGCCGGTCGCGTAGAACGGGGTGAAGTCCAGCAGGTACTTCACGCCGGTCAGGCAGATGCCCTCGTAGCTGACGGTCGAGACGACGCCGCCCACGCTGGAGTAACTCTTGATGCGCATGCCGTTGTTGCTGGTGCTGGTGAGGCCGGAGCTGTCTTTCCCGCTGAGGGTGTCGTTCTCGAACAGGATGTTGCTCACGCCGGCGTTAGTCTCGCTGCCGATCGAGATGCCGTGGGTGCCGTAGAAGTGGCTGTTCTCGATGGTCATGTTCTTGGCCGCGGAGTTACCCGCCTTGATGGCCACCCCGTCGTCCCCGTCCTGGATGTAGGAATTGTTGATGGTCACGTTGGTGCCGCTGGGGTCGATGCCGTCGGTGTTGCGGGCGTTCGCCGGGGTCTTGATCCGCAGCCCCCATACCGTGAACCCGGTGCCCCCGTTGAAGACCAGGTGGAAGTTGGGCGAATTCGTCAGGCTCAGGTCATAGACCGTGAAGTTGTTGACCCCGTTCGACTGGATCAGCCGCGGGTTGTTCTGGTCTTCCCCGGCGGTCTGCGCGTTGGCGGCCAGTCCCCACCACGTCACGCTCTGGCCAAGGATGTCCAGGTCGCCCCGGCCATCGATCAGCCCCTGGCTGCCCGAACTGCTCTTCGTGCCCATGATCCCGGCGTTCGAGCCGTTGACCGTGATGAACGGCTTGCACCCGTTGCCGCTGGTGGCGACGGTGCCGCAGGTCGCCTGGCCGGATACCTGGTAGTTGGCGGCGTTGCGGGAGGCATAGAGCGTGACACCGGCGTCGATGACCAGGACTTCGCCGCCACCGACGGTCAGCGGGCCGGCCAGGAAGGCGTTGTTGCTGCCGCTGGCGGCCAGCACCACCGCCTTGCCCGTGCCGAGGCAGCTGGACAGCGCCGACTCGATGCGGGAGGTATCCGGCGGGCTCGACTCCGCCGAACTGCTGAACTGCCGGCTGGTCCCCGGCAGCGCCGCGGAGACCGTGGCGCAGGTCGACGGGATGGACGGCTGGGTTACCGCGCGGGCGTCGCCGGTCGCCAGTGAGGTAGCGGCCGCCGGCTGCGCGGTGGCGGTGATCACTCCGGCGGCGAGCAGCAGGATCACGGCGATGGACAGCAGTGCGGTGGCAGGCGCAGAGACCTTGGGCATGGCCACGTCCTTCGGTGCGGGTTCCGTTGGGGGTTGCCAGGTTCTCCTCGGAGCGCACGCTACCGAGCACGGAAATGTTGTCAATGCTGGTTCCGGCGGCGCCGTCAGCAGGTCTGGGCGCGGCGACCGCGCCCGGTGTCCCACGTCCAGGTGAGAGCGCTAACACTGCCCGGGCGCGGCACCGCCGGCCGCCGCCGCGCCCGCCCGCCAGCGCTGAAATCTTCACCGCTAGATCATCAGCGGGGCTTGCGCGCTTCGATCAGGACGCGCTGGGCGTGGGCCACGAACGGGCCGCGGGACGCGATGCGGTCGTGCAGCCGGGCGAGTTGATCCCGGTAGGCCTCGACGGTGAAGCCGGGGACGGTCCAGATGACCTTCCGCAGGAAGTAGACGACCGCGGCGATGTCGTAGAACACCACGCGCAGCGACCGCTCCCGCAGATCGACCACGACCAGGCCGGCGGCTTCGGCGGCCGCCTGCCGCGTGATGCGCGCCGGGCAGGCCGGCTGAGGTCCCAGCATGAATTCGGTCAGCTCGCGATTGGATCCCGCGCCGACCTGCTGGGAGAGATACGTGCCAGCGGGCCGCAGCACGCGTGCGATCTCCGGCCACAGCGTCACGGTGGGATGCCGGCTGACGACCAGGTCGAAGGACGCGGCGGCGAACGGCAGATCGGCCGCGTCGTCGACCTCGGCCACCGATGCGCCCAGCGGGGCCAGGTTACGCCGGGCCACCTCGAGGTTCGGCGGCCAGGATTCGGTGGCCGCCAGGACCGGCGGCGGCCGCGGGATCTGCGCGAGCACCTCGCCGCCGCCGGTCTGGATATCGAGCGCCGCCGCCGCGCGGGCCATCCGGTCAGCCAGCATCCGGGAGTAGCCCCAGGGCGGACGCTCCTCGGTGGCCCGGCCGTCGAGCCAGGAGAAGTCCCAGCCCACCACCGGCGCGGCCGCGCCCTCGGCCACGAGCTCCTCGAAGGTCGGCGGCCCAGCCATCCGCCGAGTGTCGCAGCCAGCGACAGCCCGCCGCCAGCAGTTTTGCGGCAGGCCCGGCTACCGCGCGGGCGTCAACGACGTCGGCGAGATCACCCCGGCGGTCAAGGCGGTCCACCTGGCCGAGGCGTTCAACATGGACTGCGAGATCCACGGGACAGGCTCCGGCAATCTCGCGGTCCTCGGCGCCGTGACGGCCGGGCACTGGTACGAGCGGGGCCTGCTGCACCCGATGTCGGACTACGACGAGGTCCCGCCGCACCTGCTCCGGGCGATCGACCCGATGGACGCCGATGGCTTCGTCACCCTGCCGGCGACACCCGGCCTGGGAGATGATCTGGACCACGACTACATCTGGGCCAACCAGGTCGCGTCCTGGTGATGCGGCCGCGTGCCCTGTGGAGAGTGATCAACGTGCCCCGAGTGCTCATCACTGGCGCGGCAGGCATCATCGGCGGGTTCCTGCGGCGCGGCCTGCCGCCGTCGGGCTGGCAGCTGCGGCTGCTGGACATCGCCGAGATCCCGGATCCCGGCCCGGCCGAGCAGATCCTGACCGGTGACATCCGGGACGCGAGCCTGCTCACCGCGGCGGTCAAGGACGTCGACGCCGTCGTGCACCTCGCCGGAATCTCCGGCGAGGATGACTTCGACCGGATCCGCGACATCAACATCGACGGCACCTACCAGGTCTTCGAGGCCTGCCGCCGGGCCGGGCCGCGGCGCATCGTCTACGCCAGCAGCAACCACGCGGTGGGCTTCACCCCGCGCAGCGAACTGGCGACCGTCGACGTGCCGGTGCGCCCAGACACCTACTACGGGCTGTCCAAGGCGTTCGGTGAGGCGGCGGCCCGGCTTTACGTCGACAAATACGGCATGGAGATAGCGTGCCTGCGGATCGGATCGTGTTTCGAGCGGCCGCGTAACGTGCGCATGCTGAGTACCTGGCTCAGCCCCGGTGACATCGCGCGCCTGGTGCAGGCCGGCCTGACGGCCCCCGGCCTGCGGTTCGCCACCGTCTACGGCATCTCCGCGAACACCCGCGGCTGGTGGGATCTCGGCCCCGCGCGCGCCCTGGGTTACCAGCCGCAGGACGACGCTGAGGTCTTCGCCGGGGAGATGCTGGCCGCCCACGGGGAGCTGGACTCCGGCGACCCGGACTACCGCTATCTTGGTGGCCGGTTCACCGAGATGCTGCCGCCCGGGCAGTCCGGCGGCTGACCCTCATACGCGATCACCGGGCCGGCCCGGACCCCGGGAAGTGGCCCGAAAAGCGGCACCGGGTCACCGAAGGCCCCCGCCAGAGCTCGACAGATTCCATGACGGAAGCCTTGCCGGTCAGCGGCCCACTCGCGGGCGGATCGCAGGGTCGACAGGGTCTGGTCGCAGCGCGTCAGGCGCCGGACGCGCCCAGGGCGGCGAGCACGACGAGGAGCAGCGTGCTCATCGCGATCAGGCCGTGGCCGACGACGACCAGGAGCGGCGCTCGCCGTCTGGCTGGCCCCGGACCGGGCCGCCCGGAGCGGCCGAGGGTCAGCAGGGCCATGCCGAAGCCGGCCACCGGCAGCAGCAGCCCGACCGCGATCCAGGCCAGCGCGGCCGCCCCGGTGACCAGGTAGCCGACCCACACCAGCAGGCCGGTGGTGGCCAGGCCGAGGTGGCCCATGATTCCTGCGGGCGGGAAGCCCGCGCCGGTGCGCAGCCGGCGCAGCCCGCGGCGGGAGATCCAGACGCCCAGCAGGTAGAAACCGCTGCCCGCGGCCAGGATCCAGGCGCCGAGCGCGGCCAGGCTCAGCGCGAGGTCGCTGCCCCGCCGGGCCGGCGGGGCCGACCCGGGGATCGCCGAGCCGGGCGGCGGGGAGCTGATGGTCTGCTGCGGCGGGCTGATCAGGTAGCCAAGCCGGGCGCCGGCCAGCATCGCCGCGTGCCGCCAGGCGACCTTGGGCCGGCCGCCCGCCACCAGGTAGATGGCCCGGCCGACCGCTTGGTTGACCTGGGCTTTGCTGAGTCCCTGGCAGGCCGGGGGCTTCCGGGTCACCGTGATGTGCTGGTCGATCGCCCGCACCCCGTAGTCAGCGCACGCGGCCACCGTGCCCTGATGCGGGCCGGAATCCTGGCCGCCGCATCCGGCTACGAGCAGCGCGGTAAGCATGGCACCCGCTACCGCGGCAGTCACCGCAGTGACGTTCACCGGCTTCACCCACGATCAGTGTAGGGCGATGGCGGGCGGCCGCGGTGGCCGGACAGGGCCGGACAGATCAGGCCAGCCGGGTATCCATGATGAGCAGGCTGCTGGTGGCGGTGGCGACGATCTTCCCGGCCTGGTCGGCGATCTCCGCCATGCTGAACGCGACCCGGCGGCCCGGCTTGGTGACGCGCCCGGTGGCCCGCAGCACGCCGGTGTCCTTCGTGACCGGCCGCAGGTAACTCACGTTGATGTCAATCGACGTGTACCCGACTCCCGCGTCAAGAGTGGTCTGCACCGCGCAGCCGGTGACCGTGTCCGCGAGCGTGCAGACCAGGCCCCCGTGGACCACCCCGATCGGGTTGTACGCGGACTCGTCCGGCTCGCACTCGAAGACGACCTGGCCGACCTCGATTTCGCGGATCTGCATCCCGAACAGCACGGCGATCGGCGGCGGCGGGATCACGCCGTCCCTGATCGCGCGCAGGAATTCGATCCCCGACAGCGGCCGGCCGGCCGCTGCGGTGATCATCGGGTCATACCAGTGCACCGTCTTGCTCCTCGGCTCACCCCATGCGGCCGGGGGCGGGCCGATGTCCTCGGCTGCGGTCATCACGCGTCCTTCCTGAGTTCGGCTGCTGGCCGGCCCGCGGCGCCGGGGCCAGGACAAAGACGCAGCGACCGTGCGTCGAGCTATCGAGTTGCATGATAGAACTCACCAGCGGGTGGCCGCCGCCCCAGGCCGCGCGCGGACCCGCTATCCGGCGGCCTGGCTGGCGGCCCGGGCGGCCCGGGCGGCCGCCGCCCGGGCGGCGGCGAGGCGGCGTTTCGGCGACGGGTAGGTCAGCAGGCTGCGGATGATCCGCCCCAGGTTCCGGTGCTCCCGGTCCCGGGCCACGGCCAGGGCCGCCAGGGCCAGCTCGGCCTGGCTGAGGCCGGCCCAGCGAACGGCCTGCCGGTCGCAGTCCAGCTCCATCGCGCGGTTGTAGACGGCAGCGAGCACGATGAGCAGCGGCAGCGCGAAGATGGCGGCGGGCCAGGCCACGGCGGCGAAGACCCAGCCGGCCAGCGCGGCGCTGAACACGACGGGCCGCCGGACGACATCGTTGCGGGCCAGGTGCGCGGCCTCATGGGCGATGAAGAACCCGGACAGGTCCGGCCGGGCCAGCAGCGCGTCATGCACGAGCAGCACCGCGTGCTGGCCGGCCCGGTAGTTGCGGGCCAGCCCGGGCACCGCTCCCACCCGGACCGTGAGGTCACGGACCCCAGCGGGGGCCAGTCCCGCGGCCAGGGCCGGCCCGGCCGGGCCGTCATCCACCGTCCGGTACTTCGGGTCGGCCAGCAGGCTGCGCAACCTGGCCCGGCGGACCGGGCCAGCCACGCAGACACCCAGATAGGCCAGGACTAACACGGGCGTGGCGGCGAG
>Ga0265338_10007095_pt1 | contig 14038 bp, 11 predicted proteins | sample 42126metaG_FD_193579 | JGI IMG/M metagenome (GOLD analysis project Ga0265338, IMG submission 193579) | Rhizosphere microbial communities from Carex aquatilis grown in University of Washington, Seatle, WA, United States - 4-21-26 metaG | ecosystem: Host-associated > Plants > Roots > Rhizosphere... | reverse complement strand
CGGCTCGCCGGTCGGCGACTCGCTCTGGAAGCTGAAGCTCCAGTCCTCGACGGCCGCCGCCTCCGCGACGGCGCGCGACGTCTCGAGGAGCTGGTCCTTGTACGGGTCGCCCGCGTCGAGGATCCGGGCGGGCAGCGAGTGGGCGGTGAAGAGGACGTGTGCGCTCGTGCCGCGGATCCGGTCGGCGAGGACGGCGACGAAGCCGGGCTCGAGGTGCCAGCTCTCGACGAAGCGCAGGTCCGCGCGCGCCGCGAGCGCCGCCTCGAGCTGGTCGCGGTAGCCCTTGATCGACAGGGCCGAGTAGTGCGGCGCGAGCACGAGCCCGGCGACCTCGCCGGCGCCGGTCGCGAGCGCGGCCCCCGCGGCGTCGGCGATGCGTGGCGTCCAGTGCTTCATCCCCGTGAAGACGGGCAACCCGAGTTCCTGCTCCAGCGCGGCGCGCGTCTGCTCGGTGATCGCGTTCAGCGGCGAGGAGTCCTCGATCCCGAGCCGGCGGTAGCGCTCGACGAGATCCTCGAGCTGCTCCGGCGCGATCGGCCGCCCGCCGCGGATGTCCGCGTAGTAGGCAGGCACGTCGGCGAGCCGCTCGGGGGATCCGTATGCCATGAGGACGACCGCGGCGCTCATCGCGCCGGACGGTAGCTCCGGACGAGCTCCGCGAGCCGCGTGAGCACGTCCGGATCCGTCTGCGGGAGGACGCCATGGCCGAGGTTGAAGATGTGCCCCGGGCGGCCGCCCGCGCGGCGGAGCACGTCCAGCGCCCTCGCCTCGATGCGCTCCCACGGGCCGAGCAGCGCCGCCGGCTCGAGGTTCCCCTGGACGCCCCGCTCCTCGCCGACGACTGCCCAGCCCTCGTCGAGCGGCATCCGCCAGTCGAGCCCGACCACGTCGCCGCCCGCCTGCGCCATCTCCGCGAGCAACGGCGTCGAGGCGCCCGTGCCGAAATGGATCGTCGGCACTCCCGCCGCAGCGAGGATTCGCGCCGAGTACGGCGCCACGAACTCGAGGTAGTCCGCCGGCGAAAGGACGCCGACCCAGGAGTCGAAGAGCTGGATCACGTCGGCTCCCGCCGCCGCCTTCGCGGCCACGTAGCGGGAGAACTGCTCCGTCAACCGCTCCATCAGCGCATGCCAGACCGCCGGCTCCCGGTACATCAGCGCCTTCGTGAGCGCGAAGTCGCGGCTCGGCTTCCCCTCGACGAGATAGCCCGCGACGGTGAACGGCGCGCCGCAGAAGCCGACGACCGCGCGCTCCGGCTCGAGCTCGGCGCGCACGATCCGCACCGCTTCGAGGATCGGCGCCGCCCATTCCTCCGGCTCGGCGACGTGCAGCCGCTCCACGTCGGCGGCGCTCCGGAGCGGCGGATCGATCACCGGCCCGACGCCCTCCACCAGCTCGACGTCGATCCCCATCCCGAGGACGGGCGACATGATGTCGGCGAAGAGCACTGCGGCGTCCACTCCGTGCCGCCGCACCGGCTGCAGCGTCACCTCCGCGCAGAGCTCGGGCGTCCCGGCGACCTCGAAGAAGCCGTGCTTCTTCCGGATCGCGCGGTACTCCGGCAGCGACCGCCCGGCCTGGCGCATGAACCAGACGGGCGTCCGCTCCACCACCTCGTGGCGCGCAGCCCGGACGAGCAAGGGATCCACGCGGCTTACAGTAGCCCCGTGAGTTCGGGCCCCCTCGTCGTCCGCTGGCGCGCGTTCGAGCACGGCCGCGTCGAGGCCGGCGCGTTGCAGTGGGCCACGGTCGAGCTGGAGAACGCCGGCAGCGCGACCTGGCGCACGCGCGGCTTCCGCGACGGGCTCTTCCTCGCCTACCACTGGCTCGACGACCGCGGCAATCCGATCGTCTGGGACGGGAAGCGCACCGAGCTCGAGCGGCCGGTCGAGCCCGGCGAGACGCTGCGCCAGACGATGCGCCTGCGCGGCCCGATCCCGCCCGGCCGTTACCGCCTCGCAGTCGACATGCTCGAGGAGCTGCGCTTCTGGCTCGCCGAGCTCGGCAACGAGCCCTGGCAGGAGGAGGTCGAGGTCGTGCCGCGGGACGCCTCCGCCGCGCGCGTCTTCCTCCCCGACCACGCCGAGCCCGGCCCGGACTGGCACGAGCGCGTCGCGGCGCTCCACGCAGAGGGCTATGCCGCTGTCGGAGGCGCCGTCGAGCAGGCGACCGGCCTGCTCCGGCGCGGCGACCCGGAGCTCGCGCCGTACGCGCCCGGCACCGGCCGGCATCCCGGCTTTCCGCACCCGCTCGTCTGCCCTTCCCTGCTCCCTCCGCTCGAGCCGAATGCGACCGTCGCCGGACTCCCGGCCTGGCAGCCGGACGGCGAGGAGCCGTCCATGTACGACGGCCGCGCCGTGGTCAAACTTCGATAGCGATCTGGTCGTCGACGCGCCGGAAGACCCAGGCGCCGAGCGTGAGCGCGACGGCGGCGGCGACGACCAGGTAGAGCGCGTCGCCCCAGAACGGCATCGTCCCCTGGAAGAGCGGTGCCCGGATCGCCTCGATCGCCGGCGACAGCGGGTTGAGCCAGTGGATCGCGTCGACGACGTGCGGGTGGGCCGCCACGCCGGGCACGTTCGTGAGCGAGTAGATGATCGGCGTCAGGAAGAACCACGGCACGAGCGCCGCCGAGACGAGGAACTCGACGTCGCGGAAGAGCACGTTCAGCGAGCCAACCGCGAGCGAGAGCCCGCCGACGATGCAGACGAAGAGCGCCGCGAGCGGAATCGCGAGCAGCTCGGTCGCGCGCGCCCGCGGTAGCGCGACCGCCGTCGCCACGAGCAGCAGCCCGAGCATCACGCAGAAGCTGACGAGGTGCGCGGCGACGACCGAGAGCGGCACGAGCTGGCGCGGGAAACGCGTCTTCCGGATCAGGTTCGCGTTGTCGAGCATCGAGCGCGTCGACGACTGGAAGGCGGCTGCGAAGAACGTCCACGGCGCGAGGCCGCTGAGCAGGTACAGCGGGTAGTTGTCCCCGCCGGCGAGCGGCGACTTCCAGACGACTCCGAAGACGAGGTAGTAGACGGCCATCAGGACGATCGGGTTCGCGACCGTCCAGAAGACGCCGAGCACAGAGCCGCGGTACTTCGCCTGCAGGTCGCGCCGAAAGAGGTTCCCGAACAGCTCGCGGTACTCGAGCAGGGCCGCGTAGGTGTTCATGCCCGCTTCCGCGCGTAGATCGAGACGCCGGCGTAGAACGCGGCGGTCAGGTGGACGAGGGCGCCGAGCGACGGGCCGACCTTCGGCAGCTTCGCGACCTTGCCGCCCCACGGCACGGGGTCGAACCCGTCCGCGCGCTCGATCCGGCGCACGCGCAGCCCCGCGCGGCCGAACGCGGCGAGGTAGGCCCAGACCGTGTGCACGTGCTCGTTGATCCCGAGTGCCTTCTCCGTTTCCTGCTCGGGATTGTCCGGGCTCTGGCGGATGCCGCGGGTGCCCTCGTTCAGCCCCGCGACGACCGCGCCCGGCGCCGCGACGCGCGCCATCTCGCGCACCATCGCGTTCAGATCGAGCGCGTGGTGGAGCGTCGCGAAGCAGTAGACGACGTCGAAGCGCCCGTCCGGAAAGGGCAGGTGCTCGCCGTCGGCCTGCACGCGCGCGAAGTCGCCGTAGAAGGCGGCCCGCCCGAGCCCGACGTTCGGGTCGGTGAGGATGTCCGTCGCGACGAACTCGCAGTCGCGCTCCAGCCAGAAGCGCGCCGCCCACGCCTTGGCAGCCCCGACCTCGAGCACGCGCAGGCCGCGCCGGTCGCCGATGTAGCGCCCGAGCAGCATCCGCAGCGAGTGCGCGTTCGCGTCCCAGAGCCCGTTGTCCCAGCCGAGCTCGTCGCGCAGGAAGGGCAGCACCGCATCGACCGCGTCGTCGGGCTCGTACCAGCCCTCCTGCTTTGCCTTCTCGACCCAGCCCACCACCTCGGCGAGCTTCTCCTTCGCCCCCGGCAGGTCGGGATGGAGCATCAGCGGGATCCCGTCGTCGAACCCGAAGCTGCGGCCGCACGACGGGCAGGCGAGCCGTCCCTCGCCCTCCGTGAGCGGGACGCGGCAGAACGGACAGCGGAGCAGCTCGAGGAGAGGCGTCTTCACGACCGGATCGGCGGCCAAACTAGCCGAGTTGCTCGAACATCCGGCTAACAGCGATTCGTTACGGTGAGCGCATGACGGCGGTCGCCTCGCTCGCGGCCCTTCCGGCCAGCCTGCTCACGATCCGGCTGCTGCTCGCCACCCCGGCCGCGCGGTATGTCGTCGCAGCCCCTCGCGCCGACCGCTGGCACGTCAAGTCGACGCCGCTGCTCGGCGGCAGCGGGTTCATCGCCGGAATCCTCGCCGGCTACGCGGTCGCGGTCGCGACGGGCTACGTCCACGCCGGCGAGCAGCTGTACGGGATCGTCGGCGGCTGCGTCCTCCTCTACACCGCCGGGCTCGTCGACGACCTCTACGACCTTCCCCCGATCGCGAAGATCGCCGCCCAGGTCGGCGCAGCCGCGCTCGTGCTCTCGACCGGCGAGCACGTGCAGGTGATCTCGAACGACATCCTCGCCGCGCTCGTCGGCGGCCTCTGGCTCGTCGGGATGACGAACGCCTTCAACCTGCTCGACAACATGGACGGCCTCGCCGCCTCGCTCGCGGCGATCGCCTGCGCCTTCTTCGCGATCGACGCGCTCTCGCTGCACATCCACCCCGTGATCGCGGTCGGCGCGCTCTCGACCTGCTTCGCCTGCCTCGGCTTCCTGCCCTACAACCTGCGCCTGCGCCGGCCGGCCGCGGTGTTCATGGGCGACAGCGGGAGCCAGGTGCTCGGCTTCGCGGTCGGCGCGCTCGGGCTCGGCTCCGCCTGGACGGCCGCCGGCCCCGGCGCGGCGACGATCCTGCTGCCGGTGCTCGTGCTCGCGGTGCCGATCCTCGACACGACGCTCGTCACGGTCGTGCGCATGCTCGAGGGGCGGCCGGTGACGCAGGGCGGACGCGACCACACCTCGCACCGGCTCGTCTACCAGGGGCTCTCCGACAAGCGCGCCGTCGTCCTGCTCGCGATCGTCTCGACCGCCGTCGGCCTGACCGGTCTCGCCTACAAGCTGCTCGACAACACGCTGCTCACGCTGGTCGGCGTGCTCGTCACCTTCGCCTTCCTCGTGCAGTTCGGGAGCTTCCTGGCCGGCTCGGTCCGTCGCACGGACGCGAGCACGGGGCGCGGCCTCGCCGCCTCGCTCGTCGCGAACCGGCGCCGCTTCGTCGAGGTGGTCGTGGACTTCGCGCTGATCGCGGCCTCGTTCACGCTCGCCTTCATGATCCGCGTGCAGAGCACGAACTTCACGATCTTCAAGCACACCTACGAGCTGACGCTGCCCGCGCTGCTCGTCGCGCGCTACATCGCCTTCATCCTCTTCGGCCTTTACCGCGGCGTCTGGCGCTACGCCGGCGCGACCGACGCGGCGCGGATCTTCGCGGCCGTGGTCACCTCCGAGGCGGCCGCTTTCCTGTTCATCTGGGGGACCGTCGGCTGGCACCAGTTCCCGCGCGGCACCTTCCTGATCGACCTGATGCTCTGCACCTTCCTGATCGGCGCGGCGCGCTTCTCGGAGCGTGGCGTTTCTCACGCGCTGCGCTCCTTCGTCGACCGGCAGTCGCGGCGGCGGGTGCTGATCGTCGGCGCCGGGCGCGCCGGCCGGAGCCTCGTCCGCGAGTTGCGCGAGACGCAGGGCGAGCACGTCGTCGCCTTCCTCGACGACGACCCGAGCCTGCGCCGGCAGCGAATCCAGGGCGTGACCGTCGCCGGCGGCCTCGACGAGATCGGGATCGTGCTCGGCCGGCTCACGCCGGACACGGTCCTCGTCACGATCCCGAACGCCGACCGCGAGCGCATCGACGGCATCGTCGAGGCGTGCTCGCGCGCCGACGTGCCGTGCCGGTTCGTCCGGCGCGAGATGGACATCGACCCCACCGTCGCTCTGGGCGCAGCCGCCGAGTGAGCAAGCGGACATTTGCGGACCGGCTGCTGGCGGCGGCGCCGCTGGCGACCATCTACCTCTGGCTGTGCGTCGTCTACGGGGTCGAGTCGATCGGCCACAAGGCGCCCTGGCTCTTCCCGGACGAGCTGAAGACGACGCAGCTCGCGCGCAGCCTCATCACGACTGGCCACCCGATGCAGCGCGTCGCGCGCTCCTCGATCGACTCCCTCTACACGGTCTGGACGGCGCCCTGGTGGCGGATCCACGACACGCTCGCGGCCTACGCCGCGATCCGCTACGCGGACGTGCTCCTGATGACGGCCGTCGTCTTCCCGGCGTACTTCCTCGCGCGCCTGTTCGTACGCAAGCCGGCGGCGCTGTTCGTCGCCGCCGCGGCCGGGACGATCCCGTCGCTCGCCTACAGCGCGTGGATCGTCGAGGAGAATCTCGCCTACCCGTACGCGACGCTCTGCCTCTTCCTGATCGCTCGCGCCCTGCTCGCGGGGCGCAGCCGCAACGCCTGGATCGCCGCGGTGGTCGCGTCGCTGTTCGCGCCCGCGATGCGGCGCGAGCTCGTCGTGATCCCGGTCGTGCTCGTCCTCGCCTCGCTCTTCGCGCTCTGGACGAGCGACCGCGAACGGGAGCGGCGGAAGGCCTGGTCGCGGGGCGACCGCGTCGGCGCGTACCTGTTGATCCTCGGCGCCGCCTTCTTCGTGATGGCGCTGCTCGGCGCGCACTCGAACGAGTGGCTCACCTCGTGGGTCTTCCTGCGCCACCGGATCTACAACATGACCGGCTGGGCCGCCGGCACGCTCGCGATCGGGATCGGCGTGATCCCTGCGATCGGCGGGCTCGCCTCGCTCTGGCGCGCGCCCGGCGAGCAGACGACGTGGGAGCTCCGCGTCTACCGCTCGCTCGCCGCCGCCGGGCTGATCGGTTTCGGGCTCTACACCGGGGTCAAAGCCGCCTTCCTCTCCTCGGTCTTCGCGACGCGCATCGAGGAGCGGAACCTGATCTACATCACGCCGCTGCTGCTGCTCGGGACCGCGATCCTGCTCGAGCGGCGGCGGGTCAACCTCTGGGCGCTCGGCCTCGGCGGCGGCTACGTCACCTACCTCGTCTTCTACGCGATGTACCACCCGACGCAGACGCCGTACGAGATGGGCGCCGGCCTCTACTCGGACGCACTCGGCCTGGCGATCCTCGAGCAGGGCGAGGAGTACGTGCACTGGACGGCACAGGACGTCCACTGGATCCTGCTCGCGATCGCGCTCGGCGGGATCGTCCTGCTGGCGGCGATGGGCTGGCGAAGGCTGCCGCGGCTCGCGGCGCCGGCGCTCGCCGTGGCGATCGGCGTCGCCGTGATCGGCTGGAGCCTGGTCGGCGAGATGGCCGCAGCCTCCGGCGGGAACAAGATCGCGCGCGCGTTCGCGGGCACGGTCAGTCCGCGCGGCGAGCCGCTGAACTGGGTCGACCAGCTCACGCACTACCACCCGACGCTCTACGAAGGCGTGGGCGAGCTCGACCAGAACGCCGAGCAGGTGCTGGAGCTGATGAACCGCTCGCTCGCGCGGATCGGCAGCATCGACGGCTCGATCGGCGGTCCCGGCCCGTCCGGCGCGCCGAACATCGCGCTCAGCGGCCACACCTACTGGGACACGCACGTCCCGACCGCCGGCCCGCAATACGACTACGTCGTCGAGGACTATCCGTGCGTCGACTTCGCGGGGAAGCTCGTGGCGACGCACTGGCATCGTGCGGGCACCGGCACCACGCTGCAGCAGCCGTGGCGGCTCGTCGAGCTGACGCAGCCGAACCGCTTCCGGGCGATCTGCACCGGCCTCTACCCGGACGGCTGGAGCGGCCCCGACGACAGCGGCTACTACCGCTTCTCCGGGCCGAGCGGCTGGCTGCGCGTCGTCGTCTCGCTACGCGACTGGGGCGGCCCGACGCCGCCGACGCCGGTGCAGATCCAGCTCGGCCGGCTGACCGTCGGCACCGACCTCGAGGCGCACATGGGCACGGTCGCGAGCCGGATCCGCCTGTCGCTCGCGCCGACGCAGACGCGCGTCTATTGGCTCCCGATCCGCACCTCGAAGTTCGCCTGCCGCGTGATCGTCCAGAACAAGTTCGTCCCGTACGACGTGGTCCCGACCGTGCCCGACCACCGCACGCTCGGCGCCGAGGTCACGTATCGCTTCTACACGAAGCTGCCCAGGGGCGCGAAGCCGGCGTTCGGCTAGCGGAGGGCGAGCAGCCGCTCCGGATGCTTGCGCAGGAAGCGCAGCATCGCGCGCGCGTGCCAGAGCGTGTGGCGCGAGAGAAACGTCTTGTCGACGACCGCCGCGTAGTCGTGGTGCACGACCGCGCCGGGGACGTACCAGCGCTCCCAGCCCGCCTGCATCGCGCGGTAGTTGAGGTCGATGTCCTCGCAGTACATGCGGTAGCCCGCGTCCCAGCCGCCGATCTCGTCCAGCATCTCGCGCCGGAGGAGCAGGAACGCGCCGAGCATCGTGTCGGCCGGAACCGGCTCGTCCGGCCGCTCGTCGAGCAGGTAGTGGCGGCGCTGCCAGCGCAGGGGCGGGAAGAGCAGGCGCAGCGGCGTCCGCCGGACGATTGTTGCGAGAACGGTTGGGAACCTCCGACGGGACGCCTGCCAGCTCCCGTCGCGGTAGAGCATCTGCGGGCCGGCGACGCCGCAGCGCGGGTGCTCCTCCATGAAGGCGCGCAGGACGGCGACCGCGTCCGGCTCGGGGACGGCGTCGGGGTTGGCGATCAGGACGAGCTCGTGCTCGGTGTTGGCGGCGCCGAGGTTCGCGTTCGCGGCGAACGTGCGCCCGTGCTGGTTGTGGAGGACGCGCGCGCCCGGTGGCAGCTCCTCCGGGAGGCTGTCCGGGATGTTCGCGATCACGAGCAGCTCGTCGACCTGCGGCGCCAGCGCGGGCAGCGACTCGCGCAGCTCGTCGGCGTGGCCGTGCGAGATGACGACGGCGGAGACCTTCACCTGCGCGCCACCAGCGTGATCCCCTGGCGCAGGCCCGGCGGGAACGCGCCGCTCAGCTCCACGAGCAGCCGGTTCTTGACGGAGCCGGTGCGGAAGTAGTTGTCGAGCCGCGTCCGGACGGGCTGGAGCCCCGCGTCGCGCACGAGCCGCTCCAGCTCGCGCGCGGTGTACTCGCGGAAGTGGCCGGCCTGGTGCAGGTCGTCCCGGATCGGCTCGAACGGGTTGCGGCCGGCGAGCAGCCAGAAGCGGCGCGAGAGCGCGGCCGCGTTCGGCGTCTGCACGAGCAGCGTCCCGCCCGGGCGCAGCAGCGAGGCGAGCAGCGCAAGCACGCGTCCCGGCCCGACGTGGAGGTGCTCGATCACCTCCGCGAAGACGATCACGTCGTACGGCTCGGCGCGCGGCCAGGTCGCCTCGTCGACCGCCTGCGCAAGGTCGTACTCGTAGTGGCGCTCGCCGTCGCGCGCGGGCTCGAGCCGGGGATCGAGGAAGCCGATCGTGTCGACGGTTGCCGCGGGCCAGAGCTTCCGGATCGCCTCGGTCTGGTAGCCCGGACCGACGTCGAGGATCCGCGCGCCCGGCGTCACCACCTGCCCGACGAGGCCGAGCAGAATCCGGTACCGGCGCCCGTGCGTGCGCAGATACGCGCGCGACTCGGCGTCCTCGAAGCGGGCGCCGATCTGTGCGAGAACGGCGTCGACGCTCACGCGAGCGCCTCGCGGTAGGCGTCGGCGGTGCGCCGCGCGGTCTCGTCCCATGTGAACAGCTTCGCGCGCTCGAGCCCCGCGCGCGACCAGGGCTCCGGGTCGGCGAGGACGCGCTGAACGGCCGCGGTGAACGTCTCCGGCTCCGCATACGCAACCGCGTCGCCGCCCACCTCGCGCACGGCGGCGTCCGGCGTCGCCACGACCGGCGTCCCGCACGCCATCGCCTCCGCGACCGGCAGGCCGAAGCCCTCGTAGCGGGTCGGGAAGAGCAGCGCCGCCGCCTCCTGCGTCAGCCGCACGAGCTCCTCGTGCGAGACGAAGCCGCGCAGCTCGGCGCCGCGGCGCCGCAGCTCGGCGACGAGCTCCGGGTCGCGCTCCGGCCCGACCACGATCAGTTGCCGGCCGGCGGCGCGGGCGGCGTCGGCGGCGACAAGCGGGTTCTTGCGCGGCTCCACGGCGCCGACGAGCAGGAGGTAGTCCTTGCGCTCGCCGCCGGGCCGGAAGGCCGAGTCCGGGGCGAGCGGCGTGACGAGCACGCGCTCCGGCGCCAGCCCGTACAGCTCGAGCAGGTCGGCGCGCGTTCGCTCCGAGATCGCGAATACACGGCGTGCTCGGCGGGCCGAACGCGGGACGACCGCGCGGAAGATCGCCGTCTCGCGCCGTCCCATCAGGCTCCCGTCCCGCTCGAAGGAGAGGTCCTGCACCGTCAGCACCGCGGGGCAGGGCAACCAGAGCGGCAGCGAGTGGACGAAGTGCGCGAGCGCGGGCCGCAGGCGGCGCAACAGCCACGGGACGCGGAACGCCATCCGCAGCTCCTGCACGCGCGCTGGGAGGTGGATCGGCTCGACACCCTCCGGGACGAGCTCGGGCCGGCGCGTGATCGCGGCGAGCCGCAGCCCGGCCGCGTGCGCGGGCAGCGCGCGCAGAAGCTCCCGGACATAGGTCTCGTCGCCGGTGCGCTGGCGGCCGAGCACGTCGGCGTCGATCACGACGAGCGGGTCGCTCACGCGCCTTTTCCCCGCTCCCGGCGCCGGCCAAGCCGGCGCCTTCGCTCTTTGGCGAGCTCCGTCGAGCCTACGCTCGCAGCCTCGCCGTAGACCTCGACCGTGCGCCGCGCCGACTCCTCCCAGGAGAACTGGGCCGCGCGCGCGAGGCCGCGCGCGCGCAGCTCGTCGCGGCGGGCGATCGCCTCCTCGATTCCGGCGGCGATCGCGTCGGAGTCGAGCGGGTCGACGAGCACCGCCGCGCCGCCGGCGACCTCCTCGGTCGCGCCGCCGCGGCTCGTCACGACCGGCGTCCCGCAGGCCATCGCCTCCAGCACGGGTAGGCCGAAGCCCTCATAGAGCGACGCGTAGACGACGCACCGGGCGCCGCGCAGCAGCCGCGCCAGCTCGACGTCGGTCACGCGCCCGACGCGGCGCGCGCCCGCGAGCTCGACGTCGCCCCAGCCCTCCGCCCCGACGACGCGCAGCTCGCGCCCTGCGCGGCGTGCGGCCTCGGCGACGCGCGGCAGGTTCTTGCGCGGCTCGAGCGTCCCGACCGCGAGCACGTACTCGCCGTCCGCCGCCTCGCCCTCCGGCGAGAAGAGCTCCTCGACCGCGTTCGGGACGACGGCGATCCGCTCCTCCGGCAGGCCGAGCAGCTCGACGAGCTCGCGCTTCGTGAACTCCGAGACGGCGATCACGCGGGCCGCGCGGCGCAGCATCCGCGGCACGGCGAGCGGGACGAACCGCCGCGTCCAGGCGCCGAACGCCTCCGGCTGCCGCCACACCGCCAGGTCGTGAACGGTCACCACGAGCGGCACGCGCGGCGTGGTCGGCGCGTAGTACGTCGGGCAGTGGAGGACGTCGACGCCGCGCACGTGGCCGAGCACGTGCGGGTACCAAACGAGCTCGCGCGCGAGCACCGACGCGCGGCCGGTCCCGCCGAACGCGACCCGGCGCACTGCGTGCTCCGGCTCCAGCTGCGCGAGCAGGTTCGTCAGGTAGCGCGCCGTGCCGGCCGAGGTCATACGCAGCGGCGTCACGTCCATCGCGATCCTCACGTCCCTGGCCGCCTTTCGCTCCCGCCCGGCGGAGCCGGGCTCCGCGAAAGGCTGAGGAACGTGAGCGAGCTCACAGCGCCCCCCACGCTCGCAGGTGCGCCTCGCCGCAGGCACGCCAGGTGAAGCGCGCCGCGTGCGCGAGCCCGCGCGGGATGAGCTCCTCGCGCCGCGCCAGCGCCTCGTCGATGGCTGCCGCGAGCGCGTCCGGGTCGTCCGGGTCGGCGCGCACCGCCGCGTCGCCGCACGCCTCGTCCAGGGACGGATGCGCCGACACGACGCAGGGCACGCCGCACGCCATCGCCTCCAGCACCGGCATCCCGAAGCCCTCGAAACGCGACGGAAAGACGAACACGCTCGCGCCGCGATAGAGCGCGGACAACTCGTCCGGGCCTTGATAGCCGAGCCAGACCACGTGCTCGCCACGCGCCTCGACGCCGCCCCAGCCCGGCGCGCCGGCGACGCGAAGCTCGCGCCCGCGCGTCGCTGCGATCGCCGCGGCGAGGTTCTTGCGCGGCTCGAGCGTCCCCACCGCCAGGACGTACTCGCCCTTGGCGCGCGGCCCTTCCGGGCTGAACACGGGATCGACGCCGGGATACGCGACATGGATCCGCTCCGCCGGCACGCCGAGGGTCGCCGCGACGTCGTCGCCGGTGAAGCGCGAGTTGACGATCACGACGGCGCAGGTGCGCGCCGCGTGCCGGTACTTCGCGCCGTGCATCCGCTCCGTGCGCCGGTGCACCCAGTCCGGATGGTGGAGCGGGACGAGGTCGTGCACCATCGTCGAGCGGAGCCCGGCCCGCTGCGGCGGGTACCACCAGTCGCCGAAGTGGAAGACGTCGAGCCGCCCGGCGAGCAGCTCCACCGGCGGCCACCCGAGCCGGCTCCAGGCGGTGCGGAGCGCATACGCTCCCGGCACGACCGGCAGCCGCCGATCGAGCTCGATCCCGGCGAGCGCCTCCTCGACGAAGCGCTTCCCGCGCGGGCTGACGGGCGCGAACGCGACGAGCTCCTGTCCGCCCACCTCCGCGATCCCGGCCAGCGAGCCACGGATGTAGTTGCCGACGCCCGTCCGCTGGTGGGACAAAGCTGCCACGTCGACGACGATCCTCACTCTGCCAGCTTCATCGGGGGCGGTACGTGATCTGCGCGAAGTGGAGGCCGAGCAGGCGCGGGTCGTTCTCGTGCAGCTGCGGGTAGTGGCTCGGGATTCGCGCCGGCGAGATCGCGAAGGCGACGCGGCAGACGCCGTTCCGCGACGTCAGCGGGAAGTGGAAGGTCAGTCCCGGCGTCGTCGAGGGAACGCGCAGCGTCTGCGCAGGCGTCGTCCCACTCACGCGCACGGTCTGCACCTTCTGCTCGAACAGCGCCTGGTCGCTGAACACGGTGATCGTGAGCGTGCCGCCGGTGCAGTCGTAGTGCGTCCAGACGGGATGCGCGTCCGACCACGGGTTCGACGGCTCCGGGTAGAGACCGGTGATCGTCGTCGTCGTCCGCGCCGGCACGGCGACGCGGTAGAGCACGAGCTTCTTCTCGGCGTCGCGCGCGACGATCGTCCCCCGCAGCTTCACGGAGGAGCTCGTGAGCACGTACGGCTCCGCGATCGGCTTGCCGTTCGTGTCGCGAAGGACGCCGGTGCTCTGCTCGACCGAGACGGGCGTCGAGGGGAGGTTGCCCGGCAGCGGCGCGACGAGGTCGTAGACGCTGCGGACGCTGCGGTTCCAGAACTCGTTCTCCCAGACCGCGATCTTGTTCCCGCCCGACCAGAGCACGGCGACGTGCCCGTTGCGGCCGGCCGCGGCGTCGATCCAGCTCTGATGGCCTTTCCCGATCCCTTGCGTGTATGCGTTGCGCGAGTCCTGCGGGAACGAGTACGACCAGAGCTCCAGCGGCAGCCAGGTGAAGAGGAAGCCGAGCCCGACGACGACCGGGAGCAGCGGCGCCCAGCGGCGCGGCAGGTAGAGGAACGCGGCCGCGAGCGCGATCGCGACGAAGACCGCGACGACGCCGACGCTCTGGCGTCCCGTCAGCTCGTTGCCGAGGTACCACCACGGCTGCAGGCCGAGCGTGTCGGAGGCCGAATTCGGGTTGAGCAGACCGAGGAACGGGATCGTTCCCGGCAGCGCGGCGGCGAGCCCGGCGGCGATCACGCCCGCGCGCGGCGGCTTCGGCTGGCCGCGCTCGATCCAGGCGAGCAGCGCGATCACCAGCAGCGGCGCGAGGTAGAAGACGTAGCGGTCCTCGATCCGGAGCGAGTAGCGCGACGCGAAGACCGCGACCTCGAGGACGAGCCAGACGCCGATCGCGGTCGTGGCGGCGGCGAAGGCGTGCATGCGCGCGTC
>Ga0265338_10007094_pt1 | contig 14038 bp, 19 predicted proteins | sample 42126metaG_FD_193579 | JGI IMG/M metagenome (GOLD analysis project Ga0265338, IMG submission 193579) | Rhizosphere microbial communities from Carex aquatilis grown in University of Washington, Seatle, WA, United States - 4-21-26 metaG | ecosystem: Host-associated > Plants > Roots > Rhizosphere... | reverse complement strand
GGTACTGCCGGTGCCCGGGTGATGGCCGTGAATGGAAGGCGGCACGATCAGCGCTAAGAATGCGCGTTCATCCGCGGCGACGAAATAATTGGCGTAGGAAAGAAAGTGGCCCGGCGTAACAGGGGGGCCCCGCCGGGCCGAAGTCTGTAGGATTTGGCTGCCCTGTTCGAACGCCAATACCTAAAGCGGGTGCGCAGTAGTGAGACACCACCCCAAGCTCCGCGGAGATTTGAGCTTCCTGCCTTAGCTCAGTCAACCTTCCCCCGTATCGGACACGAGGCTGACCCCAACGAATTAATGAAAGCATTCCAATGACATGTCCCGTTCGCCATCGATCGGCGCGTGGCTACCTCTCAGAAAGTGAGGGCCCTGACAGCGAGCTGGTCGTAAGCGGACTTCTATCCCCGGCGACGCTTGGGCCTGACGGACAATCGCTTTTCGTTAGCGCGGACGATGGTGCGGTAGTGGCGGACGACCGATCCCAACGAGCCGCCCATTGCGAGCTTGGCAGCGGCTTCGATTCCCGCCGTCATTTTCTCACTGACCATTTTATCCGCTTCCCTTTGCGCAGCGGCGCCACCCTTTGCCATCTTCACTAAGCGAAGCGCAATGACGCGCTGCGCCGCAAGATTGGCAGAGAAGATGTCACTCGAAAGCGCCCACCATTCATGCTGGGGATGGCGCTTCAAAGAACTGTCTTCGCTAACAGAGCGCCCAAGACGGCCGCTATCACCAGAGCCGTTATCGGATGGTCGTAAATGGCTCCGTGCAGCGCCCCAAGCTCAGGCGGCGAAAGGGGGAGCAGGCCGTCATCATTTTCCTCTTGATCCGACATTGGTCCCTCGCGCGCAAAAAGTGAAGATAATAGCCCAGAACAACTCGGGGCTATTATCAGGTAGGCAACGACTACTTGAGTGCGTCGCGCACGGCGTCTTTCGCGCCGCCAACAGCATTCTGCACCTTGCCGGCAGCTTTTTGGGCCGACCCTTCGGCCTGCAGCTTGGTATCGCCGGTCACTTTACCGGCAGTTTCCTTGATTGCGCCGCCGGCCTGTTTGGCCGAACCAGCAATGCGGTCCTTGTCCATGGTATTCTCCGTTTGTGGGGGTACGGGTTAAACACATGGTTAACCGGTACGTTCCATGACTCCGTAGTCACCGAATGTGCGTGGTTTCCGCCCCGGTGTCGCCGCTCGCTTAAAGCCTGCCGAGTACCACCAAGACCAGGACGATTATAAGTACAAGGCCGAGCCCGCCACCGCCGTAATAGCCAGTACCATAAAAGCGGCCCCCGCCGATGCCGCTAAAACCGCCGAGCAACGCGATCACCAAGATGATCAATAGGATCGTTCCAATAGTCATAATCTAACTCCAATAAAAATTTCGAATTGTCGTACGCGTTGCCAGTTCATGCTCGCAGACAGTCGAGCTCGCGTTCGCGATCAATATTAGAAAACGCGATGCCAAATGAATCTGGGGACCGCACTCCGGACCAATGCGGCACGGCATCCCAATTGGACTCAGCGGCCGTTGTAGTTAGCTCTTTCTTCGCGATTGTCGCTCCGAGCTGAACGCATCTCGTCGCGCAGCTGCCCAAGCCGTGCTTCAATCTCTTGTGCGTCAAATCTTCCGCGGCGCTGCTGCCGATCGGCTTGATACATTATCTGCTGCAATTCCCCCGAAAAACGGCGGGCTTCTTCAGGTCTTAACGAACCGCGCTCCCTTGCGCGGTCAATAGAAAACTGAATGTGGCGGTAGTCCCTGCTAAAATCGTCGTAGGATTCCACACCCCAATAATCACTTTCATCAGGAGCAACGGCATAGGCAGGGCCGTAATATCCAGTCGATTCACGGTTATCGCGGTAGTCATTGCGGTTACAATCCTGTGACCTCGCAATAGCGTTGCCGGCAAGGCCGCCGACAACCGCGCCGGCAATAGCTCCTCCGGCATTGTGAGAGGCAGCCCCGCCTACGGCGGCCCCGCCCGCCGCTCCGATGACGGTACCTGCTGTGTGGTCTCGCCCACTGCAGTCGTCAGCATATGCTGCCGACGCGCTCGCGGCGGCCAAAATGCACGCCATCCCCAGATGTTTGCCAAGTTTCATAATGTCTCCCTGTTGCCATTGTTAACTTTCTGGCGACCTAAAAGTTCCAAGGGGCACCGATAATAGTGTTGGAGAACATCCTTCGATGTAGCGATATACGCGTGCCTTCCGGCGATTACCTACCGTACGGCCCGTTGTGCCTAAGGGAGTTTTCGTTGGCCCTCTGGCCCAGCTAGCGGCCGCATCAATTGTTGTCGCCGTGTCCTACCGCGGCTTTGAGTTTGCCAGCACACGCGCCCGCCGGTTGGGCTCAAATAGCGGTTTCGATTAGCCGGCGAAGGGCCCGCAAACAGATGGCAAAGCCCCTCGAATATGCGCGCTGCGCAATAAAGTGGTCGTTGAGGAATTTTTGGGCAGCGCCCGCAGAGTGTCCGCTTAGGGTCGGGGCCGGATACGTCCGCTTTGCGCTAGACGCGGTCATTGATAGCTGCCTCCTCACCGGCGTCCCAACCGATGGTTTGATTCGCCGCGGGCGATTTCAGAAACAAAGGGCTAACGTTGGTCGAAGGGATTTGACTGCCGCCCTGCGGTTCCCCCGCGCCATTGAGATCGCGATCAAGTGTTCCAGCCAAGAACCAACTAGCTCCGGAAAAACGCGTCTCAAGCCTGATTGTCAATGCTACTTTCGGGTGCTGTAAGCGAATATCGTCTAACAATTTCCATGCTTACCTTGAGACTTCCTTCAACTGAACACAATGCCAAGACATTGTGTCGTCTGCAGTTTGAATGACGCGCATTCAGATCATGCATAACCAATAATTTAAGGGATAATCCCATGACATATCTGGTTCCACAGAACACATGGTTCGGATCATCTTCAAACATCGATCAAAACAACCAGCCGTTCACGGCCATGCGCAAAGCGCTCGATCAGGTCTTTCATGAATTTGGTGGCGTCTCGTCGGGCAACTGCTCCCATTGCACATCGCTTCGCTTGAATATCAGTGAGACCGACAATGCGGCGGAGATCGATGCTGAGTTGCCCGGCGTTGAGGAAAAGGACGTGGAGGTCTCGCTGAACGACGACGTGCTGACGATCAGAGGCGAGAAAAGGATGGAGCGTGAGGATCAGCAGAAAAACTATAGACATCAGGAACGGATGTTCGGAAAGTTCGAACGTTCCATCGAATTGTCGTTCAAGCCCGATCCCAAGGCAGTGAAAGCGCTCTTCGCCAAGGGCATCTTGAAAATCACGCTTCCAAAGTCAGCTAGTGCTGTTCAGAACAACGTCAAAATTCCGATCAAAACAATCGCGTAACTGCGCCGAATGGCAGCACGGGGCAGAGTGATCTGCTCCGTGCGGTTGCCAGCAGCAGGAAAAGACAGGTTGGTGCCGGTTGGATCATTGGCGCAGAGCCTCTTTCCACCAGCAAAGCAAGCATTATCGATTCGGGTGGGTGCGTTGACTGAAGCTGTCATACCGGAAATGACCCGAGAAGAACGGCACGCTGATCTGATAGCTACGCAAAATATCGCTGGCTTTCAGGAAAGGATTAACGCCGAGACAGACGAGGGCAAATATAGAGTTTTGGCACGGTTGCTCGCGAACGAGTTTCGGAAATTCGAGAAAATGGGCACTAGTGCGGTTTGACTTAGGGTTGTGGGGCTAGTGCAGCACATTCCCGGCTGGGACCAGGCCCAACACCTTGCCGTCCGCGTCTGCAATCTCAATTTTCCAGCCCGTGACTGAATCTCCGCATTTGACCGCCTCGATTATGAGGTCGCGAACACTCATCTCGGCTTCGTGCTCCGCAGAAGCGAAATCATCGAAGTCGCCGCCTTCGTCGTCTTGCGAAGACAATCCTTCGTTACGGACGTGGAAGAAATAATGAGGCATCCCCAAGCGTACGCGCTATCCGCATGCTCGCCAATGTTGTCGACGCCGATTTACAGCAATTGGGACCGGAACTAAGCCGCCTGGTGCGCTTCGATCAGCTTCACGATATCGGCGATATCTGATAGGCGGTGGGATCACGAAACTCGTGCTCTAGGTTACGACAACACCACAACCATCATGGCATCGGTTGAGGTTGTGGGTAATGAATGAAGATGAGTTAGACTGGCGTCGGCTGCTTTTCCTGAAAGGGCTTCGGGGAGCTGTTCGCACCGCGCGACCACTGTGTCCCTCTCCATAGAGTTTCTAGTTGGTGACCTTCTAAACAAGTTACCATTACGGTACCGCTCGAATCTTTAAGCTCAGCCTTAGCGTCCCGGATTGCTGATGCAACAGCGGACGAGCGCTTTCTACGCGCGACTACGTCCGTTGCAACACCATTCCGCAACACATCCCATCGTTCCGATGCGTTATCCCATTGGATGCGATATTCGACGCTGGCAATCTTAAGCGAGCGCCGTGGTCGCTCATTGACGCCCGACTCGGCTCTTGGCTGAGTTGTTGACATTGCAAAGCCCTTCAAAAAAATCCAATCGCCCTCAAGTTAAAACCGTAAGGGTATCTTCCTCAATCGCACTCTACGACGTTGGCGATGTTCAGTGGTGATATCGAGCTTCGTGATCACACGTCCTGCCGGGTATGCCGCTTAAATCAGCAAGGTTCCGGTCATGTTGCTTATAGCGTGGGCGATTGTCGCTGCGACGCTTTGCTGGCGATCACCGATCAACCAGCGCTGCTGGCACGCAGCCTGCGCTTGGCGAACTCCATCAAAAGCCCGCTTCCCTGTGTGGAAGCGCTCAATCAGCTGCAGGTGGATCTGCTGCACCGGCGGCGGGAGGGAGATATACCGGCGTTATCCGTGCCGGCATCCATATGTCCATCAACGGCGTCACCGCGGGCCTGCGCAATAGCAGGTAATCGCGTCGGCGTTGACGGTCCTCGTTCTGGGCACCTAGGCATGAATTGCTGATGTGCTGGTCCAGCACCGAACGCACGATATTCGGGCATAGGCAGCCTGTTCCTTGCGCGGTTGCTTCTTTTCTGTTGCCCGGCTCCGAGCGGCATTTGGGAAAAGTTAACACAGTTTCAATGTGTTAACTTTTGGCACGCCCCTTGTATTAGGAAAAAGAGTTTCCTCAGAAGAATGTCTCTGGCGGGCATTCGGGGCGGCAAGGAGGCTCTTATGACTGTCAGCGCTGAAGCGCTCACCCACCAAAAGGGCATGGAGGACCGCATCGACAAGATGTTTGCGGGCGACAAGCTGGCCGCGAGCGTCCTGGTCGCCGGCCTGTGGCTCACCGTTTTCTTCGTGATGCTCGCGGTGCGCGGCTTCATGCCGAATGCACAGGTCGAACTGCTCTGTTGGGTGGGTGCTGGCGTGCTGCTGCTTTTCAACACGGCCTCCATCGTCGCCATGTTCAAGCATTACGCACGGGACAAAGCGCATATCTACGCCGTAGACATCCGCCATCTCGATGCCGGCCATTGAGGAGCACGAGATGACCATCCCTTATGCGCCGCCAAAGCAAAGCATCGCCGGCCAGCTCTTCGATGTCGCCTTCCTGCTGGCGCTCGTTTTCGCCGCGCTCTTTCTGCCGATCTGGCTAGGCATCGCTGTTCCCAGCCGAGTCGAAAAGCTTCCCGCGGGCGTGACCTACACGCTAAAGGCCGACAAGACGACGAAGGTGTGGAAGGGCCTGACCTGGGAAAAGCTGGGTCAAAATCCGACGATGGTTCAGCAATGGACCAAGCTGGGTTACACCAAGGAGAGCGCTGCCGACATCATCACTCAGCCCTTCGATTACACGATCGATATTGAAGGTGTTCTTCTCACCGGGGTTGTGATCTTGGGCTACTACCTTTTCCTGCTGTTCATGTCCGGCAAAGAATACAAGCAGGTGATCGCCGAAAGATTTGATTGAACGGGTCATACGCCCGGACGCGACAGCAACCGAATTTCAAACCGTTATAGGGGCATGCGATGTGGGAAATGTCTGGATGGGTGGCTTGGGCTTTGTCCGCGATCATCTTCGCGTGGCTGGTCTATGACTTCTTCAAGGTCAACATCAAATATAGCGAAGCCGTGCTGACATCTTCCCGCGAAGGCGTGGACGAGCTGTTCCCCACCCAGGCGGGAGAGTGACATGACAGACATCACCGCTTCTCCATCTTCCTCCCAGCCGGTCAATCTCCTCAAGGTGCTGGGGCCCGTCCATGTCTGGGGCCTTGGCGTGGGGATCGTGCTGGTCGGCGAGTTCATGGGCTGGAACTATGGCGTCGGAAAAGGCGGCGCTTTCGGTGCGCTTGTCGCCTGTTTCGTCTCCGGCCTGCTCTACACCTGCGTCGCGATGATCGATTCGGAGATCACCTCGACCGTCGCGGCCGCGGGGGGGCAATACGCCCAGGCCAAGCACACCATCGGGCCATTGATGGCCTTCAATGTCGGTCTGTTTATGGTCTTGACCTATTCGATGCTGGGCGCTGCCGACGTACAGGTGGCCGGTCAGTTGATCCAGATTGGAGCCCAGAACCTTGGGCACACGATCGATTGGCAGCCATGGACCATTCTCTGTCTGGCAGGGCTGGCGCTTTTGAACTATCGCGGCGTGTTCGCGACCCTAACGGTGAACTTCGTCATCACTGCAATCGCCTTTCTCACCATCATCATCCTGTTCCTCGGTGTGCAGCCGTGGAATCCGACGGCCGTGCTGCTGCACAAGGATCTCCTGACCGGTCTCCCCTATGGCTGGATAGGCGTGATCGCAGCGCTGCATTTCGGCATCTGGTATTATTTGGGGATCGAGGGAACCTGTCAGGCAGCGGAAGAAGTTCGCTCGCCGGGCCGGGCCCTGCCGCTCGGCACGATGAGCGGCATGATCACGCTCCTGATTGCCGCGGCGCTTACTTGGTATGTCTGCAGCGGGCTGCTTCCCTGGGAATATATCGGTTGGGATGCAGAACTGGCGCCGCTCTATGACGCCGCCAAGGTCACCGGCAGCAATTTCCTCATTGTCGCGCTTTTCATCGGCACCCTGCTATCGGCGGTGGCCTCCGCCAATGGCTGCGTAAATGATGCCGCGCGAGCCTGGTTCTCGATGGGACGGGACCGGTATCTGCCGGAATGGTTCGGTGCGGTTCATCCCGCTTCGCGTACGCCCTTCCGCGCCATCCTGTTTCTGATGCCGATCTGGGCGGTGTTCGCGCTTTATATCCCGCTTGCCGAGATCATAACCTTCTCGATCCTTTCCGGCCTGCTGAACTACACCTTCATGCCGCTCAACATGTGGAGCTTCCGCAAGAAGTGGCCGGTTGGCACCATCCGCCGGGGTTTTGAGCATCCCTTCCATCCCGTGCCGGCAATTCTGCTGATGGCGCTCTGTATCACGACTTTCTTTGCGGTTTATCTGGGATATGGCCGCCAGCTGCTGGCGATGATGGCCTTCTACATCGTTGCTTCGCTCTGGTTCGCCTTCTATCGCTACCGGTACGTCAAGCGGGGTGCACAGTTCACCATGTCCTGGCCCAAGCCGCAGGGCTATTGATGGCGGCGCTGCTCTCCGTCCTCGCCTTGCTGGTCCTGCCGGCTCTCTATCTGCGCGAGAGTGGGCGGGTCCGGCGGCAGCGCGGGCAGTGGTTCGCCGATTGCCTGTTGCTGTTCGACAGCTACTGCGTCGAGCAACATGGCAGTGGCTATCCCGTGCTGACCGGCCGCTACCGGGGCATCGAGATCAGGCTGGAACCCGTGCTCGATGACATGGCTTGGCGCAAGCTGCCTTCGTTATGGCTCAAGGCGACTGTTCTGAGTTCGAACCCGCGCCGCGGCAGTCTTGGCTTTCTGGTGCGCCCGCGCGGCGGGGAATTCTATTCTCCGACGGCGGAAATGAGGGAGCGCTTGCCGTTGCCGGCCTCATTTCCACCGGACGTCCTCTTGTGCAGCGACAAGGCCAGTACCGCGCCGGTCGCCGCCCTGGCTGAGCAGCTGCAGGCCTTTGAAGATCCCCGCATGAAGGAGCTTGTCATTACGCCGCACGGCGTACGCCTGGTTTACCAGGCAGCCCAGGCGCAGCGGGCGGAGTATCTGGTACTGCGCCAGGCGCGGTTCACAGAAAGCAGGGTAGGCCTGGTGCTCGTGACATCCCTGCTGGAATGCGCGCTCGTCATTGCCGCCGCGGTAGATAGGCGGGCTGCGGTACAGGCTGTCGCGGCATGATGCGCGCGCCGCTAAGCCCCCGGTTTGTTCTTCTGGTGGCGATCCTGCTACCCGGCATGGGCCATGTGCTCTGCGGAGCTGTGCGCCGCGGGTTGATGATGCAATTCTTCATGATTGCGGGAGCGTTTCTTACCTGGCACCTCGCCCCGCCCACCGCCAGCCTGGCGGGGCGGCTGGCCGGCGGCCTCTTTGTCTATGCCCTGTCCTTGCCGGAAGCTTACCGGCTGGCAAGGTTGCGCGCACTTGAGCTCGTGCCGGGCTGACGTCGCCAAATGATCTCGACCACGCAACGGGAATGTTTCAAAGTCCGGCGGCATAAATCCGAAAGGCTGGACAATGGGATCCGAAGCCGACGATGCCCTGGACCTGGCCACCGGCTCGAATGCGCCGCAGGAGCCCGAGCGCACGCTGGAGCGCGCCATCGGTGCACGCATCCGGGATCTGCGTCAGGCGTTGCACTTATCGGTTGCGCATCTGGCAAATGCGGCGGCGATCTCCAGCGGCATGCTGTCCAAAATCGAAAATGGACAAATTTCCCCCTCTCTTTCCACGCTTCAGGCCTTGGCCACGGCGTTGAATGTGCCGATCACCAATCTTTTCTCCGCTTTCGAGGAGAAGCGGGACTGTTCGTATGTCAAAGCCGGGCAGGGCGTGGTGATCGACAGGCGCGGCACCAAGGTGGGGCATGTCTATCAGCTTCTGGGCCACGCCTTGGGCGGCGATGTGGTGATGGAACCCTATCTGATCACGCTGAAGGAGGATGCGGTCGCCTATACCGGTTTCCGTCATGCGGGCACGGAGTTGATTTACATGCTCTCCGGCAAGGTGATCTACCGGCATGGGGACCAGACCTATCCGCTCAATCCCGGCGATTCCCTGATGTTCGATTCCGCGGCCTTGCACGGTCCCGAAGCGGTGGTCGAACGGCCGGCGACCTATCTGTCCATCATCGTTTACCGGGCGACACCCACCTAGCGACATTTCCTCGCAGGAATAATAGTTTCTCCATAGTTGACGTTATTCGGCCAGCCCATTACCTCTCTTTCGAAGCTGGGAGGTACGGCTGATGTGCGGAATCGTCGGGCTTTTCCTGAAGAACAAGGCAATGGCGCCCCAACTGGGCAGCCTGACCGCCCAGATGCTGACGGTCATGAGCGACCGTGGACCCGATAGCGCCGGCTTTGCGGTTTATGGCGCCGGCAGCGCGGAGACGGTGAAGCTCACCTTGCGGATCGACCATGCGGCGCGGCTTAACGAAGCCTTCGCGTCCCGTTTCGGTTTTCCCGCCGATCTGGTCCAGCGCGGCACCCACGTCGTGCTAACTATTCCGCATGCGCTGGAAGGCGAAGCGCGGCTTTGGCTGACCGAGCAATTTCCCGGCACGCATCTGGTCGGTGCCGGCACTCGCATGGAGCTTTACAAGGAAGTGGGCCTGCCCGGTGACGTCGCGGCGCAATTCGACTTGCCGGGCATGGCAGGGACGCATGCCATCGGTCATACGCGCATGGCGACGGAGTCTTCCGTCACCACCGATGGGGCGCATCCTTTCTCGACGGGCATAGACCAGTGCCTGGTGCATAACGGCTCGCTGTCGAACCACAATGCCATGCGGCGCACCTTGATCCGCGAAGGCATGCGGTTCGAGACGGAAAATGATTCCGAAGTCGCTGCGGCGTATCTTACTTGGCGGATGCGCGAAGGTGCTTCGCTCTCCGGCGCGTTGACGGACTGCCTGGACGATCTGGACGGCTTTTACACTTTTGTCGTCGGCACCGAAGGGGGGTTCGCCGTGCTGCGAGACCCGGTCGCCTGCAAGCCCGCGGTGATGGCCGAGACAGACGACTATGTCGCCTTCGGCTCGGAATATCGGGCGCTGGCCATGCTGCCTCATGTCGAAAAAGCACGCCTGTTCGAACCGGAACCGGCCAAGGTCTATGTCTGGGAGCATTGATGCCCGAGATCGATCTTGCCAAGACCTCGGTGCGGGAGCTGAACGCGGCGCTGCACGCTCTGACGGATGACAGCAATCAGACACTTTGGCTGGTCAGGAATCCTGGCGGCAAGCACGCGATCGCTGCGGGTCTCGACGCGCCGGTGACGATCGAGGTCGAAGGGCCCGTTGGCTATTACTGCGCTGGCATGAACAAGCAGGGCACGGTCATCGTGCATGGCAATGCCGGCACGGGCGTCGCCGAAAACATGATGTCGGGCGAGGTATGGATCAAGGGCGATGCCAGCCAGTCGGCGGGCGCCACCGGGCGCGGCGGGCTTCTGGTCATTGAAGGCAATGCGAGCGCCCGTTGCGGCATCTCGATGAAGGGCATCGATATCGTCGTGAAAGGCGATATCGGCGCGATGAGCGCTTTCATGGCGCAGGCCGGTAACCTGGTTGTATTGGGCGGCGCCGGCGAAAATCTCGGCGACTCCATATACGAGGCGCGTCTCTTCGTCCGGGGACCGGTCAAAAGCCTTGGCGCGGATTGCGTCGAGAAGGAGCTGACGCCGGACGACCATCGGATTCTCAAGGATGTGCTGGCGCGCGCCGGGATCAACGGGGAAGCCAAGCCCGGTGACTTCCGGCTCTATGGTTCGGCGCGCACGCTCTATCACTTCCATGTCGACAATGCGGGTTCCTATTGATGAGCGAGCCCCGGACACCACCCCGCTTTTCCGCCACGTTCGATCCCGCAGCGATCGCTGAGATCCAGCGCGCCGCCGCAACCGGCATTTATGACATCCGCGGCGGTGGCACCAAGCGCAAGCTGCCGCATTTCGACGACCTCCTGTTCCTGGGCGCATCGATCTCGCGATATCCGCTCGAGGGTTACCGCGAGAAATGCGGCACCGATGTCATTCTCGGCAGCCGGCATGCGAAGAAACCGCTGCATCTGAAGATCCCCGTCACCATCGCCGGTATGAGCTTCGGTGCCTTGTCGGGGCCCGCGAAGGAAGCGCTGGGGCGCGGTGCCACCTTGATGGGCACCTCAACCACCACGGGCGATGGCGGCATGACCTCGGAGGAGAGGGGCCATTCCTCGCTGCTTGTCTATCAGATCCTGCCGTCACGCTATGGTATGAATCCCGACGATCTTCGCAAGGCCGACGCTATCGAAGTGGTGGTTGGGCAGGGCGCCAAACCGGGCGGCGGCGGCATGCTACTGGGCCAGAAGATCAGCCCGCGGGTTGCCGCCATGCGGACCTTGCCGGAAGGCATCGACCAGCGCAGCGCCTGCCGTCATCCTGACTGGACCGGTCCTGACGATCTTGAAATCAAGATCGAGGAATTGCGCGAGATCACCGACTGGCAGAAGCCGATCTATGTGAAGGTGGGCGCCTCGCGCCCGTATTACGACACGGCCCTGGCGGTGAAATCGGGCGCGGATGTCGTGGTGCTTGACGGTATGCAAGGCGGTACCGCGGCCACGCAGGAAGTCTTTATTGAGAATGTCGGCATTCCGATCCTGGCTGCCATCCGGCCGGCGGTGGTGGCCCTGCAGGAGCTGGGCATGCATCGCAAGGTGCAGCTGATCGTCAGCGGTGGCATACGCACCGGCGCGGACGTCGCCAAGGCCATGGCGCTGGGCGCCGATGCCGTCGCCATCGGGACGGCGGCGCTGATCGCGCTGGGCGACAACGATCCCAGATGGGAAAAGGACTATCAGAAGCTGGGCACCACAGCCGGCGCCTATGACGACTGGCATGAGGGCCGCGACCCCGCCGGCATCACCACCCAGGACCCGAAGCTCGCGGCCCGGCTGGATCCGGAAAAGGCGGGCCGGCGGCTGGCCAATTATCTCAGCGTGCTGACCTTGGAGGCACAGACGATCGCGCGCGCCTGCGGCAAGAGCCATCTGCACAATCTGGAACCGGAAGATCTGGTGGCGCTGACGGTCGAGGCCGCGGCGATGGCGAAGGTCCCGCTCGCGGGGACCGACTGGATACCGGGAAAGTTTTAGTCGGACTTAAGAGGGGCATCATGGCTGATCTGGAAAAGCTGGCGAAAAGCAAAGGCATAAAATATTTCCTGATCTCCTTTACCGATCTGTTCGGAGGCCAGCGCTCCAAGCTGGTGCCCGCCGCGGCGATCAACGGCATGGCCAAGACCGGCGCCGGTTTCGCCGGCTTCGCGACCTGGCTGGACATGACGCCGGCCGACAGCGACATGTTTGTCATTCCCGATGAATCTAGCCTGATCCAGCTGCCCTGGCGTAAGGAAGTGGGCTGGTTTGCTGGCAATCCCTGGATGGCCGGCAAGGAAGTGGAGCACGCGCCTCGCAACGTCCTGCGCCGCCAGATCGCCGCCGCCAAAAAGCTCGGTTACGAAATGAAGACCGGGGTGGAATGCGAATTCCACCTGATTTCTCCGGATGCTTCGGCAATTTCGGATGCCAGCGATGTCCAGGCCAAGCCCTGTTACGACCAGTCCGCGCTGATGCGGCGCTATGATGTGATCTCGGAAATCTGCGACAGCATGCTCGCACTGGGCTGGAAGCCCTATCAGAACGATCATGAGGACGCCAACGGCCAGTTCGAGATGAATTGGGAGTATGATACCGCGCTGATCACCGCGGACCGCCACTCCTTCTTCAAGTATATGGTCAAGTCCATCGCGGAGAAGCATGGGCTTCGGGCGACCTTCATGCCCAAGCCCTTTGCCACCCTCACCGGCAATGGCTGTCATACCCATGTCTCACTGTGGAAGGGCGGCAAGAATCTTTTCGACGATCCTAAGGGCGAGATGGGCGTTTCTAAGCTGGGCTATCAGTTCCTCGCCGGACTCCTGGACCATGGTACGGGCCTGGCCGCGATCACCAATCCCATGGTCAACAGCTACAAGCGTATCAACGCGCCGGTCACGCTTTCCGGGGCCACCTGGTCGCCCAACACCATCACTTACACGGGAAACAACCGCACCCACATGATCCGCATTCCGGAAGCGGGACGATTCGAGTTCCGGCTACCTGACGGCAGCGCAAATCCCTATCTGCTGCAAGCGGCTATCTTGGCGGCGGGACTGGACGGCATTGCCGGAAAGAAAGATCCGGGCAAACGGCTGGATATCAACATGTATACTGATGGCCACACCGTGAAAGGCGCCAGGAAGCTGCCGCTGAATCTGCTGGATGCGCTGCGGGCCTTCACCGCCGACGGACTGTTCAAAAGCGCGTTCGGCCAGGAGTTTGTCGATGCCTATGTCAAACTCAAGACGCAGTCCTGGAACGAGTATATGGGCCGGTTGACCAAATGGGAGCTTGAAACCACGCTGGACTGCTAGGAACGGCGATGCGTTATTCCGCACTCAATCTTGTCGCGCAGACCCTGCGTGGCGACCGCCACTGGCCCGTTGTCTGGAGGGACGCGAGCCCCGAGTCGTCCTATGACATCGTGATTGTGGGCGGCGGCGGCCATGGGCTGGCCACTGCCTATTACCTGGCAAAGCGGTACGGCCTGTCGAACATCGCGGTGCTGGAAAAGGGCTGGATTGGCCTGGGCAATGCCGGCCGCAACACCACCATCATCCGTTCCAACTATCGCGAGCCGGGCAATATTCCGCTCTACGAGCTGTCGATGCAGTTGTGGGAGGGTCTGGAACAGGACCTCAATTACAATGCGATGGTGAGCCAACGCGGGGTCTGCAATCTATTTCATTCCGACGCGCAGCGCGATGCCTATGCCCGGCGCGGCAACATGATGCGCATTCATGGCGTGGATGCCGAGCTGCTGGATGAAGCGGCCATCCGCAAGCATGCACCCTTTCTGGATTTCGACAATGCGCGCTTTCCGATCCGCGGTGGGCTCCTCCAGAAGCGGGGCGGCACGGCGCGGCACGA
>Ga0265338_10007093_pt1 | contig 14039 bp, 17 predicted proteins | sample 42126metaG_FD_193579 | JGI IMG/M metagenome (GOLD analysis project Ga0265338, IMG submission 193579) | Rhizosphere microbial communities from Carex aquatilis grown in University of Washington, Seatle, WA, United States - 4-21-26 metaG | ecosystem: Host-associated > Plants > Roots > Rhizosphere... | reverse complement strand
GCCCACTGCCCAAAGCTCAGTGAAGAGGCTTTTGGAAGTGAAATCTGTTCACTTCCAAAAACGCCGGCGTTTCGCGATCGCGAAAATCGGGGATGGTTCAGAGCCCGTCCAGCGCGCATGGCGCGATTGGCAGGGCGGTGTCCACTTGTGTCCAGTGGTGTCTTTTCCTGGCCAGCAAATATCGCGGAACTAGGCCGCTGGGGATGTGGAACTTGCGCCTGGCACCGAAACACCAAGCTTCGAAGCTTCAGTCGCAACCAAAACGTCTACGTCAGCCGCATCGTAGCCAAGGCCTTGCACAAATGCCTTGTAGTCGTCGATCGTGAGCACGCCGGCTTTGACCGCCGCCGTTTCTTGAGCCAGGTTCAGCGACTTTGCCGCGGCCGCCTGCGTTACGCCCGCGACGAGATTGGTAGTCGCCACCTGGTTAGCGAGCTTGTCCTGGACGAGCGCCGTGAGGCCGGCGACGTCGGAAGCCGTCACACCGGCGCCGGCGAGTGACGCCTGGAACGAGGGAATGCTCATGGATCCTGACAGCACCTGGTTCTCGAGATCCCCGAGGGTTTCTCCGTGCCCTGCCAAAAGCCCGTTGACGCGCTTAACGGCGGCCGTGGTCGAGGCCGCGGCGGAGAGCTGTGCTGCCAGCGATGCGTGGAGCACGGCCGCGTCCGCGTTCCCCAGGCCGGCGGCTTGTAACGCCGAATCGTAAGTAGCGATCGGCACCACACCGAGCTTGACGGCCGTCCGAATGTCGGCCAGGCTCAAACCTCCCGAGGTGAGCAATCCACTTGATTTCCCGGTTGCGGCGGCTACGTGTGCATCGTTGTTGATGACGAGCTGCAGCAGGGACATGAGACTCTGCACCGCATCTGGTGTGTAACCCGCGTCGACCAGGGCTGTCTGATAATCCGCCGGCGTCTTGATGCCGGCACGCACCGCGCGCTCCAGCTCCGCGAGGTTCAATGGCTTTGTGCCAGGCACGCCGGCGGCGGCCGCTTTCTTCGCAGCGGCGGCCTGCGTTGTAGCAAGCCTGGCTTTGAGTGCGCCAACCAGGATGGCTTGATCCTCCGGGGCGAACCCGGCCGCCTGCAGCATGGCCTCGTACTGCTCAGGTGTCTGAATCCCGAGTAGCACGGCATTCTCTTCCTGAGCCAGGCTCACGTGGCGATCGCCGAGCGCGGCCGCGGCGGCCGCCGACGTTTGCGCTTTCACGGCCGCGGCGGAAATCTCATTTTTGAGGACTTCCCCCAACAGTTGCGCATCTGACGCCGAATATCCCAGCGCCTCAAGATCCGCTACATACTGGTCGATCGATACGAAACCTTGTTTGGCGGCCGCGGCGAGCTGCGAAACATTCAAGGCCTTAGCTTTGGATCCAGCGATTACCTGGCCGGTGGCCGCGCCGGCGGCGCCGGCGGCGTTGAGCTTCTGCTGCAGGACGGTGGTGAAGGCTGCCACGTTATCCGCCGACAGGCCCTTACCCGTTAGGAACGTCTGATACTCCTGAATTGTTTTGAGCCCGTCAAGCACGAGCGTCTCGTACTTCGCGATGCTCACTCCCTTGGCTTCAGAGTCCGCGGCTGCCGCGGCCGCTTTGGCTTGCGCGGCCGCCAACTTCGTTGCCGCCGCGATGGCCTTAGCTTTAGCAGCATTTGCCTTGGCTTGCGCGGCGGTGTTGGCGGCCTGCGCTTTTCCGAAAGCCCACAGCTCCCACAAATCAATCCACGGCGTGCCCAGGTCGTTACCGATGGCCGCGTCAACATTCGCGTTCCACTGATCCGCGGTGGCTTCCCCGTCGGGGTATCCATGGAGTACCAACAAACGGTGGTAATCGTCCAGACCGATGAGGCCCGCCTCGAACAATTGCAGAGCCTGGCCCAGCGGCACAAGCTGCTTGGCGGCATTGCGCTTGAAAACGGCCGTAGCCTTAATCAGCGCGGCCTCAGTCGCCGTAAAACACGTGAACGTGGACGCGGTGAAGACAACGTCTCCGGTGCCTAGCCCCATGCTGCCGCTCTGTACCGTCAGCCCGTCTACCACAGCGTCAAACGCGGCGGTATCCAGCTTCCGTGCCACCATAGCCGCTTCGGCCGCGGCCACGTACTGGAGCGCAAGCGCGCGCTGCCGGCTGAATTGTTCGGCTTGCCACACCAGGTTTGCCGTTGTGTTGTCGTAACCCGCATTCTGCAACTCTTGAATGGCCGCGCTCTGATCGATGGCCCCGCCGTTAACCAGCTCCACCAGCTGCGCCGCGCCAAGATGCGGCCGCGCATCGTTGACTAACGCTGGAATCTGATCGGGACCAACCCCCACATACGACAGAATCTTAGTGAGCTGCTCCAGATCGATTTGACCGCGCACGTATTCCTTGACCGCCACGCCCTGGCTGAGCTGCGTCGGCAGGTACGTGCTATTCAGCAGCCACGTGAGTGGGTCTTCGACCAGCACCTTAACCGGCGGCCCCAGCACGCGCCGCGCCAGGCGGCCGAGGCCGAGCGATCGCTCGATGCTTTCTTTCAGCTTGCCAAGATCCTTCACGTAGCCGAGTGAAAATGTCTCGGATACCCAATCCTGCAGCCATCCCTCGACTGCCATGTCAATCGATCGGTTGATGAACTGTTCAGCGCCGGCCTCGGATGGCGAAAGGGGTTTGGCGTTGGCTCCCGTAAAACCAGCTCCGAGCGAATTGGTAATGGTGTCGAATAAGCCGTTCCCGATGCCTGCGCCGGCGTTGCTCGAGCCGACCTGGCCAAGCTGCGCGGCCGATATTGGCGTGCGAAAGATCCCACTCACGGCAGTGGCGGCAATCTGGCTGGTCGTTCCTTCCGAGTTGGCCCACACCTTGAACATGAGGCGCAGAAACCACGCCACCACCTGCTCTATCTGACCAAGCAGGTACGCGATGATCCACGCGAGCAGGTTCGCCAGCCAGTTCAGGAACGCCTGCGGAAGCGTTGACCAGTCGACCTGAGATAGGAAGCCTTTCGCGAATCCGGCGCCGATCGTCAGGAAATTTGCGGGCGGCAGGTTGGGGGTCGGAATTTCGACGGGTGCGGCCGGGACTTCTGGCCCGGTGGGCTCAAACGGGTTCATGGTGGCTCCCTACAGCGGCGCTAGTTCAGACAAATAAACGGTGAGGTACTGGCTGCACTGCGCCGCGCCGTCCGCCATCGGTCCAGAGTCTGTCAGCAGGAACTGGTCCAGCTGCGCATCTGTATCCTGCACGGTGGGTGTCGGCGTGGCCGGCGTCACAGGCGGCGTAGGCGGGTCCGCGGTCGCATTCTGCTGCCCGTTCCACCACATGGGAATCCAGTCTCCCTGATACGCGTACATCGAATTGATGAACACGGCGCGCTGCAGCAGGCCCGCCGCGGTGATGATGACGTTCACCCAGCTGCCGATTCCGTTGATCGATCGCAGCACGTACAGATACGGCGTCAGGATGTACCCCTGCAGCTTGACCAGGTAGCCGTCGAGTTTGGCAGCCCAGCTCACGTGGAAGATACGCAAAATCGCAAGCCAGCCGCGCAGGTATTGAATCCACGCCAGAATAGGCCGGATGTACGTCAGGTAGATGTAGTTCAGGAATTCGCGCAGTCTGCGAATCACCTGCAGGACCAGGGGCAATACATCGCGCACAATGTGCGCAACGGCGGCCGCCAGTTTCTTCAGCAGTCCCCACAGCGTTGCGAACAGACCCACGAAGAAATCGTGGACCCAGGCGAGTAGTTTTCCCAGTGCATTCGCAATCTTCCATGCGAACGAAGTCAGGTCACTAACCGCCGTTGACAGCGCTTGGTTGAGCTGTTGCACCTGTGCGGCCACGGCGGCCGAGTCGCCGCCGCCGCCGCCCAACCCGAACAGCGAACCGAGGATTTCAAAGACTGTAACGACGCCGACCACAATTGGCCCGATGCCAGGGATCGCCCCCACTGTGCCGAGGTCTTGCAGGCCTAAGAACATGGCTACAGTTGCGAGATGTGCTGAGCCAACTCGCTGAGCTTCTGCTTGACGTTGCTGGCGGAGAAATCGGCTTTCTTGAAAGTCTCGGTAAAGGGTCCATGCGTGCCCACCATGTACTCGACCTCCAGGGCAGGCTCTGGCTTATTCATGTTGTTCATTACCGTGGTCTGCTTCACTCGCGTTACCGTCGCGTCCATCCGATGCACCTCCCATCACAGGCTTAGGATGCCGCCGGCGGGGCCGGTGACACCGTAAACGGAATGTTACCACTCCACACCTGCGAGCCCACCTGGAAATTCTCAACCCACGTTCCCAGATAGGTATCGTCGAGCGTGCCTGTCAGCACGAAATTGCCATTCGGATCGGTTACGCCTAGAAACACCCAGGGCAGTGCAGCGCCGTTGAACAGCGCCGAAATCAGCACATCGTAATCGGCAGGCCCGGTGACCGTGAGCTGCCAGCTATCGCCGCTCATGAAGCCAGCAGCGCCGGGGTTGCTGGTGTTGATAAGCGTTGCGCCAACGGCCGGACCATTCAGGCACGGCGCGCCCAACGTCTGCACAGGGTGCAGGCCTCCACCAATGATTTGCATGCTGCCGGCAGGCGGCGCTTCCGTCGACGGAGCGGCCAAAACGGCGAAAGTGAGAATCGTATTGTCCGCGGCGATCGGCCCGCCATTGATGCCGCCGCCGGCCAAAATCTCATAGGCGATCGTTACAACCCAGTTGCCCACATCGCCGACCTGGAAGGTTCCCACTGCCTTTAGAAACCCGTTCGCATCCGTGTTGCATAGGTCCTGCGGATCAAGCGCGGTGCCGTTCTGGACTGGGTAAATCGTCACGTCCACCCCGGCGTAAGCGCCGGCGCCGCCAACCGTAGGCGCCAGCTCCACGGCAATCTCGTATTGATCGCCGGGATAGAAGTTGCTATCGCCCGGACGCGTCAGGTTGTTGAGCGTAGCTGTAGAGACCGAAGGCGGAGCCAGCCCTGGGAAAAGCGGGTTGGTCGAATACTGAGCCGGCAGGGGTTCAAAGGCTTCGCCGGGGATCACGGCATAGGCAACCAGCAATTTCTCGCTGAGGTCTCCAATTTGAGCATCGCCCGTCGCCAGGTCTGGCGTACCGTCGAACGCTCCGAGCGCGCCTATGTTGCTGTCGAGCGTGCTCAGGTCGATCTCGTTTCCATCGGACGGCAGGGTTGCGGGGATCGTGGCCGCGATCGGCAATAGCCCTTCCATGTACCCTTCGAACACGTCAAAGATCGTGCCGAATTCGGTAACAAGATCGCTGAAGCCCGGAGAGCCCGAGGGAAACGTGCTGAAGTCAACGGCAATGACGGGGATGGGGCCGGGGGCCAGCTGCACGACTAGCCGCTTATCAACGTCGCTTCGATGTAAGCGGCTGTGCTTTGATTGTTGCCGGTGTTCGTCGTTCCCCGGAGCTGGAGTTCATAACTGACCGCCCGCGGGTCTGGTACCTGGTCCGTTCCGGCCACCGTAACAAGTGCCTGGGGTATCTGCCCAGCGACGACCACCATAGCCACGTCCGCCACCGTAACATTATCCGATTCCGGGTTGCGGATCAACGACAAAACGATTTCGGTTTCTGTTGCGTCCAGGGCCACCACTGCCCATGCGAATATTTTGGCCTTGCACGTCTGAAACGGTGGTTGCAGTGGGTTCGTGTCGATGATCGGCACCGGCGGGGAACTGGTGAAATCCACGGCGTTCTGGTTTGACTGCGCGTCTGCTGAGAAAACTTGCGGCATGATTTATCCTCCCACGAACTCTTCGACCGTCAGAACCACATTAGACCACTGGTCGGCCGCTTGAATGTTTGCGGTCTTAGTTTGGACGATCCACCCGGCGGGACAACGGAACTCCGCCGGCAATCCGCCCGCCACGCTGAGGCCTTCAATGAATCCGCCGCCGCCGTTGAACCAGGAATACACGTCACCCAGTGAGGCGGCCTCGGTCGAACCACCAGGCGAATCGAGTAGCAAGTGCGGCGTGGCGTCTGTCACCTGGAGACTGGCCTGGCGGGCGGCCACGCTGACGGCCGTGGTAAGCGTGGCAGTCACCGCGCGCAAGATCCACGTAACGCCGGCGGGAACCGTCTGGGACCAGTCGGCACCGGCCGCCGGATTCGCGATCGCGATAGAGCGCATGCGGCCACGGCCGTCCACGCTGCTGTACAGAAAAGCGACTGGATACGCCAGGCCTCCCACCGCGCCGGGGTAGCCCTGCAGCAGAATGTCTCCGTATGTATTATCGCCGGAACCGCCTCCGCGCTTGATCGCGAGCGACACGAAGCACTGCCCGCGCGGCGCACCTGGAGTGTACACCGAGACGGACAGCAGATAGCCTTCGGCGCCGTTGATAGTGAGCACTTTGGGAGTGCCCGCCGTGGCCGTAACGCTGTAGGTGTTGTACCAGGGCAGGACCTCGCCTTGCGCCGACATAAAGCGCATGGACACGTTCACGGTTGTGTCTAGGATGGGCGCGGCCACTATGAGTTGCAGCACGTCGTCACGAGTGACGTAATACTGCGTCGGCGGCGGGACGCGGCCTTGCTTGAAGTTCACCAGCGCGTTGTACAGCGGGTAGAACCAGTGATCGGGCGGCGGCGGAACTGGAATTGTTGCCAAGGGATCAGACCTCCACGTATTCTTCCACACTCGCCTGCAGGTTAGACAGGGTTGCGTCGGCCAGGTTGAGGCCCATGGTCCCGACGATTTGATAGCCAGCGCCTGCCCAGCAATCGACTGGCAGGCCTCCCGGCACAATGCCGCCGATTGTGAGCAGCTGCGAGGCTGCACCAAACGACACTATATTACTTGCCTCTACACTCTCCCAAAAGGCCCCGGCGATCGCCACAACATTGCCGGCCGCGTCGAGCACCTGCACGTTGGCATTTGCTTGGCCGGGGATGGGACTGTACGCCACCGTAAACGATATCCCCTTGAGCCTCCAGCGCACGCCAGGCGGCACTGTGATGGTGACGGGTGTGGCCAGGCCTCCGCCGCCGCCGGCATACGTCAGGAGCGCGCCGGGACCTTCCAGGCTGGATACGATCGGTGAGCCTGGCCAGGCGATCGTGTCAGTGGTGGACACGTAGCCCTGCAGCATTACCTCAGCCACCACATCGGCGGCCGCGGCCTGCTGCCGCACCACCATGAACTGAACCCAGCATTGGCCGCGTTGGACCGTGGTGCCAAACGCCACGGCCGACAAAAGGAAGCCCTCTGCAAGTTGGATAGGAACAATCGCCGGCTTTGCCCCGGTGGCAGGACCTTGCAGATTGGTGAGCAACGGCTGGACGTTGCCCACCAGGTCGAGATAGCGGAGAGCCAAATTGAAGTTGAACGGGACGTTCGGCGAGAGCACTGAAACCGAGAGTTGATCGGACGGCCCCAGGTACCCGACCGCGGGCGGTTGAACGCCCGAGATCGTGAACCTGGTGGCCGGCCCGTAGGGGTAGTGCGGTGCTGGCGTGCGCAGCGGATAGCCCACTTATGAAAGCGTGGGCTGAGCGGCCGCTCCGCCTGGCATCGACAGTTCGTGGAGATACGCCGTGATGTTCACCGCCGCGCCCGCCTGATTCTGCGCGATGTCCACCAACGTGCCGTTCTTGTTTGCCGAATTGAAGACGGGAATCAGACCGATTCCGAGCTGTTGCGAAAGGTGATAGAACCACCGTTCCGTGAGCCACGGTGCGGCTGCTAGGCCTGGTCCGCCAACGCCCAAGTTGCCGAAATCCGGACCAGTGAAGCGCGCCACAGCGCACGCCACATCGACAGTGTAGCCGACCAAGGCATAATCCGTGTTCGCCTTGAAGTTGTCGAATAGCGAATTAATCGCCACCTGACCGGAGTATCCGCCGGCCGAGCCAGGCGTAACCGCGATTTCAGTGGTCCACACGTTGACGGTGCGCTGCAACAATGTGCCTGGCGTGATGAAGCGCGCGTTGACGCCGTCCAGATTGTTGTAGTAAATCAGCAGCGCCATCTGTTCGATGTGCCCACCAGTGGCCGAGCCCGAAAGCAACAGCGTCAGGTTGTCCTGGGGGTACAGCTTCTGCCAGAGGCCTGGCACCCAGCGCGGCGAAACGTCGCCACTGATGATCGTGTTGCGAATGCCCTGCACGTTATCGTGCAACTTGGGAGATTTGATGATCGAGATACCTTCGGCCGAGGTCTGAGACCACGTCGAGAGCAGCGCGATCAGCGATTGCGAGCTGGTGTTGCGGACGGTGGCCGAATTTCCCGAGGCCATAGTGAGCGCGGTGGGTGTGGCGCCTGGTGCGGTCACCAGTCCGCTGATGACTTCGAGCGCTGGACCAAGTAGCGAGCTTGCGTTGAGCGGATTTTCAAAGAGTCTCATGGTGTGTGTGTTCCTTAAGCGGGTTTCGCTGGAATCTCAGAGACTCTTAGCTGTTCAGCTTCTGCTGCCGCAACGCATCGGCGACGGCCGAAACGCGTTGAATGTTCTGCGGGCTGCCGGTGGGTCCCTTAGGAGGCAGCGTCAAACCGGCGATCGTGTTGAGATATGGCCCTGTGGCTTGCTGCCACGCCGGCCCGGCCGCGCTGACACCCGGCACGTAATTTCGCGACCCTTTTCCGGCCGCGTTGGTTTGGTACTTGCTCTGCGCGCCTTGGACGCCGTTAGCAAAGCGTCCGTCTGTGATCGCTTGCTGTACGCCGGCCGCCCAGTTGGGCGCGGCGGCGGTGGTGTTCGCTTGCCACGTCGCACCTGCATTCTGCACGCCTTGCGTATACTGAGCGCCGGCGGCCGATGCACGCGAAACGAAGAGTGCCGCGGATGCCGCGGCGGACTTGACTTGAATGGCCATGGTTGTGTTGTACACTCTTTCTAGGCTTCGCCCACGCCCGCCAGCAGAAAGCGAAATCGTTGAGTGTGCAGTGGATGGCTACCGATTCACTTTAGCACTACGAGCCCTACCGGGTGCTGTGGATTGGTGACCGGGGTCTGCGCTACCGGGTGCTGTGGATTGGTAACCGGACTCTGCGCTACTGGGTGCTCCGACGCCGTCACCCGCTTGTCAAGTGCGGTGCGCCTAGTAGCGGCGGGTCTTACTGTCAGTACTAGCCACATCACTTTACTCCTGACGATTGGACGCCGGCAGCCCAGGCGCGCTCTGCATCGGTTGCGTGCGGATTGAGCGCCAGGGTCGCCGCCGCGAGGCTCACCTGCAGCTCATCCAGGTCATCATCCCAGGCACCAGGCCTGAAGCCGTGGCAGCGCCCGAAAATCGCGCGCGACGCTGCCAATTCCTCTTGAGCTTGGCCGGTGGCATAGAACGGGTCTAACGTCACTGCGCGATCGCCGTTGATAATTCGGCGCCGAATGCGCTCACGGGCTGCGTCCAGCGTTGCGCCAGTGGCCTTCTCAGGCACCGCGGCGAGCATGAAGCCTATCCGGTTGAGCTTGGCTCCACTTTCGTAGTGCCTGGCCAGCTCCACCAGTTCGGCGACCTCCACGTCCCTGTTCACGGTACGCGATCGGAGTAGGAGCGTTGCGGCGGCGGCCTCCGGTATGTGCAGCTCCGACGCGAGCTGTGCAGCCTCTGCCGTTGTAGAGAGATTCGCCGCCGCCGCTGACAGAGTCTGGTATTTATCTGAAGTACATAAAGATAGGCCGCTCTGAACACTCACGTTTTCGCCCCTTTCTTCGCCCCCTGTACACTCAAGGGGGGTTGAGTGTGCGGTACCCTGGTGTACACTCAACTGTGCAGACGTGCAACTGCCAGTGTTATCAGCAAGTTGCGAAATTTTACCCAACTTACCCACTTTCGGGGGTAGACACCACATGCGCCTCATGCTATCGTCGCGGAGACCACATGCTGCGCGCGCCTCAGCCAATTTCGATGCGACGTACTCCCGATTGCGGGTTTGCGCAGGCTCCCAGGCCGCGAAAAACTGGTTTTGCAGCTCTTTTGGCCAACTCTTTATTATCAACAAGTCACGAGCCGACAGGTTGAGTGTACACTCAACGTTTCGGCGTATGTTCGCCTCTGCAACATCGGCCGATGTAACCTCACCCCGAAGGCGCATTTCGCGGCCGTTGTGCTTATACCAGATGCCGCGCGCCTGCCCAAACTTCCAGAGGTTCGAGGCCTGACCAAGGTCCATGCCTAAATCGTCCGCAAGATCCTTGAGGCCGGCAGTAGAGCCATCGTTTCGTAGGGCGGATGCGTTGCGCTTGTCGGCCGCCAGGATGTGGCAGCAGAGCCAGCTCCACATACGATAGAGCGGCGGTTCACCGGCGCCGCCCTGCCATTCATATTGTGACGGGGGGATGGGGTCCCACCCGCGCTTCGAGCCCATTTCCTTTATCAGCTCGGTAACCGGACGGGTGGTCTCCAGTCTGCCGGATCGTGCATACGTGCGCCTCGCTGAGGCGGTGATTGCTGGACGTGGATTCATTGTTAGGTCTCCTGATCATTGGAAAGTATGGAACGGGGGTATAAAACAAGCTGCACGCCCTGCGATCGCATCACGTGCGCGATGTCTTCTAAAGCTTCAAATCCGAGCGCAACCAATCCTACATTCTCATGCGGGTCGTTGTGCTCATGCACCCACAGCCAGCGGTAGCCAATAAGCTGCCCGAGCTGCGCCAGGTCGACGCGGTGCTTGATTTCAACTATGGTGACACCGAAAGGTCCGCGCGCCAGCACATCAACGCGCTTCTGCGAGTTGTGGCGGTACATTCGGCGCATGGCCGGATCGTACTCGGGACCTGGATCGATGCCGCCTCCGACATGCGCCTGAAACTCGATCAAGTCGTAGAGGCCGTGCCAATCGCGCAGCCACGCGCGGCACAGCGCGTCCTCGTAGACATTTAGGCCTGGGAGCTGAGCAGAGTGTGCGAGGACCTGAATCGGCGTTAATTGCATTGGTTCGGCTGTTCGAGCAACCAATCACGACTTACGCAAGATAGCTCATACCGGCTCAAGGCTGGCCAGTGGCACGTTCAGCGCGCTAGGCAAGCCCGCGAGCTGCGCGGGGTCACGTGTGACGATCGATCCGCCGTCCAACGCAACTGTGATGACAATGCGCGACACAGGCTTGGGCAGATGCAGGAACGAATGCGCCGCCGCCCCGTCCGCGGCCGGCGGCGCCGGCTGCACGCTGTGCTGAATTGTGCCTGCGGTAACGGTGCCGATTTCGCCGGACACCGCGTCCACCACGCGTTGGCCGTCGATAAAGGGCAGCCCCAACAGCTCAGCAGCTGATGCAACCGGACGCAACGGTACCGCTTCGGACCTGCGCGCCGCGGCGAGTGCGGCCGCGTTGTTCTTTACAAGCTGATCGAATGCGCTCATCCCTTCACCGTCGACTTTCCAAACCAGCAATCCTCGCAAGGTGCGCCAAAGGCAACGCCGTGCGGGCATCGTATCTGGTCGCCTTTCGTCGGCACGGCTTCTTTCGTCGGCATCGTCAAATCCGGCAACACCGCGGCCAGGCCTCCGGAGAGATCCTCCAGCGTTTGCCGCATGCCCACCACGTCGGGCTCGCGCTCTTTCACCATCACGAGCAGCTCAGCCAGCATCACGTTAGTGGTCTGAATCGCGGCCAAGATAAAGTCGTGCACGGTCGCCCGCGGGTTGCTTACTAGGTGCAGCGATCCAGCCAATTCTCTAACGGAGTTGTCACGGTTGGTTCTGAGTTGATCGAGCGTCATACAGCCTCCAGTCGTGAATTGGCCGTGCGCTCCGCGGCGCGCCGGCAGCTTTTGTGCGCCCAAATGGGTTCCATTTCGTACTGATCGTCCGCGCTGGAGCAAAACAAGCAGTGAGGATTGTGGCCGGCCGGCGGCGGCGGCGGTGGGCTGTCCGGCAGCAGTTCGACAATCGCGCCCGGTTCAGGTAGTGCCTGCATATTCAGTTGCACGCGCCAGTCACGCATCTGGCGCACCGAACACCCGCCGCGTGCGGCGACGTCGAGGTATTGCAGCCTGTAACCTTCGTGCTTGATGAGGTTCAGCTCCTGTGCCACGCCGATGGTAATCACCCCGGCTTTAAGGCCTTCGAACACGCGCGAATCGCCCATTATCAGCCCCAGGCGTTGCTGCACATATCCCACTTTCTGCATGACCATTTCCGCCAGCTTGTCGACATCGTTCTCCGCCGGCCCTTGGAGCAGCCGCGCGAAATAGTCCGCTTCTTCCGCGGCGTTGAGGTCTTCACGAAATGCATTCTCATGCGACTTGATCGCCTCACCCGTACAGGTACCCGGTAACCAGACTTTGCACTCCATGGTGGTAAAGCCGCACACCTTGCCCGCTTCAAAACGCCGGTGTCCCGCGTGTATGCGGTAGCGCGGCCCTTCTTCTTCTACGTGGAGTGGCAGCAACTGGCCAATGCTCCGTAACGAATCGCACAGCTCCACGAACTTCACATCGTCGAACGTCTGGCGCGCCGCAATGACGGGCTCGAGCAGCAGCTCGATTGGGACGTACATCGTGCGCGGGTTAGCGGACTGTGAGGAATCCGGCGACGCCGCGGGTTCGCGAAGCGCGCTGGAGTGTGACTGTCTTTTCATTGAGGCTCCTAACTTCAATCGTTTCGCCGACAAGATCCAAACGCAGAATATCTCCGCGCGTGATGCCGAGTGCGCGCTGGAACTCCGCGGGAATAGTTATGCCTGCAGAGGCATGGCCCATTCGCTGTAATTTGCAGGTCCGAAGTGTGTTTTGTGCCATGGTGGCTCAAGCTCCTTTACTCGCTGCTGTCCGCTCGATCGCCGCGAGCAGCTCGCGACTTTGATCCTTGCGCCCGGCGCGCGTGTCGCGGTGGTGCGCCTTGTCGTAGTCCAGATGGCACCACTGGCAGAGAGCGCGGAGATTTTCTTCGCGATCGTCGCCGGCGACGTGGTTTAGATGCGCCACGGTGAGGATGATTCCGACCCAGTGCAGGCACTCACGCGGCGGCGTAAACACCTGGTGGATGTGGCCGGGGCCATACCAATCGAGTCTCGCCCGACTGCTGCCCTCGAAAACGTATAAGCCCCGCGGGTCCATCGTCCACCACTCCCCGCACCGCAGCACCGTCTCATGATTCGGCACGGCGCATGACTCGCACTTGTTTCCTGCACGTGCGAGAATCCGCGGCCGGATGACGCGTTTCCACTCGTGTTGGTAGTGTTTGCGGAGATCAGCGCGGATCGGCATTGATGTACGCCTCCAGCGCCGCCTTCAGAGTTTCTCTGCGCGCCTTGCCGTTCAACAGCGCGCGGACTACTACCAGCGAGGGAATTTCAGGCACAGTTTTGGCCACGTCCTCGATTTGGCATAGCGCGCGGGAATATGCGTACTCTGCAAGGTCCAGCTCGCGCTCTGTGAGCGGCGGCGTTTCAGTGCTCATGCTTTTAGCCACTCCATTCTCACGAACCACTCTCGCAGTCGATGAATTCGACATACGAAGCCAGGCCGGCAAGGCGCGCCCATTTCGCAGGTCTGCAGGTCGATCGTGATTTCCAATTCTTTGATAGTTAGATTCGCCATTACTTTCGACCCCCAGCTTTCCAATTCGCAAGCGCCGTGAGAAACAGGAACAGAGCCAAAACCACAAGCAGCAGCGAAATGCAGTCTGAATGACGGTCCAGTGCCGCCATCACTTTCGACCCCCAGCTTTCCAAATCGCAAGCGCCGCGAGACACAGGAACAAGTTGAAAACCACGAGCAGGAGGTAAATCCAGTCTGAATGGCGGTCGATTGGGGGACCAAGCCAGGGCGCGGCGGCCGCCGCGGTGGCGTGAGTATACAAAACTTGAGTTACAGGTGTTTCGGGCATGGACGTATTGTACGACCCTGCCCGAAACGCGTCAAGTGGGCCAGGCTCGGAGGAACACCGGCCGCGCTCAACCCAGTGCCCTTAGCGAGGGTTTTCGCTGCGAAGGGCGGTTGTAGGTCCAGTGTACTACCAAATGACTGATTCCATTTAATCTTCCCAACTTTTCCCAAGTTCTCCCAGATAGTCCCGCTCCATCGTGATGCGCACGGCGACGTTAGGACGATTTTCTGTTTTACGCACTCCGGGCGGATATGGGGGCCGAGG